>Ga0210405_10001478_pt1 | contig 26678 bp, 19 predicted proteins | sample IncBWH11MmetaG_FD_155492 | JGI IMG/M metagenome (GOLD analysis project Ga0210405, IMG submission 155492) | Forest soil microbial communities from Barre Woods Harvard Forest LTER site, Petersham, Massachusetts, United States - Inc-BW-H-11-M | ecosystem: Environmental > Terrestrial > Soil >...
GGAATCGTCAATCGGCTGCAGACCTCCTGCAGGCGCCCTGCTCCCTGCGGTTGCCCAAAACTCGCCTTGGACGGCGTTGCATAAACAGGCCCGAAAATCACGTAATCAGCGCCCGCTTGTTCCGCCTGGATCGCCCCTTCGAGTGAATGCGTAGAGACTCCCACGATGAAATTCTCCCTCGCTGCACGTTTGCTCACCAATCTTTTGGCTTCACGTGGAAGAAGGCTGTGCTCACCAAGATGCACCCCGGCCGCGCCGGCGGCACAGGCCACATCCAACCGGTCATTTACGAGAACGGCTGAACCATCTCCGGCGCGCAAGATCGCATGCTCCGCGAGCTGCGCCAATTCCCGGCCGGACAGATCCTTCTCCCGAATCTGGATCCAATCCACACCAGCCCTCGCGGCCTCTTCTATTTTTTCTGTTAACAGGTCCCCGGCAAGTTCAGATGCGTCCGCCAAGCTCCGGCGGTCCGTCACGTAACAAAGCAACGGCTTACGGGTTGGAAGCAGGCGGCACACGGGCTGGCACCGGACGCGAATTAAAGAATCCGAACCCTACAAAAATATCCAGTACACCGATGCCGCTCACGATCCCCCGTGTCGCGGGATGCAAAGCGAAGTGCATCATCCAGGGATAGTGGCTGAGGAAATAGTTCTGCTCCCAGAATGCGGACCACGGCAGATACAGCAGCAGCGCGCCCAATTCAAACAACAGCACGACCGTCAACGCGCGAAAAATTCGGTTCATCCGGCTCCAGCAGGCCTAAGTTGTGGTTTGTGCGGCGTTCAGCGAGCCGGTTTCTGCAGCGAGTGAATGCGTTCTGCCACGTCGCGGTAATCGATGTTGATCGCGTAAACCTGGGAGAAGCTCTTGAGTGCCGCGTCCAGTTCGCCCGCCGACTCCTGGGCCACACCCAAATCATACCGCAATGCCAGTTTACTTTCCGTGTCCATGCCGGGCGTCAGCAGCGCGCGCTCGTACCAGATGGCCGCAATGGCCGGCTGTCCCTTTTCCATGAATGCCAGCCCAAGCAGGGTACAACACTGCATGGCGTAACGGAACGCCTTGCCCCGGTCGTTGGCCTGCGCCACTTTCTGAAACTCGCCGATAGCCTCTTCCAGAAGTCCCATTTCCCGGAAGGCGATCCCGAGGTTGTAGTGCGTCTCCAGATCTTCGTCCTCGGCGCCCATTTCGCCAAGCTCGGCGCGGAATTCGTCAAAGACTTCCTTGAGGGGCCCAGTCTCTCCTCCACTTGCTCGTGCGGAGGGTGCCGATTTTTCCTCCGGCGTATGCGCCACTGGGCGCGTCAATTCGCCGAGGCCCAGTTCGTCCATTTCCTTGGCCAAATCGGTCAGAAAATCGTCGGTCGTCAGCGACTGGGCATTCCCAGGTGCGCCAGCCTGTACCTTGGGAGGCTCTACCGATTGCGGCGGTGGAGGAGGAATCTTCGACAACATCTCGTGCGCCGGTACAACCGGCTCGGCTTCGAGCACCAACTCGAAATCCTGATCCAGATCGAGATCCGGCTCAGGCGCGATCTTTTCCGGCACCGTGCTCTGCGGGAGATCCAGGGAGGGATCCGGGCCCTCCGCTGCCACTTCCGCGTGTTCCGACTCGGGCAAAGTTGTCAGTTCCTCGTCCGGCAGGAGCTCCTCGTGTTGCTTGAAAACCTTTTCGCTAAGAGGGGCGCGTTGTTCCGCGGTGGTCAGTTCGGTCGGAATCTCCGCAACCTGGCTGGTTGCCTCTTCCTCCACCGGTGAGTCGGCAGGCACTTCGAATTCGGGGAGTTCCTCGGATGCTTTTTTAGGCCGAGCCGGGGTCGATTTCTTCATCGACATCGCCTGCTCCAGGAACGACGACGCCAGATCCGCGTCATCGGACGTGGTCTCCGCCGGCACGGGCTTATTCGCAGAGATTTCTTCAAGGGAAGTCCCGGGTTCCCTCGTTTCTTCCAGAAGCGAAGCCCACTCGGCGGAGAGGTCGACTTCCTCCGCAGCGGAGTCGGCGGAAGCTTGAGGCGCCGCAGATACTTCCGGCGGCTTTGTAATTTCAATTCCGGGGAGTTCCGCGGCGGGTTGTCGAGCGGGCACCGGCGCCACAATAGCGGCGTCGAGAGGCACGGCCTCAATTTCAAGAGGAATGTGACTCGCAGGCGTGACGGGTACTTCCTCGACGGGGGGTCTCTCTTCTTTTCCAACCGGCTGCACTTCGACCGGCTGAGGCATCGCCGCGGCCACTGCGGCAGCAATTTCTTCGTCGCTCAAGCCCGCTGCGCGCTGGAACCGCCGGCGCAGTTCACCAAACCGTTCGCTGCTGCGCATGTCGCCGCGGCCAGAATGGATGTGCTCCAATTGCGCGGCAAGCTCCGCCGTTCGGCGGTCGTCTCCCGCGCCAAGCACGAAGTCGAGCAGCTTTTCTAGCGTCGGTGTGTGCATCGGCGCGCGACGCAAGATTGCTTCTAGCAGCCCGATCGCTTTCTGCGTCAAGCCATAACTTGCGAACAGGTCCACGTCGGTGAGCGATTGGGCGATAAATTTCTGGGTTTCTTCGTCTAGTTCTTGCTCGGCAAGCGGTGACTTCGGTGAACCGGCTGCCTGGGCGTCCACGGTTGGCGTATCGTCGTGCAGCCCCCCGCGTATCTTCGCCACCGGCGCTTGGGGAAGTTCCGCTTGTAGACTGTCCGCGAGGGCGACAGGATCCGCCGCGGCTTTCGGTTCCACCGGCACCACGCCCATCTTGCGAAGCACTTCGTTCAGTTTGCGCTTGGCCGAATCGTTTTCTGGATCGCGGTCAACCAGTTGCTCAAAAATCTCTTTGGCCCGCTCCGTCTTCCCGCTTGCCAGCAACGCATCACCCAAATTCGCCAAGGCATCCGGCAAGCGGAACGAATCGCTGGTGCGGCCAAACGTGTCCACCAGCCACTCGAGTGGTTCCAGCCGTCCCGGCAGCCGGGTTGCCAGGTTTTGCATCAGGTGCACTACGCCTTCATGCTCTCCGGCATCGATCATCGGAATGCGAATGCGCGAGAGCAGGCTCATCGCGCGCTCGCCCTGCCCGGATTCCAGGAAACCCTCGGTCACCTTTTGCGTGGCCGTGAAATTCTTTTCGTCGTGGGCGAAAATCCGCAAGGCCAGCGCCGAGGCTTCGTCCCATTTGGAGGCTTTCAGGTAAAGGTCCAGCAACAATTCGGCCGGTTCGCCGCCTTTGTCGAGGTCCGGCACCCGCTCCAGGATTTCCGACGCCTTCGTAGTATTGCCAGCCGACGAATAGCTGCGCGCTTTTACAATCAGCGCATCGAGACTTTTCGCGTTAATCTGCAACGCCCGGTCCGCCAGCCGCTCGCATTCCGCCTGGTCGCCACGGGCCAATGCGCGCTGCGCCGCCGAGACGTAGCCTTCCAGCGCTTCCGCCGACTGTCCCATCGCCTGATACAGGTCCGCCAGCCGAATCTGAATTCGCAGATTGTCGGGTTCCGCCAAAAGCAATTTCTTCAACAGCGCTATCGCTTCGGGCTGCTTGCCGTTTTTCAGATGGAGTTCCGCAAGCTGAAGGAATAGCGGCCGGGCCTCGCTCATTACGCCCTGCTGCACATACAAATCCGCGAGCTTTTCGAGGGGGCGCACTTCCTCCGGCGCGAGTTTAGAAATTCGCTTATATACCGCGATCGCTTTGGTCAGGAATCCGTCGCTGACGAAGAGCTGCGCCAGCCGTTCGAAGTATTCGATGGCTTGAAAAGTTTCGCCCTGGCGGATGTACAGCTCGCCGATGGTCATCAGCGTGACCTGGTCGCGCGGCTCGTACTTCAGGATTTGCTGATACTCCGCGATTGCCTGGGCGACTTTGCCCTGGTTCAGCAGCTTCTGCGCGGCTTCGACGTATTTGCTCTTGTTGTAAGCCATGCCAAAAGACGACAGCTTCCCCAATCGAAAGCTGACGGCAACTTTCTCCTCAACTCGTTGCAGGTACTGGGACCACGCAACCTTACTTTTCTCACGCTACGCCCCCACTTTGGAGGCGTCAACGAAACCGCGCACAAGTGTGAACAGGCAGTTATCCCCGTGGCGGATACGATACTCATAGAGAACAAATAGCGAAGAGAGGATTACGAACGGGCGGGCCAGATTTCGAGCGGCAGCGGCTCCTGCACCGCACGGGCCGCCCAGCAGCCGGCTTCGCGGACGGGAGCGAACGAGTGGCGGTGCAGGGGCGAGGGACCGTGCTGCCGAAGTGCTTCCAAATGATCCGGGGTCGCATAACCCTTATGCCGTGCCAAACCATATTGCGGATATACGGCGTCCCATTTTTCCATGCAGGCGTCGCGGTACGTCTTGGCCAGAATGGAGGCGGCCGCGATGGAGACGCTGCGCGCGTCGCCCTTGATCAGGGATTTCTGCTCGACCATCACGTTGAGCTGCATGGCATCAATCAGGAGGTAGTCGGGTTGGACGGAGAGTTGTTCGAGCGCCGCCTGCATCGCCTGGCGGCTGGCCTGGTAGATATTCCACGCGTCGATGCGCTGCGCGTCGATTTCGGCGACCGCCCAGGCGACTGCGAACTCGCGGATCCGAACTGAGAGTTCCATCCGCCGCTCGGGAAGGAGCTTTTTCGAGTCGTCCAGCCCGACGATGCGCCGCTTCGGATTCAGGATTACCGCCGCAGCCACGACGGGACCAAACAGAGCACCGCGCCCGGCCTCATCGAGACCCGCAATGCGAGTCCATCCAAGCCGCCGCGCCGCTCGCTCAAAACGGGAAGAGCAGAGTCGCGCCATAATTGTGTCTTCGAGTCAGAATTCTAGCACCCAAAAATGAAAAAGGGACAAGCAGTTGCTTGTCCCTTGGTGAAAATTCCTTTGTTGTTTTTCTCAGGCTTTGGCCGCGGCTGCAGGCGTCGCGTCTTCCCGAGCGGCGCGCTTGATGCGGGCAGCCTTGCCCCGCAGGCTGCGGAGATAATACAGGCGAGACCGGCGAACATTGCCCTTGCCGACGACATCGATCGAAGCGATTGAGGGCGAGTGCAGCGGGAAAATGCGTTCGATCCCGACACCGAAACTCACGCGGCGCACGGTGAAGCTCGCGCTGCTGGCGCGGCCCTTCTTCGAAATCACCACGCCTTCGAAGGTCTGGATGCGCTCCTTGACCTTCTCGCCTTCGCCTTCCATGAGGCGCACATGCACCTTGATCGTGTCACCGGGGCGGAACTCGGGAAGATCTTTGCGCAATTGCGCTTCATGCAACTTCTGAATGACCGGATTCATTTTCGTTATTCCCTCAAGACCCACTCAGGCGGGGCCAGCACTTCTAAAGCAAACATCAATTATAGACAAACTATAACGCTTTGCCTAGCGGTTTTGGACTGAGGGAAAACCGGGTTACGCTCAGGCTCGAGCCATATGAGGATGCGACCGCCGTATTACTGTGGCCGCAAACCGCTCCATTTCTTCGAGTTGCGGACTGAACTGCAACAGCAAGAGGTTCGCCCCTGCGCGCTCGAATGCAGCGACGCGTTCCGCCACCTGCTCCGGCGTACCGACCAGACCTGAGCGCAATCCGCGGTTCGAAACCGAGTAGTCTTCGAGAGAAACGCGCTGCTCGAGTTGCGTATTTGCGAGCCATTGCTGGTAATTCGCATAGCCGGCGGCGCTCTGCTTCACGTCGGTAATGCGCTGCAATTCTTCCTGAGCCTCGCGTTCCGTTTCTCGCACGATTGCGTATGCCGCCACGCCGTACTGCATCGGCGGCAAATTCAGACGCTCCCGCCGCTGACTAAGATCGGCAATTCTCGCCTGAATCTTTTCCGGCGAATCACCATGCATCACATAGGCGTCGCACTTCTCAGCAATCAACTGCTTGGCCGCTTCCGATTCGCCGCCCGCGTAAATCACAGGCCTTGGCCGGGAGACAGGTTTCGGTTGCAGAAGATTTGCGTCGACGCGGTAATACTTTCCGACATAAGAAAAATTATCCTGGGTCCACGCGCCGTTCAGCACATCCAGCCATTCGCTGGTCCGCGCGTAGCGGTCATCGTGCTGCTCAAAAGCAACTCCATACTTTCGCGCTTCCTCAGCCCACCACGACGAAACCACGTTCAACGAAAGCCGCCCGCCGCTGATGTGGTCAATGTTCGCCGCCTGCTTGGCCAATAGCGCCGGAAGGTGGAACGTGGGACGCACGGCTACCATCAACTCGATTTTCTCGGTGACCGCCGCCAAAGCTGCCGCTGTCGACCAGGCATCCAGCGAAGGCGCTTGCGGTCCCTTGATGTCGTTGAGATTCAATTCGGCGATCAGGGTTAGGTCGTAGCCAAGCGCTTCGCTGCGCTCGGTCAATTTCTTGACGTATCTCCAGCTCGCTTCCATGTGTTCGTCTTCAATATTGCGCAGCCACCCGCCGAAAACCGGCATCCAGTATCCGTAGCGCATTGTCCGTTCACCCGGCCTTTCCGGTGCCTACGGCCTCGTGCGCCTGCTTCGCCTCGTGCGCTTGCGCTTCGGCAATCAGATAATCCGCCAGCCGCGAGTAAGGATTGAATCCGACGATGCGCTCCGGGTCCGCCACAAAGTTTGAAAGCGCGTTGACGTCGTAATAGAGCAGCCGTCCCTCTCGATCATCGATCACGTACTCGATTCCGCCGACTTCGATACCCGCTTCGCTCATGATGCGTTCCACGTCCTGAACCACCTGCCGCGGAGGGGCGTAGCCTTCCACCTGAAGACCATTCTTGGGGGCGTCCACGGGACACGCGGGCCGCGCCAATTCCTCTCCCCGGGTGCTCTGGCAAATATCCGCTGGGCAAAGATTGAATGTATCTCCGGTGGTATGAATTTGAATGGCGTAGAGAAACTTGCCGCCAAGCACCTCGACCCGAGTGATTACACTGTCTCGCGCCGGGAAAAATTCCTGCACCAATGCGACCTGATCAATGCCGAAGTAAAGTTGATTTTCTTCCACCGCGTTCTTCAACTGTTCAGGCCGGTCGAAGCGGATGATTCCCGCGCCGCTGCCGCCAATGTTCGGCTTGACCACCAGCGGATAGCCAATTTTCTCCGCGGCCGCCAGCACTTGCGAGGGATGATTAATCACCTGCGCCTTCGGATAGGGCAACCCCAGCGATTCGAGCAAGGTAAGTTGCAGGGCCTTGGAAGTTTCGTGCGTGAACGCGCGCGACCCGTTGACCACGCGGACGCCTTGCGCTTCCAGATGCTGCAAATAATTGAGCGTGTAGAAAATTACGTGGCCAAGTCCGCGCTGCCACGCAGAAGGGCTCATGCGGTTGAACACCAGCGAATATTTCGGCTCGCGCAGGGCCACATCATAGGAGTGTTTCGCGGCGTGAATCTTTTCCCAGTTCACACCGCGCGCATCGAGTTGCTGAAAGAGCGGCCGATACCAATCCGGATGCTCGTAGTAAATGCCGATCGGCTTCAAGAGTTGTACCCCACGCACGGGGGCGCCGCTTGTTCCGCTCATGATCTCCCCTTCGACTGCCTTTCTTTGGATGCGCGGTTCCCTTAATTCGTCAGGATACCAAAAGGTCGGGCCGGTTACGCCGGGTCTTCTCCGCCGCCTGCTGCGCGCGCCATTTGGCCACTTCGGCGTGATGCCCGCCAATCAGGACATCCGGCACCTTCCAGCCACGATACTCGGCCGGGCGCGTGTAGTGCGGGTAATCCAGCAGAAGCCTGGCCTTGCGGGGATGGGAATTGCCCGCCGCCGAAATGGATTCGTCTCGTTCGAGCTTACAGAAAGATTCGTTCTCGGTGGACGCTTCATTTCCAAGAGCTCCCGGCAACAGCCGCGTCACCACATCCAGGACAATGGCTGCCGGCAATTCTCCGCCACTCAAGACATAATCACCAATGGAGACTTCTTCCGTCGCCAGATGTTCCGCCACGCGTTCGTCCACGCCCTCATAGCGGCCGCAAATCAAAACGATTCGCTCGAGCCTGGCCAATCGCCGCGCTGTTTCCTGCGTAAACAATTTTCCAGCAGCAGACAGCAGCACAACCGCAGTGCCAGTTGGAAGAGCAGGTGGCTGCAGAGAGTCACCCAACGATTGTCCCAACAATTTCTCAACGGCCTCAAACAGGGGTTCAGGTTTCAGCACCATACCTTCGCCGCCGCCGAACGGGCGGTCGTCCACCGTCTTGTGCCGGTCCTTGGTAAATTCCCGCAGATCCTGTACGTGAATCTGCACAATCCCGGCTTCCCGGGCGCGCCGCACGATGCCATGGTCCAACGGGCCAGTGAAAAATTCGGGGAAAATGGTGATCAGGTCAAATCGCACGTTATTCGCCCGTGTTCAGTTCGCTCAAGCCTTCTGGCAGCGTAACATCAATGCGCCGGGTGGCAACATCAATGCGCCGGCAGATATCTTCCGCCAAAGGCACCAGCAGCTCGCCCCCGGCAGTCTCCACTTGCAGCAACGGCGTGCCTGCCGTGCCTTCGCCCGGGAAAAAGACATCCCGCACCGTCCCAACCACGCGAGGCGCATCTTCCATTAGACAGGCAGGAGACGAGAGTTTCGCTTCCACCACCGGGTTTTCGAAGACGGAGCAGCCAATCAGGTCGCTGACGAAATACTTGCCCGCGGGGAGTTTCACGCGGTCCGCAAGCGGAAGCAGTACATCCAGGCCCCGCAGCTTCTCGGCGGCGTCGATCGACGCGCATCCTTCAAAGTGAAAGATCCCATGCTCCGGGTGATTGCGGTCTACCCAGAAATTCTGCAAGCCGATCAATCGCGGATCGCCCTGGGCTCCCCGAAGATAAACTCGCAAAAGGGAAGAAAGCCGCGCGGGAAAATCGGTAAGAAGCTCGGCCAGGACTTCGCCTTTGTTGCCGCGCGGACGAATGATGCGCGCAACCTGCACCCAGCCTTGCTCTTCAGCGGAGGGATTCAATCTTCGAGTATCTCAAGCGTGAAGCGCTTGCGCAGCTTCATTCCGGCAGCGCCCAGTAGCGTACGGATGGCTTTGGCCGTGCGCCCCTGGCGCCCGATTACTTTGCCCAGATCTTCCGGAGCAACCCGCAACTCAAGAACGGTCACCTGCGAGCCCTCCACGGCATCGACTCGCACACCCTCCGGATGATCCACCAAGGCCTTGGCAATCTCCTCAACCAGCTCTTTCATCTGGGCCCCCGCTTCCGTGTCCAATCGACGTAGCAATACCCGTTACCTCTTTCTCCGTCGAAAGGAGTGCGAGCAAGTTCAAGACCTGGACATGAGCAAGAGAGCTGAGCTTGAGCCAAAACTATGCAATTTTTTGCTGTTTAAGAAAACTCCGAACAGTATCGCTCGGCTGTGCCCCTACTCCAAGCCAATACTTGATGCGATCGGAATCCAACTTAATCTCCGCGGGCTTTTTCAGTGGGTCGTAAGTCCCCACGGCTTCACGCACACGCCCATCCCGGGCGCGGGTCCGCTCAATGACCACCACGCGATAATACGGCTTCTTCTTTTTGCCAATTCTGGCCAAACGAATCGTTAACACTAAAGTGCTTCCTCCCTAAAGACTATCTATTCTACGTGAGTTCCCACCCCGCAGCAACGCCGGTTCGCGCCTTGCGGGGGCCTTTTAACCCAGGTAAGCTGCGTCTTAACAATCTGACAACAAGGAGCCTCGGCGACCAATCGCTGGCGTCCACAAGGGGCCGGATGACGGCCGGAGCCCGCATCCCCTAAGTGCTTTCGCGTGTTCGATACCACGGATTTGAATTTTGCGTTGGCCAGAGCGGCGTCTCGCCGCTAAACTTCTTGCCATGTTTACCAACCCACGGAAGGCTGCGCCAAATTGTTGCTGTATCTGTCGCGCCGGTGTGTCTTCTGGTGTGGGGAGGCTGAACGCCTAGCAATCGCTCTCACCCCTAGAGAGTCGCAGCCCACCGCCAGGAAGACCTGGCAGGTGGGTTTTTCATTTGGGGGCGTATTCGTTGCGTGTAGGACCGGATGGCGCGGTAGCCAAGTGGTAAGGCATGGGTCTGCAAAACCCTCATCGGCGGTTCGATTCCGCTCCGCGCCTCCAACTTCCGGCTCGCTGTAGTGCTCCTTAATCCAACTTTAAAGTTCTTGCATTCTTCCTTCCCGTCGGCAAGACTTTCGGTACCAACTGGGGCAGTTTCCAGGGACCCTCCGCGCAGTTGACTCCCGGGTTCCGACTCTCGGCGGAGTTCTGCATTTTGAAGTCGTTTCGTTCCATTTTCGTCTTGACTGTGATTCAAGCGGCTTGCTTGATCGCGCCCGGTTGCGTCGCCGCGCAAAGGCCCGGCCCGCCGGCGCAAATGCCCCATGGCACCCAGTCGGACGTGGCCAGCGGAACCGCCGACCTTATCGTTACACTCCAAGATGAAAAGAACGTCGCGCTCCTGCAGTCTGCCAAGGTGACCCTGCGAAGCCGCTCCGGCGACCCGCGTGGAGTAGCAGTGTCTGAAAAGGGCCGTGCCAGCTTCCGGGGGATCGCTTTGGGTGAATATGAAGTTCAGGTGGAAGCTCCCGGCTATGCCACGACGCGAGCGAACCTCTCCCTCGCGCGGCCGGGAGAGACGCGCAATCTCGATATAACAGTGCTTCCCGGTTCAGGCTCTGTTGGCGCACATACTCCTTCGCCGCTTTCCATGAAAGAGCAAAAAGAACTAACGGCAGGGTTGCGCGCTTTGCAGGCGCAGAAATTGGAAGAGGCGCGAAAGCACTTTCTGATCGCTGCGAAAACCGCTCCCAACCATCCCGACGTCGACTATCTATTAGGCGTGCTCGCCACGATGACCGGCGATATGGAAGCCGCGAAACAATATCTGGAAAACGCGGCCACTCGCTACCAGCACGTTCTTTCTTTTACGGCCCTGGGTGAAATTTACCTTAGCGAGGGAAATCTCACGATGGCCCAACAGCACCTGGAAGCCGCGCTGAAATCCGCTCCCAACACGTGGCGCGCCGACCAACTGCTCGCGGCTGTGGAACTCAAGCAGGGTTCTTATCCGCCGGCGATCCAGCACGCCGAACACGCGCTGCAAATCGGCAAGACGGAGGCCAAGGGTGCGCGCCTCACGCTGGCCGACGCTTTGTACGCGACGGGCGATCACCAGCGCTCCGTCCAGATCCTGAACGAATTATTGAAAGAAAACCCCACGCAGGAACAGACGAAGGAGGCCCACAGGCTGCTGGAGGCAAACCGCGCCGCACAGGCACCTCCATCCTCCACGGAAGGCACGTTATCTGCGAATCTCAGTAACACGGCCTTCGCTGTTGCGCCGAGCCTAAGTTCCGCAAACCTTCCTTCCACGCTCGCAAATCCCCTGAGCACTTCACCGCGTTGGTTTCCGGCAAATGTGGATGATTCGATTCCTCCCGCGGATGCCACGGTGTCGTGTCCTTTGCCACAAATCGTTCGGCAAGCCGGGGATAGGGTGTTGGAATTTGTCGGCAATGTCGATCGGTTCACGGCGACGGAATCTCTATCGCATCAAACCCTGAACGAATTCGGGCTCGCCGTGCGTTCTGAAAAAATCAAGTTCAACTATCTGGTCTCCATCCAGGAAATCAAGCCGGGCGTCTTCGACGTCCAGGAATACCGCGACGGCCTCACTACAAACGATATTTTCCCCGAACATGTAGCAACTCTCGGAACCGTTGCCATGGTCTTCGTGTTTCATCCCAATTATGTTGGGGATTTCGATTTCCGGTGCGAGGGCCGAGCGCATCAAGGCAGTCAGGAAGCATGGCAGATTCACTTTTCGCAGAAAGCCGACCGCGCTTCCCGCCTTCGAAGTTACCGCCTCGGAAACCAATATTTTCGTGTGGGCATCAAGGGCCGCGCCTGGATTTCCAGCGAAACTTCTCAGGTGCTTCGCATGGAGACTGATCTGGTCTCTAAAGTCCCGGAAATTCGCTTGCATGCCGAACATCAGGACATCCAGTACGGCCCGGTCCCCTTCCAGAAAAAACATTTGGTGCTGTGGCTGCCTCTAGCGACGGAGACGTATCTGGATTTCAACGGCCACCGGATACACCGGCGCCAGGATTTGAGCAACTATCTGCTGTTCTGGGTGGACGATCGAGAAACCATCGAAAAACCAAAGACGACCGAAGGTCCCCAGGAATCCTCTCCGGGGACTTAGCGGCGCCTAGATTGCCCCGCCATTTCCGAATCAACTCAGGCGGTTAAGACCGTTAAAAGCCGCCGCCTTATAGCATTCGGCGAGCGTGGGATAGTTGAAAACTGTGTTGATGAAATAGGTGATCTTCCCCTTCAGCAGCAGCACGGCCTGGCCGATGTGCAGAAGTTCCGCGGCGTCTTCACCGAAGATATGGACACCCAGCAATTCCAATGTTTCGCGGTGGAAGAGAAGCTTCAGCCGACCGTCGGTATGCCCTGAGATCTGACCGCGCGCAATTTCCCGGTAATAGGCGACTCCCACTTCGTAGGGCACGTCGCTTTCCGTGAGTTGCTCTTCGGTCTTGCCGATGAAGGAAATCTGGGGAATCGTGTAAATGCCGTAGGGATACCCCTCGGGATCGGATTCCATTTGCAAGCCAAACGCCCGCGCGGCGGCGATGCGGCCTTGCTCCATGGAAACCGAGGCCAGGCTCGGAAATCCGATGACGTCGCCCACGGCAAAAATGTGTGGCTGGCAGGTGCGAAAATCGCTGTCCACCTTGATTCGACCGCGATCGTCTGCTTCGATTCCAGCCGCGGCCAAGTTCAAGCGATCAATGTTTCCATGGCGCCCGACGGCGTAAAGCAGCGCATCTCCCACAATTCGTTTGTTGCTGCCCAGATTGGCGGCAACTTTCCCGTCCGGCAACTCTTCCACGCTTTCGACTTCTTCGTTCAGGCGCATAGTCGCTCGCCTGTCGCGCATGTGATAGCTCAACGCTTCCACCATTTCGGCATCGGCAAACTCCAGGAGGCGCGGCCGTTTTTCGACGATGATGACGCGGACACCCAGCGTGGCGTACATGCACGCGTATTCGACGCCGATCACGCCGCCGCCGACCACGATGATGGTCCGCGGAATCACCGGCATGGTCAGAATCTGGTCGCTATTGATGATGTTGCGGCCGTTGATCGCGACCTTTGGATTGGTGGCAGGCTTCGTTCCGGTGGCCACCACCACATACGCGGCTTCCAGTTCGCTGAAACCTGCGCTGTTTTCCACCCGCAGGTGGTGCGGATCGGTGAACGAGGCCGTGCCGTGGAACAGCTCCACGTTGTTGCGGCGCAACTGGTCCTGCAGCACCGCGGCTTCGTTTTCGATGACACGATTCACGCGAAAATTCAGATCGCTCATCGTGACGTTTTCTTTGGAGTGATAGTTCGCTCCGTAAAACGCCTGGTCGTAAAAGCCGGAAAGATGCAGCACCGCCTCGCGCATCGTCTTGCTGGGAATCGTTCCCGAATTGATGCTCACCCCGCCTACCATGGTCTGCTTTTCCACCACGGCCACGGCTTTCCCGATTTTCGAGGCTTGAATGGCGGCCCGCTGCCCACCGGGGCCGGAGCCGATGACTACGAGATCAAACGGTCGCATTTAAGGAATCCTGAACTTCTTCGGCGGGTTCTGCGGGGGCGGCTCCTTCCGCAGCTTTAGTATAAGCGACTTCCGAGGCAAGTTTCTTGCGCTTACGCGATCCATTGACACGGCCGTCGACAAGAGCCATCAAATGTTCCTGCACAGAGAATCCCTTGGTGCCCTTTCCGCGGCGAAGGTAGCTGTAGGTTCCGTCTGACCCCAAAACGCGCGCTTTCAAATTATCCGCCAGACAGGCCGGCAGAATCTCATCAATGATGCGCTGCCGCAGCAGTTCATCCTTCAGCGGAAAGAGAACTTCCACGCGATCGTAGAGATTCCGCGGCATCCAGTCTGCGCTGCCCAGGTAGATCTCCGACTTGCCCCCGTTTCCAAAATAAAAAATACGGCTATGCTCCAAAAATCTGCCCACGATGCTGCGCACCCGGATGCGGCTGCTGATTCCCCGCAAACCCGGCACCAGCGCGCACTGCCCGCGAACGATGAGGTCAATTTCCACGCCAGCCTGCGAAGCGCGGTATAGCGCCTGAATGATTGGCGGGTCGACCACCGCGTTGCACTTGGCAATGATTCTCGCCGGGCGCCCGCGGCGCGCTTGGCGAGCCTCACGGTCAATCAGCGCGATGCAACTTCGGGCCATGTCCCTGGGCGCGACCATCAATGGCTTGTAGTGCGTCTTTTCGGCGTAGGCGGTCAGAAAATTAAATACGTCGTGGACCGCAGCCGTGATCGCTGGGTCGCTCGTGAGCAGGCTCAGGTCGGAATAGAAACGTGCGGTGGAAGGGTTGTAGTTCCCGGTGCCCAGATGGGTGTAGCGCCGGATTTTCCCGTCGGGGTCCTGACGCACGATCATCGCTAGCTTTGCGTGTGTCTTCAATCCAACAAGGCCGTGAAACACCTGCACGCCGGCGTCTTCAAAGCTGCGCGCCCAGCGGATATTTGTTGCTTCGTCAAAGCTGGCTTTCAATTCCACCACTACCGTTACTTCTTTTTTGCCGGCGGCCTCCAGTAGTGCGCGGGCAATTGGGGAATCTGAATTCGTGCGGTAAAGCGTCTGTTTGATCGACAGCACGCGCGGATCGTGCGCCGCCGTCTCGAGAAAATGCACCACCGGTTCGTAGGAATCGTAGGGATGGTGCAAAAGCAGATCCTGGCGCCGGAGTGTTTCAAAAAGCGAGTCCGCGTCGTGCCCGATTTGTACATGCCGCGGCACGAACTTCGGATACTTCAGATCCGGCCGGGGCGTCTCATCGTAAAGGTGAAACAGTCGCTGCAAATTGACCGGGCCCGCAGCGCGGAAAACCAGGGATTCATCGAGTTCAAATGTCGATACCAGGTGGTCCACTATCTCAGGATGCGCTCCGGCCTCAATTTCCATGCGTACGGCGTGCCCCTTGCGGCGTTGTGCCACCTGCGAATCCACCGCATCCATAAGCGTCCGGGCCTCCTCTTCTTCAACATAGAGATTGCTGTTGCGGGTGATGCGGAATGGCGCGGAAGCCAGGATTTCGTAGCCCCTGTACAGTTTTGCCGCGTACGTTGAGATGATGTCCTGCAAAAACACGAAGTGAATGCCGCCATTCCCCGTCGGAACTCGCAACAGGCGCGGCAAGGCCCGCGGCACCGTGACCACGCCAAAAAAAGGCTTCTCCGCGGAATGCCGCTTACGCCGCAGCAGAAAAGCGATGCACAAGGCCTTGTTCAGCACGTGCGGAAACGGATGGGAAGGATCCACGGTTACCGGCGTCAGCATCGGGTAAACGCGCCGGTCGTAAAACGTCTTTGCCAATTCCGCCGCTTTACTGTTCAGATGGTCCACGGGCAGAACACGAATCTGGTGCTTGGCCAGCGCGGGAAGCAACTCGTCGTTCCAGCACTTGTACTGCTCTCGGACGAAAAGCTGCATCGAAGACGAGACCCGTTCCAATTCCTCAGCTGGCGTCAGACCATCGGGGCTCACCTCTCGAGAACCATGCTCGATTTTCTGCAGGAAGCTGGAGACGCGAATCTCCACGAATTCGTCCAGATTATTTGCGGTGATGGCGAGGAATTTCACGCGTTCCATCAGCGGGTTGCTCCGGTCCTGGGCCTCCTCTAGGACGCGGTGATTAAAGGCCATCCACTGCAGGTGGCGGTTGAGATACAACTGTGGATCGTCGAGAGCAACGCGTTTCATGATGCGTTCCGTGCGGCGCCTAAGATTATCTCACGCGTATTACGCTCGCATGAATGGCCTTTCTGTGATGATATGCTGCAGCGTCTCGTGGAGTTTTCCGTGCGTCTTCAAATGCAACGCCGAATCCTTGGCCTGGTCCTGGTGAGCGCCCTTCCAATTGCGACGGGCTGCGCCGACAAAGACGCCCAGACGAAACAATTGGATGCGATTCTGACAAAGGTGGTCACACCCGGCCAACCTGGCTTGGCGGTCCTGGTAAAAAAAGATGGGAGTGTTTTGTTCGAGAAAGGTTATGGCATGGGAAAGGTCAGGGGCGGTGCACCCATTACGCCGGATACGGATTTTCGCCTTGCGTCGGTTTCAAAACAATTCACGGCTATGTCGGTGATGCTCCTGGTGCGCGATGGAAAATTGCGTTATGACTCCACGCTCACCCATATCTTTTCCGAATTCCCCGCGTATGGAAAATCCATCACCGTTCGTCACCTTCTAACTCACACTTCTGGTCTTCCCGATTACGAGGACCTGATGGACAGGAAGCAAAAATCTGGTGGCAGGCGCTGGTCGCCTGCCCACCAGATTCGGGACGAGGAAGTTCTTGCGTTGCTGGAGAAGGAAACCCGGGGGAAATTCGCACCGGGAACCAGCTGGGCTTACAGCAATTCGGGTTACGTCGTGCTGGGCTTGATTGTCGCGAAAATCTCGGGAGTTCCGTACGCCGAATTCCTCGAGCGGCGTATCTTCGCTCCCTTGCAGATGCGGAACACACTGGCCTATGAGAAGGGAAAAAGGGAGATTCCTCACCGCGCGTTTGGCCACACCCGTGAGCACGGAAAACTCGTTCTTAGCGACCAAAGCTCAACTTCGGCCACACTCGGCGACGGCGGTATCTATTCAAATCTCGAGGACCTCTCCAAATGGGATGACGCTTTGGCAAATCACACCCTCTTATCCGCGGAGGAGATAGAAGTTGCGCTGACGCCCGTGAAGCTCGTGGACGGCCGCGAACCCCATTGGCCCGTGGAGGCCGACGGCGACAACCTTCGACCAGGCAAACCGGTGTCCTACGGTTTCGGCTGGTTTCTTGATTCATATCCGGGACATCCACGCATGTGGCATAGCGGAACTACGATCGGGTTTCGGAACGTCATCGAACGATTCACGATGGATCACCTAACCATCGTCATCCTCTGCAATCGCACGGACTTCGACCCGACCGCCCTCGCGTTCAAGATTGCTGATCTGTATTTAGAAAGTAGAAGGTAAAAGGCCTACCAATCTGGAGATTTTCCTGTCCGCAGCCTCGTGAGTCGAATAGCGTTCATTTCTGGGGTTTCGTGTTCTTCCGTATCCAGACTGCAAACTGTTCCTCATTCAGCTCCCCCGCCGCCAGCCTCAGCATGGTCTGAATCGCATCCAACTGATCTGCAACCAACTCGAACCCGTTGATGGAAAGAAAAAGACCAACCGAATGGAAAGCCGCTCTCTTGTTTCCGTCGACGAACGGACGATTTTTGGCAATCCCGAATCCGTAGGATACGGCAAGCTCGGAGAGGTCCGATTCAGGGGCGTACAGGAATCTGTTCTGAGGACGAGCGAGGGCGGAGTCCAGCAAACCTTCATCACGAATCCCTGTGGAACCACCAAACGTCGTGAGCGACGCAGACTGAAGATAGAGAAGAGCCCTGCGGCTGATCCAGCGTGGTTGTCTCATTTAGCCAGTGCGCGAAACGTATCTCGGTACTTGGCCATGAATTCGAGGCCGAGTTTCACCTGCTCTTCGACTTCGGGGTCGTAAGGGGTCAAGAGGTAGCCCTCGGGCGTTTCCGACGCAAACAGGACATCGTTCTTCTTCAGCTTCAGTCGATCAAACAGTTGCTTGGGGAGGATGACGCCGGCGGAGGTTCCAATGGAGCGGAGCTTGAGTTTCGGGAGCGCTTATCCACCTTATTTTGTGTGCATTAGGTGGTTTCTATTGCCCGCGTAAGACATGCTACGCCTATGTCCTAGCCCATTCCGGCGAGCTTGCCGAGGCCTTTCATTCGGGAACGCGCGGCCAGCGCGCCGTACTGCTTCATCATGGTGCGCATCTGCAGATATTGCTTGAGCACTTGGTTCACGTCCTGCACGGTGGTGCCGCTGCCCTTGGCGATACGTTTGCGCCGCTTGCCGTCAATCACGTTGTGGTCGCGGCGCTCTTCGTTGGTCATTGAGTTGATGATCGCCTCGACCTGCTTCAGCTTGCCTTCGTCCACAGAGGCGTCCTTCGGCAGATTTTGCAGCGGCCCGACTTTCGGAAGCATATCCACCAACTGGTCGAGCGGGCCCATCTTCCGAATCTGCTTCAACTGATCACGAAAATCCTCCAGCGTGAACTCTTCCTTACGCAGCTTGCGCTCGAGCTCCATCGCGGCTTTCTTGTCGAAGGCCGATTCCGCACGCTCGATCAGCGAGAGGATGTCGCCCATACCCAGCACGCGCGAAACGATGCGCTCGGGATAAAACGCTTCGAGGGCGTCGTATTTTTCGCCGAGCCCGACAAACTTCACCGGCGCGCCGGAGACTTTGCTGATGGAAAGCGCCGCGCCGCCGCGCGCATCGCCGTCCAGCTTCGTCAGAATCACGCCCGTCAATCCCAGCCGCTTGTGAAATTCTCCCGCTGAGCGCACCGCGTCCTGCCCGATCATCGCGTCGGCAATAAACAGCATTTCGGCTGGCTGCAATTCTTTCTTCAGCGTCGAAAGCTCGTTCATCAATTCATCGTCAATGTGCAGACGTCCGGCTGTATCCACGAGGACTACGTCGCTGGCGGAAAGCTTCGCTTCCTTGATCGCCCCGCGTACGATTTCCAGCGGCTTGTCCGTGCCCGTGGCCGGCCAGACGGAAATGCCGATCGCCTTTGCCACTTGAGAAAGCTGTTCCCTGGCCGCAGGCCGGTACACGTCGGTGGAAACGACAATTGGGCGATGTCCATGCTGCGAAAGCCATTTCGCGAGTTTCCCGGTGGTGGTGGTCTTGCCGGAACCCTGCAAGCCCACAATCATCCACACTGAAGGAGGCCGAGACGCAAACAGCGGCTTGGCGTGTTTGCCCAGAAGGGTAGTCAATTCGTCGCGGACGATCTTGACCACTTGCTGGTCCGGCGAAAGCTGCAGCATCACTTCGGTGCCCAGCGCTTTTGCGCGGATGTTGGCCAGCAACTCGTCGGCCACCGCGACGTTCACGTCACCTTCGAGCAACGCCTCGCGTATTTCCACCAGCGCCGCGTCCAGGTGCTCGTCGGAGAGCTTCCCCTGCCCGCGAAGGTTCTTGAATGTTCGTTGCAGCCGTTCTGTCAGGTTTTCAAACATGGTTTAGATGGCTCTTATGTGTACCTCTCATATTGTACCGCCAGCCGCGTCAGGCTGCAGCACGCGATGTGTTTACTCACTCTTGAGGGCGCATTTAGAATGTCAGTTTTATGCCCAATTGCGCAGCGAAGGGAATGCCCACCGTGGTGCCTGGACCGAAAAAATCGCCAAGCGCGCCGGCGGGCGCACGCAGTTGGTTAAGGCTGGTGATCGCCTTCGTCGCGGTGCAATCGGCGTTCAAGCAGAATGCGGTGGCATTTCGGAGGTTGTTCACCGGTGTTGGCAACGCCGAAATATCGGTCACATAGTTGGCGCCGGGATTGTCGCGGTTGAACAGATTGAAAAATTCCGCAAAGGGGGTGACCGACCAGCGGTCGTGGAACGTGAACGGGCGGCTGACGCGGAGATCGACCTGAATATAGGGCGAGCCGCGAAGTTCGTCGAGTGTGGTCTTGACGCCATTCACCACCGCGCGATCTCCCGCCGGTGTTGTCAGCGTGTATGGACGCGCGCTTTCGGCTTGCGCAAGCGTCGCCAACTGTATGCCGGTTGGCAACTGAAACGTGCCAACTAGAACGAAGCGGTGGCGCACGTCTTCGCCTGAGGGACCATAATCGCCGGGCGCAAATGCATTTTGAGGATCGCACACGCCGTTCACGTAGTCGAACAACTCTCCCAGCACGCAGCCCCAGGTTTTTGCTCTGGCCAGCGTATAGTGCGCGGTGAAGTGCGCACGCCGCGAAAGATTTCCTTCGACACCAAGGGACAGTGCATCGTAATTCGAGCGATTGTCCGAGCGGAATACGTTGGCCTTTTCAAAGGCATAGTTGCGATACGCGTGCATGCCGGTTTCATGTGTGTAATCGGCACTGATCATCCAATTGGCAGAAAGCGCGTGTTGTATTCCCGCAGTTGCGTGGAGTGCGTACGGCGTGTGGTAGTTGGGATCGATAAGCGCGGGCTGTGGAGCGGGAAACGCACCGCTGATGGTGCCGTTGTTTACGGCTTGAAACGCACTGACCCAGCCATTTTGCGCCAAGTCGTCGAAATAAAGACCCACTCCCGCGCGAAGGACCGTTTTCTGCGAACTGCCGAGTGTGCGCGCGATTCCAAGCCGTGGTGCAGAGGCTTTCCGGTAGTCGTGTGGAATGCCCTTCACGAGGCCGGTGGCAAGCGCGGGATTGAAACTCTGGTCGCGGCCCGAAGCGACGAACAGACCGAATGTCGTGTCATAACGAAGACCAAAGTTCACCGTCAGATTCGGCGTAGCCCGCCAAGAATCTTCCGCATAAAGACCAAGCCGCTGCACTTCTTGAGAAAAACTGCCGTCGGTTTCTGGCGTGGACACACTGCCTGCCTGATAGTCCGTCGAAAATCGCGAGAGATTTCCTGGTAACAGGTAGTAGCTGGGGTTCTGTGGAAATGTGACGAGTGTTTCCGCATTGGACGTGAGCGCGCCACTCAAGACCGGTTCGTGAATGAAATTTACGCCCAAACGCAAGGTGTGGCGGCCCATCACGCGTGTCACGTCGTAGCGAACTTGGTATTTCTCCTGGTTGCGCAGCACGGGAAACGCCGCGACGCCCGTTACGAACTGGTTGTCGCCGTAGGTCTCAAAACCGGTAATCGTGCTCGACGTCGTTGTGAATGGAAATGCCAGCGCGAAACCCTGCGTTTCGTTTCGCGTTTGCGTCAGATGCAAGCCGCTGGCGTTCAGCACCAGCGAACCAAACCAATCCGGCGAAAAAGAGTATTGCTGGCCGAGCACCAGGCTGAAGTAATTGTTGTGCGAGGCGACGCCTGTGGATGGCAGCGCCCCCTGCTGTACCAGGACGTTATGCCCTGTGTAGCTGTCCAACGCACCGCGCAGAAACCAGTGCGAATTTTGCGACTGCGCCCAATCGAGCCGAGCCGTTGCCAAATAATCGCGGAAGGGAACCGGAACGTTGTCCGGCACCGCAATGTTCGAGACGCCTCGAATCAGTCCGTCACCCGCCAACTGTGCAAGCGCTGTAAATTGGGCGCGACTCGCTGGACTGTAGGCAATACTCGCGTTCTCACGCACATATTCAAGCGCAGTGAAAAACCACAAGCGATCCTTGATGATCGGACCACCCAGCGTGCCCACATAGTTTTGCCGGGAAAACGGCTGTTTCGGCTCCGGCGAAGGATTGTCGATCGGAGCGCGCGCGTTCAACGCGGCGGCTCGTTCGTAAAATGCCAGGTCGCCATGCCATTCGTTGCTGCCGCCGCGGGTGGTGATGACAACGGAGCCTCCAGTGGTCCGCCCGGTGTCCGCATCCATTTGCGCGGTTCGAAAGGAAAACTCCTCCAGTGCGTCCGGCGAAAAGTTTTGCAGGAAGCCTCCGATGTAATCGTCGGAATTGTCTCCGCCGTCCACAGAAACTTCGTTGTTCAAGCCAGAGCTTCCGCCCGTGGCCACGGCCGTAATGCGGGCTTTCGTCGGATCGGACGGCTCCACAGGCTCGGTGCCCGGCGCCAGGTAGGCGATGTTGGCGAAACTGCGGGCGGCGAGCGGAGTGGCTTCAAGATCCTGGCGATAAATCACCGTCTGGTGCACGGCGCTTTCCGTTTCCAATTCAGCCGCGGTTATCGAGGCGCCGCCATCCACCATAATTTTTTCGGTAAGGGACTTGGGCCGGAGCGTTATCGTGATTTCACGGACCGAACTGACTGCGACAATCACTCTCGCGCGTGCAGGAGCAAATCCGCCAGCACTCGCCGTCAGTTGATAGACGCCGGGAAAAAGATCCACCACGTCAAATTCTCCCTGGGCATCGGATTGCGCCGAACGAGTTAGGGATTTGTCGGTATTACTGACAGAGATGGCGGCTCCCGCGATTCGTGCCCCAGCGCTGTCCTGAACGGTGCCTCGCAGCGCACCGAGGGGATTTTGCGCATACAAAGGCAGAGCGAGGACAGCGTAAACCGTAAACAAAAGTAGAGACGAGGCGAATCGTACCGGCTTCATGATAAGACTCTGCTTCAGCGGCAATTCACGAATGATATGGAAGTATAACCCGCACCCGAGTCCAACCTCAGTTAGTTTAGGCAAGCTAGCGAGGTCGGTTCAGAACTTCCCGCTCATTTCAAATATTCGTCAAACCACGCGACAGTGCGGCTCATGACATCTCTCAGGTGGTCGGGCTTCACGAACATATGGCCCTCTCGCTCGTAGACGACCAATTGCGTTTTCACCCCGAGTGTTTTCAGCGCGTGCCAGAATTCGTAGGACTGCGGCGTGGGGCACTCGCCGTCGCTGTCGCCAACGACGACCAACGTGGGCGTTTTCACCTTTTTGATAAACGTCATCGGCGCGCTGCGCGCATACACTTCCGGGTCGTCGTAGACCGATTTGCCGAAGAAGGGAATCATCCACTGGTCGATTTTGTTTTCGCCGTAGTAGCTGGACCAGTTGGCAATGCCCGCGCCGGCGACAGCCGCACGGAAGCGATCGGTCTGCGTGACTCCCCACATCGTCATGTAGCCGCCGTAGCTCCAGCCGGTCAAGCCCAGGCGTTGCGGGTCAATCGGCGCCGTGCGAATCGCTTCGTCCACACCAGCCATATCGTCGCCCCAGTCGCCATAGCCAAAATCTTTCACATTGGCGCGCGTGAAGGCCTCGCCTTCACCGAAACTCCCCCGCGGATTCGGCAACAACAAAAAATAGCCATGCGAGGGCAACGCCATAAAGTAGGCGTGAGCGCTCGGCCAGTTGGGCTGGACTCCATCACCCGGACCCCCGTGCACGCAAACCACCAGCGGATACTTCTTCGAAGAATCAAAGTTTTTCGGATAGATCAGCCAGCCTTGCACGTCGAATCCGTCGTTCTTCCAATGCAAACTTTTCGCTTCGCCCCATTCCGGTTTTATCCCCTCGTTCCGGTGTGTCACTTTCTTCCACATCCCCATCGGCCCAGCCCAAGCTTCCGGCGGATCCTGGAACGAACTGCGCACGAATGCCGCGGTTTTGCCGTCGGGAGTCAGCGAAAGACTGGTGGACCAGAATCCGCTGGTCAGCAACTCCGGCGCACGAAACAGGCAATCAATCTGGCCGCTGCCCGGGTCAATCCGCGCGACGCTGGATTCTCCGTCCACGTTTTCCATGTCGATAATCTTTCTGTCGCTGGTCCACGCCACAACCACCGCCGAAGCTTTGCGTTCCGGCGTGAGGTTTCGCGGCACACCTCCGGAACGCGAAATCAAAAACACATCACCGCCCACGGAATCTTCGTCGCTCATTAGTCCTTCAATAAAAGCGATGCTCTGGCCATCCGGGGAAATTGTCGGGCGGGCGATTTGCAGTTTGGGTTTGTAGAGCGGTTGCATCTCCGTTGAAGCAACGTTCACTTTGAACAATTCCGCAATATACCAATTGCTGTCACCATTCCCTTTGGCAGCGGTCAAAACGATGCTCTTTCCGTCCGGCGCCCAGTCGTACTCATAAATATAGGTGTCTGCCGGAGTGACTTGCCGCAGATCCCCGGTTACGGCGTCCACGATGGCCAGCCTCTGTTCAAAGAAAGCGTCTTTGATTTCGCCGGTTTCTGGCGTCTCGGCGACGAGCGGCCCGGCCTCTCGCGTGGCATTTTCGGTGAACAACACGGCGACGGATTTTCCATCCGGCGACCACTTCGGTCCCGCGAGAAAACCTTCCACGCTGGTAAGCTTGCTCGCGGGGCCGCTGCTTGCACCCGTGACGTACAACTGAGGCTGTCCAGATTTAGCGGCGTCGGAAATAAATGCTATCCGCTTGCTGTCTGGAGACCAGGCAACGTTGCCTTCATTGAAGTGCGCTGCAGGCGCGCCTGCGGTCACGCGCATGGACTTGCCGTCCGCCGAAATGTCCTGCACAAAAATGTCTTGTTTGCCGGTAGGCGCGCCGTCCTCGTCGCCACGGATTTCCACCCAGGCCACGCGCTTCCCGTCGGGAGAGATAGCCGCCTGATCAAAATGTTGCGCTTTGAAGAGGCTCTGTTTCGAACTTTGCTGTGCAAGCACGCACGTACTGAACGCGCACAGACCCAGCCCAATCGCCAATTTCTTCAAATGAAATTGCATTCGGATTCCCCCAAAAGCGCGGACATTGCAACCCCATACGGTATTCGGTTTCTCCATGCACCGCAACCTGCTCCAGGATAATTGACCGTTCCAAAGCCAACCGGCGATAGAATCGCCGGGACGTCCACGGGAGGCCCCCATGTTTGACCGGCGAGGATTTCTTTCTTCAATGATGGCGATGGCGAGCGCGGCTCCCGCATTTCCCTGGAATTCGACAGGTGAAGATCCGCTCGCGGGCATCCCGGCAAAACTTCCCGACAAATCGCTCTACGACGCCAGTGAAGAGGCGTATTGGACGGAACTTCGCCGTCAATTCCTGATTCCTGAAGATGAAGTCTATTTGAACAACGGCACTGTCGGCTCTTCTCCGGCACCCGTGCTGCGTGCGGTGTTTGAAGGCTATCGTGACGCCGAACGGCTGGCGCAAGCGGATCCGGAGGACTATCCGATCTGGGGCTACGCCTCATGGAATCAATTTCGCGACCCCCTTGCGGCATTTCTCGGCTGCACGCGCGACGAGCTGGCGCTGCTTCGCAATGCCACGGAAGCCAACAGTTACATCGCCAACGGATTGGAGATGAAAGCCGGCGACGAAGTGTTGATGACCGACCAGGAACATCCCGGCGGCGAACAACCCTGGAACCTCCGGGCCAAGCGCTATGGGGTCGTGGTGAAGAAAGTAACTTTGCCGAAGCCGGTGCCAAATACCGCCACGGTTCTGAATCTCTTCAGCGAAGCGATTACGCCGAGGACACGCGTGATTTTTTTCAGCCACATCTCCACGGTGACCGGTGTGGTGTTGCCGGCGAAAGAATTGGCAGAGCTTGCGCGCACGAAGGGAATTCTCTCCGCGGTTGACGGCGCGCACGTGCCCGGAATGATGAAAGTTAACCTTCATGAGCTCGGCTGCGATTTGTACACGTCCAGCCCGCACAAGTGGCTTCAGGCGCCGAAGGGCTCCGGGTTTCTGTACGTGCGAGAGGAAGTAATCGACCGCCTGTGGAATACCCTTGCGACAGAAGGCTGGGACAACCCCAAAATTCGCGCCGAACGTTTTCAACGCATCGGCAGCTCCAACGTGCCGGTGCTTTGCGGATTGAGGGCCTCGATCGAACTGGCCAATGAAATCGGCATGGATCGCATCGAAAAACGCCACCGCCAGACGGCCGACTACCTCCTGCAGGAGATGGTGAAGCGAGGCGCAGTTTCGTGGACTTCGCCGGACCCGGCATTGCGCTGCGGCATCGCCACCGTGAATGTCGCGCCGCACAAAATGCCCGACCTGGAAAACTGGATGTGGAAAGAAAAGAAAATTCGGATTCGCGGCGGTATGCCAAGCAAGATTCGTCTCTCCACGCCGTACTACTTGCTGCGAAAGGATGTGGATCGGTATCTGGCCGCTTACGACGAATATCGGGCGGCCCATCCATCAGCGTAGCAAGCGCATCCAAGAAAACCGGGGTGTCCTGGCCAAAGAACTCGCTATCCTGAACCAAGGAAGGGAATTTTCCATGGTGCGCACATGACGCAGAGGAAGTGCGAACGCATGCTTGGTCTATTTACCGGCTGTTTTCGCGTGCTCGTGCTGTTGTTGCCGGCCGTCGTGTCGCCGCTTTACGGCCAGGACAACTACACACGATTTGAACTAGGCGCGCAATTTTCCACCGTCCGGCTGACAAACTCAGACCTGGGCGCGACCGATTACTCCGGCTTCGGCGGCCGCTTCGATTGGAACCTGAACCGGCGCCTGGCATTTGAAAGCCAGATCGATTTTTTCCCCGAACATACCCGCTCGCTCCTCAGCATCCAGGGCGGGCAAACCCTGCAAGCAGTCTTCGGACTACGCGCCAAGGTCATCCAGACGCGCCGCCTTTCCGTCTTTGGATTAATTCGGCCAGGGTTCTTTCATTTCACGGATGTTTTGTATTTCAATTCCAACTCCATCACCGGCTTCGCCGAACGCCCCGAAACCCATTTCGCGCTGAATCTGGGCGGCGGTGTGGAGTATTACTTGAATCCACGATGGGTGTTACGCGCGGACATTGAAGGCGATCCGTACCGCGTGCCGAACACCAATGTCGCGCTTTCCGGCGGCAGCGCCTTCAGCGTTGGGAAAATTGATGACACCACGCGATTCAGTTTTGGCGTGGCATACCGCCCCGGCGCCCTGATCGAAAACGAAAAAGAGACTAACGTCCCTGGCAAGTGGGAGTTCGGCCCGTTATACTCGACGATGTTTATCGCGCGCGAAGGGCCAACGGACGGAGTGCGCACCGAACCCGGTTTGGGCTTCTATGCCTCCTACCGTTTATATCACGTGTTTTATTTCGACAGCGACGTGCTCTATTTTCCTCGCGGCTCCAACTCTTCCGGGCCGCATGACGGCGGAGAAATCCTCGAGGGGCTTTTCGGGTTGAAGGGCGGAATCCGCCGCAATCATTTCGGCATATTCGGCAAAGTACGGCCGGGCTTCAACAGCTATTCCCAGGCTCTGACCGCAATTTCCCAAACCGGGCAGGAAACCTTCAACCGTTCCACAAATTT
>Ga0210405_10001480_pt1 | contig 26669 bp, 25 predicted proteins | sample IncBWH11MmetaG_FD_155492 | JGI IMG/M metagenome (GOLD analysis project Ga0210405, IMG submission 155492) | Forest soil microbial communities from Barre Woods Harvard Forest LTER site, Petersham, Massachusetts, United States - Inc-BW-H-11-M | ecosystem: Environmental > Terrestrial > Soil >...
ATATTCAGTTGACGACTTCTGTTGAGTTCAATGCCTCAAAGTTTTTCCTAAGTTCTTCTACATCAGCGGTGGAGATAACAAGGTCTGCACAACCGCATTCCGCGCAAACTAAGGTCTTCTGGCGGATACAGATGGGGGGCAGATTGAGCCTTTCTCTATCGGGGAAAACGATCATCAGTTCCACCTTGAGGTCTTGCTGGCGCGTGGACGCACAATACTTACAGGGCACTGTCCCTCCAGATAGGTCAGCGACTTAGGAAGACTTATCCAGCCCAGCAGGTGGAATGCTTTCCGTTTCGATTGCCTCAGCCGCAGCGAGCTTTCGGTTGACGTGTGGCGCTGATCGGAGACCACCGGATTCAAGTATGCAACGCCTTCCAGCAGACACACCGCACGTTGGACAAGCAACCGAAGATAGTTGCTTGGCCGTTAAATCCTTCTTTTTCATCCAAAAATAGTCTCACAAAACAAGAAGTAAGATTGTCCCGTTCTGAACGTTCAGTACCTGCTCGGTTCCATTACAGCTAGCCTTTCGGCTTGTACCCTCGACATTTGCAATCGGGAAAACCGCACCGACCGGGCGACTTTTTCTTAGGGAGCCTGACGGTATGGATGGTCTTGGCGTGTGTACAGCGGCAGGGCTGAATTCTTGGCATCGGCGAAGCGTATCACGGGCAGCAGGGAGATGTTACTGAGGCCATTTTAGAAACATCGGTCGACTTTTATCCCAAAGCTCAGTGAGTAGTTTACTGTGGCGGGGCCGCCACCGGCACTTCTCCGGTTACGCGATTTGCCAGGAGTTAGGCCGCCGCTGCCCGGACGGATAAATGGCGGGGATCGGATTTATTAACAGCGTTCGGAGTTGCCGGGTGTGAACCGCAGGAAACTCCAGAACTCTGCCAATGAGAGTTATGGTGTCTTTCAACAGTTTGCGGATGACGTTGGATTGAGATAGCAATTCTCGCCAGTGTTGGATACCCCACAGACAACGGCCCTTTTCCATCGGTAGTCTTCATGGCTTTTAGATTCAAACCACGAGGTGGCCATGGAGCCGATGCGTCGCAAACTGATATGGGTCGAAAGACCGAATTTTCAAGGGTGGGGTTGCTCGGGATGCGCATGGGTGTTTAACCCTCCATCGGAGATCGTTGGCAATTCCATTGAGGAAATGAAGACGAATTTCGGACAGCAGCGCGACAAGGAGTTCGCATCTCATATCTGTGCCGAGCATCCGATGACCACAAAAAATCCCGGTTAGCTAAATCACTCGCGGACCAAATGCCGTCTGATTCGCGTATTCATCCAAAACAATTGCCATTCCAGGAAGGATGTTGAAGCGGCATTCAAGTCTCTCATTCTCAGAGTGCCAAGGCGCGCGAGCTGAAGCTATTAGCGGAGAACCTTGGCTAAACGGGAGGTGTTGATTTGTATCCCGCCGTTCGCGTCGAGATGACGATGGTACTTGATGAATCCACGCTTTCTGAACTTATTCATAAAAAAATTGACGCGCCCACGTGTAGCGCCAATCATCGCTGCCAGGGTCCCTTGCGATATTCCGGCAAATCCGTGCGGCTTGCGCTGATTCCCCTTCCCTGCGAGCAGCAGAAGAACGCGGGCGAGTCGCCTCTCGCTGGAGTGAGAAACCTGGCCGACTAAATCCTCCTCCAGCCGAATATTGCGCGAAAGCAGATAAGACAGGAAAGCATAGGAAAGCGCATGGTCAGCGTGGAGCGCTCGGACCATCTCGTTTTTTTCAATGACTCTTAAACCCGTGGGGGCAATCGCGGTCGCGGTCCCCATACGAGTATTCCGACTTCCAAGGCACATTTCGCCAAGAAATTCGCCTGGCCCCAGAATGGCGACAATTGCCTCTTTGCCATTCTTCGAGGCCACGGAGAGTTTCACGCGACCTGCTTGAACGTACATGAGCGTCTCGGCGATATCGCCTTGAGAGAAAATAGTTCCTCCTGCCGCAAAGCTTTCATTCAGAGTGACCACTCCGTCCAAATCGAATGAGATTTTAGGTAAGGCCACTAGGTTAGACCTCATGGGTTGATTGGACCTCCACTTATGCTGGGATATTGTATGGCGTGCGGATTCGGCCATCCGCGGCCCTGCCATTTCGTTCTTGACTCCGGCTAATAGGGCCTCCCAGAACTTTTTCTCCGCGCTCTTCGTGAGCATCTCCCAACATTGCATCAAAACCGAGATTATTCTGTCCAATTTGGTACACAAGTGGAAAGCCAGGCGGGTGAGGACGATTTAATCACTTCTTTTCCACAATTCGGTAAAGAGCTTGACCGTGGCGGGACCGTGGCCTTGGAAGTGATTGTTGGCGTAAGCAAACATTTTCATAATCGTCTTGGTATTCACCATCTGCTTGAGGAGAGCGACCCAATTTCTCAAATCCTTCGTGCGATCAACGATGGGCTTATCCCAAGTTGTCGTCTGTCTTTCAATTCCCTTGCGATCACCAAGCCATCGGACATACACGAAGTCCGCCGTAATCAGTTCAAACTTTTCCTCCATCTCCCAAGGCCGAGGCACAAATGATGTGTCGGTCAGCGCCAACGCGATGTTGTGTTCCCGCAGCACGTCAGCAAATTTCGCATCGAGCCACTTCTTGTTTCGAATCTCGACTGCGAATTTGTGGTCCGTAGGGAGCTTCTTCAGGAAAGGTGCTAGCGCGGTGAGAAAGCTATCCTGCTTCGGAAATTTCCATTTGTCGAACACCGGAAACTGAAACACCATCGGACCAAGCTTGGGACCGAGGATATCCATCGTCTTTACGAACTCATCCCATTCTGAATCGCAATCCACTAGCGTTTTTTCATGGGTAATGACCTGCGGAACCTTTACGGCGAAGATGAAGTCGTCTGGAGTTCGAGCGCCCCAATTGCTAACCGTGCGAGCAGAAGGACAGCCGTAGAACGTCGAATCTACCTCGACAGTGGCAAACTGCGTTGCGTAGTAGGAGAGATAATCGCGGGATTGCATTCCCCGTGGATAGAAACTGCCTTCCCAACCATTTGCGGTGAACGCCGAAGTGCCGAGAAGAATTCCGGGCAGAGAAAAAGGACGATCAACCGGGAACGTGTTAGGAAGCGTGGCCGAGTCTTCCAATTTCTCCATCGGAAAGAGGGTTTGGTGACGAATTGATTCCGCTTTAGAACGCTGTGATTTCACGGCTCCGAGAGGCTAACACTCGCATTGTTTGTATAGCAATCAGGCCATTAATCGGTTCCGAGTCATTAGTGCGCTAGTCTTTCGCCTTGTACCCTCTGCACTTGCAATTAGGAAACCAGCACCTACCCATCAACTTGATTGCGCCGGGCTTGGCGTAATGGGTGGACTTGGCGTGGGTGCAGCGGCACGGTTGGATTCTGGGCACCGTGAAAGGGTATCACGAGTGGACGGTATGACGTGATTAAGGTCAGTTGCAGGAACTTACTTGCGAGATGGTGAAGTCTTGTCGAGCACATCTACAAGTAGCTTAGCTGCGGGAACCACCGTCTGGCCGCCAGAGATAATTTCCTTCGCTGCCATCTGCTTGCCGTATAGAGCTTTGTTGGCATCGTCGTCGGTTTCCATCGAAGCACCTTCCAGCGAGACACCGGCAAACAATCCCTTTGACCGCGAGTAGGTCAGGACGTCCGTCTTCATCGCATCGGCGTTGTAACCAGTAGCCTGCGCCCCCGTGGGACCGGCAGCCGCAGCGGCATTGCCACCTAGCTTCGTCTTCCCATTCAGGATTTGTTCCGCGCCCTTCTGGTTCATGACCACCAGTACAAAATCTGTTGCCGTGGAACCGAGTTGTACGCCGATGCTGCCTTGGTCGAGCTTGTACATAACCGGCGCGCCCCAATCACCATTCATCGTCGCGCCCGTGCGGCAAACGAGCGCACCTCGACCGTAACTACCGCCGATGCCAATAGCAACTTTTTTGACACTTGGGAAGACCAGGACGCAATCGGCCTGTGCTAGGATACTCTTTGGCAGGCCATTGTTCTCACCAAGTATTTCCTGCATAACGGTGGCTGCGTTCGAGAGACGCTCCTCTTCCTTCTTCTGAGCAAATAGGGGTGAAGCCACAGCCAAACAGAATGCACACATAACTAATCTTTTTGTCATTGGGTGTCCTTTCCTTGGAGAGAACAGATTCTGAACTCAACCCCACAATTTCGTCGAGGATACAATCCGGAATCTGGACATCGCGGAACGACTCTAGCGCCGAATGAGAACTGTACCCAACCAAAGACCACCAGACTGTTCAATATTGCACGGTCTCGCTGTAGCGGCTGTGGAGTAGCCACGCCTCGATCTTTCAATCTTTGAATCAACAGCCGCGCGGTTTAGATTCCGTAATTCACTTTTCGAAGAGAGTCTTTATAGGCTTCGCGTGCTTCGGTCGCCTTTTTCTGTGCGTCTTGTTCCGCAAAGTGAGCCGCATCCCACTGCTCCATCTCAGTCATGGAATGGTCAGTAGTCGCCAGGTCTTCCTCGGCGCGGATTGCCCATACCCACTCATCTGTAGCCTTTTTGTAGGCGAGACGCAATTCATTGAGGCCGGGGGGTGTCATGGGCGGCAGATTAGGCCGAACATCAAATCGGGTCAATCCAAATGGCAGATTGTGACAGAAAATTAACCGTCCGCGTCTGCGAGTCGAGTGCGGCTCTAGCTTGTCGTGGAAGGCGCTGGTTCTGATACAAATTTCTGTCATACACGGGTTCTACACTGGCGCGGGTGACAAGCAGCGAGTAGTGATGCAGCATAAACCTTCTTGTAATCAGGCGGCAAGCAATCTGGCGTAAACTTGGGTTCTCGGTGCACAGAGCATGTCAAAAACAACCATTACCGGAGTGGCCCAACTAGCGGAAGTAAAACGTGTACTCGCGAATGGTGGACTGGTCCGGTTCATTTGGGCCTCGGGCCATACCGTCCTGATCTCCGCGAACGGCAAGCGACTGAGGACGTTGGAAGGGCGCACCTACCAAGGCTTTCTCAAGACAGTTGCTCCGAGCTTGCAAGAGACCGCGACAGGCTCAATTGGAACCCAAGACTTGATAATTGAGTGGAAGATCGACGCGGTTGACTCGTGAAGTCTGCAGAACAAAGTTTTCTTGGATTTTGCTTTAGGTGTGAGTGTCGTTTATTGATGCGACGAGCCGCAGGATGGATTCGATGTAGCTCGTCGCACGTTCGATGTCTACCACTTGGGTTCGACCGTGGGTCACGTCATTGCGCAAGTCGCGTAGACGCGTAACCAAATCGTGCTGCGCTTCCGAGAGCAAGCCTTCTTTATAAAGAACCGCCCCGAGAACTCGGGGCATTGTTCGTACGGCTGGGGCGATATCCACTCTCTGGCGTGCAACTAGTTCGAGTAGCTCTGACTCCAAGTATCTCCACGCGTCGATAATAGCAGCCTCGGGAGAGGTCATGGCGAGCTTAATCAGCTTCTCTCGAACCGCTTCGAGGTTCGATTTCGGCGGTATGGGTGGAAACGATGCTTGCGCTTGTTTTTCTACATCTGCGACTTCTTTATCAAACTGAAACTCAAATTTATCGTACTTAAACTTTGTCAGCTGGGGGAGCAGGCCCAAAAGCGTTTTCCGAAATGCGAGCACAGCACACAATACGGTCACTGGCCACGCGAGAGCTTTCGTCAACTCAACGATGAAAGTCTTGATGTCCATTGAAACGAAGCCCGTTCAAGGAAATTGCTGTTCATCTTAGGTTGCGATGCGGGGCAAGTCAACGAAGCTGTTGACTTTGGTCCGGGAATAAGAGATTTCGAGGCGACTGACGCCACTACTTCGCAATCGTCTGCGCCATGTGAAGAATAGGAGCCGCTGTCTCTACAATCTCCGGAACTGCGCGTCGATATGTCTGCCATCGGTCAGCCAGAAAGTACAGAGTTCGCCGCTTTCGCATTCGCGTATAAGTCCAACATGGTAAATTTCAGGAAGTGCAGCGATCTCGGTTAGACAACCGCCCACATTGCAGCTTTTCGGACGCTTCTGAACAAAGAACAGGTCTAGGTCGTGCTCGCTGCTTCCGCGATCAAGCACTCCACCAGACAACGCGACTGAAAAGCCGTTGCGTAGTGCGATTTCTGAAAGCTTTCGAATTAAGGGAAGAGCGTCTTCGAGGGTCCACATAAGAGCGCCAAACTATTCGAACATCTGCGCCGGACAGGACGGAGGTTCCGGCGCGATCTGAGGGCGGTACTTCCAGCAAAGTATGCCTAGATAGCCAGAACCGAAGACCGCAAGGATGAGTAGAGCCACCTTCACGTGAGCTGAGTAGTGCCAGGTCCACGGCATTGAACGCAGGTGAAACCAAAAGCGATTGTCAGTTCTGTACAGATACCCGATATATGCCCTGATTGCGCCCTGCCAACCGACACAGATCGCCGTGAACACTGGGAGTACGGCAAAAGTGAAGAAGCATATTACGGCGGACAATGCCGAGGAATTCATGCCAATCCACGGAACATCCCATCCTGCGTCGTCGGCATTGAGTTTCCCTGATAGCTGCCGCAGATAAATAAGAAAATACAATTGCACGCCTAAAAGAAGAACATCGCCCCAAACAGTGATCTGGCCTGCAGGGAATTTCAATCCGAATGCTTCAAAAACCTCCGAGCCTCTTGGGGAATCGTCCGACAACAGTTTGCTGACTTGATCGAATCCTAGCGTTTCGTACTCATGGGCAGCTGCATCAAGGTCATAGAAAGAAGTTTTGAAGGCTCCCGATTGCCAGTCTGGGAAAACTTTTACGAATCCTTGCTGTGTGATTGAAATTTCTAAAGCGTTGCCGACATCAAACTCAAACAATTCCTGATCGATGCTGACCACTGGCGAAATGCCACAACATGTTGGTTCCAGGAATGCCGTAAAGGTCTGCGAAAACTCCTTCGCATGTGTTGAATCCAAGCGTACGTTCTTGGTAACGTTCGTTTTAAGGTTGATAATTGAGGTTCCTGTATCTTCCACCTCGTACGGAATCAACACGGTCCAATCTTTGTCGGCAAGCGAATTCCACCATTCTCGGAACTCCGCCAGCGACTTTGGAAAAGAAGTTAGCTCCGGTCCTTGATGCTTCTCTCTGTAGGAAGCTATGTTCCAAAGCGAACCAGGAAAAACCACTTTTGTTGGGGACGATCTACGCTTCTTACCAATAACTTGACCTGATACCTCATCATGAAATACCTCCTCCACTATGCCGGAAAATTCGGTACCCGGGTCTCTCAAATTGAGGCTGACTGTGTTATTCGATCTAAGCCCGTAAACGTTAAAATGCGCTGGAAACACGTTGCCAAAACCAAACCCTGCGACGTCGGCCCGGCTCACTACCCACCCTCTGGTCCATGTCTTGCTAAGCTGCTCGATTTGCGCAAGCTCGCGGTTCGCAATGCGCGGGCTGTAGGACTGTGAAGACTGAATCAGAAGAATCAGGCCAGCAGAAATCGCAATCAGTGCGAAGTGGACCGTCCTCAAATGCTCGACAAAATCCTTCGACCAGTGCGCAGGAGCCTGATTGGGCACGCTCACCCTCCAAGTTTCTCGATCAGCTTTTGCAGCAATTCTGGAACTTTCCCGGTGATACCCGCAGCTAGCAGCGCGAAGCCAACTGTCGTCAAGATCGCCCGACGGCCCTTGGTGCCGATGTCGGCCATCTTGAAAAGGGTTCGAGTCAACAGAGGCCATAGTAGCCAATGCAGTAAGAGCAGAGAGGCCAAAAGCGCAAATAGGAAAGCAAGAAAAGCGTCTATAGCATTCGAAGCGGCCAAAATCTGCATTCCTTCGAGGGCCGGGACTAACTTTAGGTTTATGTTGGTTAGAAGAGTTATCGTCTTGATTTGTGCCGTCTCGTAAACCCAAAATGGCAGGATACACAGCAGAATCGCAAGTACGCAGTTCAGCAGGATCACAAAGGCGATGTTGGCGGTGCGCTTTATGTCTGCTGCAAATCGGAGCAGTCGTCTCGTTAGGCCAATAAAAAGAAAATCAGACGCGATACTTACGAGAAGCAGTGCGAAGAAGATAGGAGAATTCTGGCCGTAGATGACCAGGAAGACAGGAACGACAGCCAAGATTGTGAGACTATCCAGTATTGTTTGAAACGTGTTTCGAGGCAGTAGAGAGGGCAATACGGCTAGAATGAAGCACGGTACGAGTATGAATGTCGCAAAAAGCGAGAAACGATAGACTGCTTGCAGAACGTTCGAATTGTCGTGTGAAAGCATATAGACATCGAGCACCAACCCGGCTGATGCTATAGACAAGCACACCGAAGCCGCCAATGAACGGGGCGATAGCAGCTTGTGCCCAAACACGCAGTCCAACAAACGGGATTCCAGTTTTGCAACAAGCTGCAAGAATGCAGAGTGACGGGATATCGCGACCTTCTGGTAGTCATCCAATCTGACCCAAAAGTCTTCGAACTTGCTCTGGAGCTTTCCTTCTTCATCTGGATACAACACTATCGCGGTCAAAACGCAGAACACCCCGAGCAGTACTTCTATTGGCCGGGCGATCAGATGGAGGACGTGCCACATCGGTTGGCCGGGAATATAGCACGGCGCAGATTATTGCGTGAGTGCTTCCAGCGGTTGGCTTTTTCTTACATCCTCAATGAGTTAGGGTCAGCCGCGAAATATTAAAGAGGGTTTAACATCGGATTCGTCGCGTTGTTGCACCATTGCGCGATGGACTACGACCCATTGGCGGATTTACTTGAAGTGGCGGCAGAATCCTGCGAAGAAACAGGGAAGCGGAGCAAAGCTCTGGCAATACGGAACTTGCAGATCGTACTCAACCAGGAACCGGAATTGAGCGGAGAATTGTTGAGGAGGATGGCGCAACTCCTGAAAAATGATGTACGGTGCTAGGTTGCCGCGCTTGCCAGGCACTCAGTCCGTTTCGTTCTTTCCTTTGTTCCGCCATTCTTTGAAAACAATGTAGGCGTTGAGGCAAATGCCACCACCAAAAACGGCGAGGCACCACAAACCGATAGTCATAGAGGACAGGGGGATAAGAGTGAAATCCCGCCCAGCCTTGTGGATGAGAGCGTCATATTCGGGTTCATTGAGAAACATGTGCCACAAGCCCCGCATCGAAGCAGATGATGTCAACAGTGCCGTTGTGATGATCAAGCCGACCAGGAGCATGGCTGGCTCTGACCGTTTCTCAATCCATCTCGCCCCTGGCGACAAATACGAAACAATTGCTGCCAAGCACATAACGCCAACAACGTGGTCTACAACCTTTGACGGGGTTAGGCCGGGAGAGACCAGGGAAACTATTCCAAGTGCCAGCACGAAAACACGCACGACGATGCCGACAATGAACATCTCCCAGTCTCCCCTTTCAACAATTCGAGTCGAGACCCATACAAAAAGCACGCCGCAGATGCCGCCGACGGCCATTAAGAGAGCTGCTAATAAGCAGCCGTTTACCAAAATTGTAAAGGCGCTGGTGCTTGCGTCAGCACCCGGAACCAATTGACCGTGCGCAGACAAAAACTTATAGACGCTAATCAATCCACTGCCTGCCGCCGAAAGAACGGACCACAAGGCGAATGCCTTTCGCAACAGTTTGCTCAGCTCTTTCTCGGGCATGAATCAGCGGTACCTCGGGCCACTAGTTAGTTAGTGCGCCCAGCCTCGATTTCGCTTCATGGAAGACTCATAGCGAAAGGCCCTCATGCCTGAGAATCAACGGCGGATAGCGTCATCTCGCCTTCGTTGACTTGCCTACTGGCACAACCTAAGATGTGCGCCAAATGGCTGACTCCGCATCCCTGATCGGGCAAACTGTCTCGCATTATCGCATCCTTGAAAAGCTCGGCGGCGGTGGCATGGGGGTTGTTTACAAGGCCGAAGACTCGCGCCTTAATCGCTTTGTAGCCCTTAAATTCCTGCCGGACGATGTTGCGAGAGACCCGCATGCACTTGCCCGTTTCAAGAGAGAAGCTCAGGCGGCATCTGCTCTAAACCATCCAAACATTTGCACGATTCACGATATTGGCGAGGAAAGTGGACGCGCTTTTATCGCAATGGAGTATCTCGACAGGCCCGGCCCTGGTCGAAGGCAAAAGCAATCTTCTGCGGATGCGACAAGAGATTCCTCTCGGTGAGTCGGAAATAGCAGCACTCGATGACGGCGTCTCCGCGCTGGAATCGTTGTTGGGGCGTCTTGCCAGTGTTCCGACTCCCGCCGGTCCCACTCCCCTTCAGCTTCGCGGCAAGTCTCTTGTGCAGATTCAGCCGGCGCGGAGTGAGGACTGAAATACAAAAAGGAAAGGGCCCCGGCTCTCGCCCGGGGCCCGATATTTTCCGGCAGTCAGAACGGAGACGCATCAGATCCGTTGACTGCTTCATCAGAAGCAGCGGAACTGGAAGCATGCACTTCTGGTTCCGGCTCGCCGCGGTCGAGTTTGCGCACGACATCGGCGCGAATCGACCAGGACGTGATCTTGGTCGTCGCGGACTTCTTGCTCTTGCCGTTCGGGCGTTCGTAGGTGCTGCTGACGAGCTCACCTTCGACGAGGACATGCGCGCCTTTCTTGATCGCCGTCGCGACGTGTTCGGCAAGTCGCGGGCGAAAAATGCAGACGCGATGCCACTCGGTCTTCGAGGACCACTCGTCGTCGGCGTTCTTCCAAGAGCGCTGCGTGGCGACGGAGAGAACGGTGAACTTCGAACCGTTGCCCTTCGCTTGACGCTGCTCCGGATCGGCTCCAACAAATCCGACGAGGGTCACTGAGTTGAGGTAAGACATTTTTTGAATCTCCTTTTTCTTGCCCCATTTTCCTGGGGCACCCAGAAGCGAGGGCTGCTGCTTCCAAAGCGAGCGGCTGCTTTATGGGAGGGGACCCAACGTCCTTAGGGCGGAACCGGGAAAGCAGAAGACGCGAAGCTGCCGGACGCAGGAATTAGCCCGAAGCAGTGCCCAGGAAAATAAGTGGCAGAAAAAGGTCAATTACCTCGTCAGCGACATGCATCAGAAGAGGCGTAGGTCAACAGCGAATGTTTGAACCAAGAAATGATCTAACCTACAGGCAGGAACGCCGTGGGAAGACCTTTGGAGGAGACACTAACCATGGACTTGCCGTCGTTTCTCAGAAGGCTGATTTCGGCGCGGCCGTTGTAAAGTTCGACGGAACGCGCTCCGCGCGAAGTACCCAGATTGTCGAGCAGAGTGCCGTCGCCGGTGATGCCAAAGCGCACACGATTGCGGGCGTCAAGACAAACAGAATTTTTCGGATCCAGTAGCCTAGCTTCAACGGTTACCGTGTGGTCGCTTCTTGCAATCTCCTTGAGTTCAAAGCGTACAGGCATTTGCCATGGCTCCGTCTGGTATTGGAAGCGGATTTCGTCGCCTAGACTTATTGCGTTTTTGTGCCCAAGGACGCGCACGTAGTTTTCACCAGGCTTGAGTGCCACAAGCCAATGCAACCCTGCAGCAGGAAAGTCTTGACTGTTGCGCTTGCGAACGCCGCAGGAACTAGCATTGACAAACAGCTCTGCTGAGTCGCAATTCGAATAGACCTTGATCAATTTTTTTTCACCAAGCGTACCCCAGCGGACGGGCCACGAATGGCCGTAAATATGGATCATGGGTTCCTGGGCCCAGTACGACTGGAAAACGTAGTAACCTTCCTTGGGAGTTAGGTCCCGTTCGAGCAAACCCTTCTGATTCACGCGAGGGACTGGGTTGTCCGGGCGCAGAGGTGTAGCAAAGTCCTTGAATATCCATTGCGCTGTACCGGCCAGCGAGGACATCTTCTCCTGTTCTTTCAGGTGCCAGTCGAAGAGGTTGCAAACATAGCTCTCCGACCAGTCTCGATCCTGGTTCGCGATCTGCGGGCCTCCCGCAAGAAGGTCATTGAGTGCGTGGGCATCCGTAATCTGTTCGACCGCAATCTTCGCCAGCATTCTGTCAGGGTCCTCGGAATGGCGACGGGCATGGCAGTCGCCGCCCCACTCCACGTGAACGTAATGATTGACCTTCTGCATCTCTTGTAAAGTCATCGTGCTGTATTCCGTGTATCGACCGTGATACCAACCTGCCCAGACTGAAGGCGAATACACGTCCACGATGTCTTTGCAGAAATCGCACCGGCGCGTGGCCGTCTTGCGCACGGGATCGAGCGAATGGGCTTGGTCGTTTAGTTCTTTCATGAACGCACGAATATTGCTTTTGTCAAATTCCGGAAAATCACCCGGCCAATCGTTCTCGTTGCCCAAGCCCCAGATAATGACCGAGGGGTGGTTGTAATGCTGATCGATCATCGCGTGGAGCATGTCTCGCGCCTGCTGTTTGTAGCCCTCCCCACCGAGCCCGCCACGCGACCAAGGGATTTCCTCCCAAACGAGGAGGCCAAGCTCATCACAAAGTTCGAGTACCCTGCGAGACTGCTGATAATGGCCAAGCCGAATGAAGTTCGCGCCAAGGTTCTTGATCAGTTTCAGCTCTTTGAAAACGAGGTCGTCCGACACGGCTGCACCGGTTCCTGCGTGGTCCTCATGGCGGTGCGTGCCTTTTAGAAGAAGCCTTTTGCCGTTTAATTCGAACGGTCCATGATCTTGAAATTCAAAATAACGAAAGCCGAATCTTTCGCTTGCGCTCATCGCGCCGTGGGCGCTCGTCGCTGCAATTTCACAACGATACAGCCGAGGATTGGTCGGAGACCAGAATTCCGGCCTGTCCACGTCACAACTTGCGATGACGCGTTCTCCTTCCCATGGTACGAGCTGCAGAGATGTCGCATGAATCTCCCTGTTGGTCGGATCAATGACCCGAATGAGTAGCTCGATTGGATCCTTCAACGATTTGGGATTGTAGAGCCTCGCTTTGACTGCGACGCTTCCGGACGATTGGGACTTGACGGCCGCATCTATGTGGACTCGTTCAATCGAGATTGCAGGCGCGTACACGAGATTTACGGGACGATAGAGGCCACCGTATCGGCAGAAATCGTTTAGAGCCGAGGGAAGCATCTGTAAGTCGCGTGAGTTGTCGCAAAGTACGGCAAGCGGGATTTCGCCGTCGCTGCCGGGAATCTCCAGAGTTTTGGCCGCGGCTTCGGTGATGTCGATTTCAAACTCGTCATATCCACCGACATGTCGCCCAATACTCTCAAGGTAAATAAAGACCTCAGTCTTTTGCCCTGCACCCTCAAAATGGAGAGTCGTTCGCCCATTCCGAAAGGGATTCGCGAGTCGAAACTTCATTCGATACCAGCTGGGGCCTTCGAAATACGGTTCATCCGGGTCCACGGCATCCCGAGCATTGGGACAATGGGGTATTTGGACAGCCTGCCAAGGAATCTGGTTCACTCGGTCGACTCGCCAGACATCCCACGGGCCGCCGAGTGTGCCTCGATAGTGGTCCCAGGCAAGCAAGCTACGACTTTGTCCGTAAGTTGGGCCACTGACAGACGTATTTGCCGTGGGCCCGGGCACAAATGCCGCGGCCGTCGTAAGCGCAGTAGATTTTAGGAACTCCCTGCGTGTGCTTCTCATACGTTTGCACAATTCTACCGGAGGGTTTGCAGCACTCAAGGTTCTTTTGGTTGGGAACTCAGGGTTAATCAAAACAGGAAGACACGCAAGGCATTCGCGTCACGCCCAATAGTGACTGTTACGCTTAGCGTAACAGTATCACTATCCCCAACGGTTGGTTTGAGAACGACGACAGCTCAGGAGGGGCCGCCTCCACCGCCTCCACTGCTTGTCACTAAGACCGGATTCACCGATGTTGTACCGCTGTTGCTTCCGGTGAAGTTCGATCCTCCTCCGCCGCTTGCTCCACCAGTGACGCTCGTCTTGTAGTTCTCCGGCGTGCCAGCGTGATCGGAATTCTGATACTGGCTGGCCTTGTTATCGTCCACAGGTTTGACGCCCAGGGCGTTGTACGCTGTAGTGAATGCGGTGTATACGGCCGCTGACCACTGCCATTGCAGGCTAACACCGGCTGTGTCGGTCGAAAAACTCGCCGTCCAAGTGACGTTTTGGATGCCGCCGGGCAAGCCGCCACTGGGAACAGGAAACGCAACGGCATCGAGAAGAGTATTCCCCGCAAGATTCTTCGAGGGTACGAAGGTTTCCCACAGTGCATTCGTCCCAGTGAAGCTCGTGGTAGCCGTCGTTGCATTCGGATCGAATGTAATATCTGCGTCGGGAACCGGAATCGTGTAGTTCGTCCCATTCGCCGTGAAGCTGATGACGGAGTTTCGAACATAAATCATCGCAGGAGACGTCCCGAGGCTTTTTGGCTGCAAGACGCTGCTAAACCAGATGTAGTCGCCCCCGGGAATTGCCGTACCGTTGAAATTCGATGTGATGCTGCTGACAGCTCCCCCGGATACGATGGGCTGGGTCCGCGCGGTTGCTTGATTCGATGCCGGCGAAGAGGCAAACGGGTCAACGGCCTCCACGACATAGAAGTATTTCGTAAAAACGGCCAATCCGGTATCGGAATAGGATGTAGTGTTGATTCCGCTTGCGATCTGATTGCTGGGCGATGGCGTAAACCCTCTGGTCGTACTGCGGAATATACTGTAGGTAATGCCGCTTGAGGCGCTCGCTGTCCAGGACAGGTTGATTTGAGTTGTGCTTACCGCGCTGGCAACTAGCCCGCTAGGGGCAGTGGGAACGGAACCTCCCACATCGAAGAGGAGAGTTTCGATATCGGTGGCAACTTGACCGCTGGACGTCGTCCCGTTTATTTGCAGATTCAATGTGCTTTGTCCGCTGGGCAGAGGAATATTGACGGCCTGGGCTGTGCCTGGAGCCGGACTGAAAAGCCTGTGGATGTCCTGTCCGTTCAAGAAAGCCGTAAAGGAGGTGGGATCGGTCGTCGGCCCGTAGAAGATCACAAGCGGAAAGTTATTGACGCTGGCTGGAAGCAAGGTTGCCGAAACGATGGGACTTGCAAAGGTTAGAAAAAGATTCGCAGCAGGATTCGGGCCGTTGCTTGGGAGCCCCCCCGAGAGCGCCACCGGACCGGGAGTAGAGCTTGAGAAGGGGCTGGAATAGGTAAAAGTATATTGATGGACCAAACCGGCGTACGTCGGGATGTTGTTCAGTTCCGAAAAGTTTGTGACCGAGTTCTGATCGGTGAGATACACCGGCATTGAGTAGGTGCCGGTGTCAGTGCCAGTGACGGCCACCGTGTACGTCCCTTGTTGAGGCTGCACGACAGTCAACTCCCTGACTTGCGGGGCAAGATCCGGAACTAGTCCTGCGTCCACGGCGTCGTCATCGTAAAGATTGCTGGAAAAATAGTCGGCGCTTGGAATCTCGCTGTAAAACGTGTTGTTGTCTGCTCCCTGCCTATGGCCGGAAGGATCGGTTAGCAACAGCTCCGCCGGCGAAAACAGTTTGACGTTCAGCACGTTGGGAGGATTCGGGAATAGCGGTCCCCGGAACGGCCGAACCGCTAGGTAGTTGCTATAGTTCAGGTTCCTTCTGTTGGACTGGGTTCCGGGTATGGAGCTTTCCTGACCGGTGGCAGGATCCTCAATGTACCAGATGGTTTTCGCATCATCCTGACCGACAATAATCACCCAGTGTTCCCGTATCAGGTAGCCCTTCCACGGACTCTTCGGATCCGTGTATCTCGCTCCGTCCTCGTTTACCGCAACGATTTGTGGGCCATAGGTGCTTATGGCCTGAAGCAGACCGGCATCGTTGCAACCTCCGTCAGAGCACTTTACCGGTACTGTTAACTGGGTCAAAGAACTCCCTTGCTGCGAAGCAAAATCGGTCAAACCAGTCCAATTCACGCTTCCATCAAAATCGTAACCTCCGTTGAGGCTGTTGCCAGCCGGGTCGTCATCGAGAAACACGTTAAGAACATCAGGGGTAACGCTGAAGCTCGGGGCCGCGCTATAGCCGTGGTAAGTGATAAGCATCGCACCACTCGATAACGCGCAGCCTTTGGCCGTGATACTAAAGGGGAGTTCACCCTGCCGTCCGTCGCAGTGAAAGGGTTTGGACTTGTGGTTTTGGGCATCGAGCGTATAGCAGTCCGTGTCGTAACTATCGGACGGATAGTTCCCTTGTTTATAGACGGCCGTCCCGGGCGCCGGGACGGCGAGGGGCGGAATCCTGGGATGGACGTAAAAGCTCGGAGAAGACCCGACCTGAGCACCGTTGACGAACAATTGGAAGCTCCAAGTGCCGTCGTTGCCTTGGCCACTAGTAAACCAAATGACCTCTTGGCTGGTACTGCCGCATACCACAGACTGGCCCACAAAGCAGTTGGTGCTGCCGTTGTACGAAGCGTGAAACGTGATGGGGGGAATGTCGACTGGTCCGAACGGCGCTGTTGCGACGGCGGAGAACGAGTCGCCATCCTGCGCATTCTGTATAACGGAGTCGGCGCCGAAAAAGTAATCGCGGAAATATCCATCAGACATGGTCTTCCAATCGAAAAGGCTGAGGTTCTGAAGCTTGGAAGCTATGTTTTGCTGCTCCGCCGGAAAGCGCAATAGCTGTACAAAGGAGAGAGAACTGCCGGGGCTAGCGTTCGGCTGCAGCGTGGCCTGGGATCGGACGGTAGAGTTATTCGACAACGGGGCCATTACAACCCCAGAACGCGGGATTGACGCACTTTGGGCAGAGAGACGGAGGCTTGAGAGAAGCGCAAAGCAAAGTACAGTGGCTATCGTTGCGGGGATACGGGACATAGAATTCCCTCTCTAGCTAGTATCGGGTGCAGTAAGATTACTTCAGGGGCGATTATCGATATCATATGAACGCGCGTGGGTCAACAGCCAAGCGTCGAGGAGTTTCTAAGATTAGCCAGAATCCTCAAGAAGGATGCACGGTCGCATCGACAGCTCGTCGAACACGTTCACTCGCAACGTAAGCGCACGCATCAGGATGTTGCCCACTAGGGTTACTGTCGTTCAAGAGCCCAGGAAGAGCATGTCCGAGCCTGCTACCATTATCAGTAGAAAAGAGTAACGTTCGACGGGAGAAGGGCCGCATAGGCTCTGGATATCCCGGATGCGGGAGGGACAAGACATGCGACATAGGGAATGGGTCGCCCCGACGAGCAAGATGCAGTTCATCGCGCTCGCGTTCTGCCTTTCTTTTCTTGCACCTGCTGCTTGGAGTGGTGACTCTGTGCTGTATTCGGTGGGCACGGCCGGAGACACCAGTGGACGCCATCTACCCTTGTGGAAGACGGAGATTTTCGCTGTCGACCAGGAGACAGTCAAGCAGCGTCTCATCTTTTCCGATGCGGGGGCAGATTTCATCCTCTTGCCGGGAGGAAATGGTACTCGTGGGGCTATCGCAGCCGCGGGCGGCCGCGTGTTCTCTGTCGGCATGGACCGCAAGGTCTATTCGGTCGGCGGATTCGCTGGACCCTGGGCCATTTACGAACTTTCAACAGATGGCTCGAACAAGGCTCGCAAGCTCTTCGACATCGAATGGGAACCGAACACGTCCAACAATTTTGCGAATTTATTCGTCAGCCCTTCTGGCTCGAAGATCGGTCACACGAATTACCTCGTTCTGGAAAAGGCCGCATATCTTTTCATCCATGACACAGCGACCGGCAGACTACTACAGAAAAGCGACATCAGCGGCAACCTACTTGCCGAGGCAACCGCGATCGGCTGGATGCCGCACGACAAAACGGTCTTCTTCACCTGCGCATTGGCCGGCGACGAGGACGATACGTCTTGGGCAACGCCGAATTCGCCAGTCGGAAGCTACTTGCTGAGAGATGACTACAACGTCGCGGTGCGTCTTGCACTGGAGCGTGAAATGCATCCAAAGATTCCTGGGTTGCAGGCCGATCCCGAACAGCCAGCGGTCGTCATCGGCGGGCTCCCCGATGGCCGGTTTATCGTCCACGATATCCAGCAAGGTCCGGCCTCCGCACACCCCGGGACCTATCTCTATACATTGGACTTGGCCAGGAAAACGAAGAAAATATTTCCGATGACTGTGGATAGCCAAACAGGCTCCTTCCGTCTGTCGAACTCGGGGCGCGAGCTCGCCTTGACCGTGATGCAACGAGAAAATGAAGGCCCTAAGAAAACTTCCGCTGACACGGTAGGGTTGTGGGTCTTCGATCTCGAATCTGCGAGTCAGAAAAAGCTGCTTTCCTTCACCATCAAGCAAGATGGACCACCATGGGTCAGCCTAATCGGTTGGCTCGACGATTGCGAAGCGTGTCGGTAAGAGATGCAAGGTACAGGCCGCTACTCCACTTGAGGCCGTCCGGAAGAAAAGGGTGACTATGCGAATCCTCTCAAAATCAGCCACATTGTTGGGAAGCCTGTTGTTTCTATCGCTGCTTGTCATGCCGGGCTCAATCCGGACGCAAAACCGCGGGCGCAATGAGAGCAATATCACCGTGCGTGTTGCCACAAATCCGGCGCCTGTGCCCGGCGGATCGACGTCGCCCGACAGCGTGGGTATTTCTCTGACCGATTGCAAGGGGCAAGAAGCGGCACTGGACCACAATTCCGTGAACTCAACAATCCCTGGTGCGACTCCTCGTCAATTCCAAATCAACCCTGACGACGATGATCCAAAGGATGTGGACCCCAAAGTGACCCCGACAACGAAACTGATCGAACTGCGTGATCCGGTCTCGTGCCAATATATATTGCGAGTAGTGGGTCACGAGCGCGGCGCATACGGACTACAGCTTCACGGGCAGGGGACAGTTTTGGATAACGGATTCTTTTCTTTAGATGATGTTCCAACCTATCCCGAAAGCCGATTTGAGGTAAAGTTCCTTTACGAGGCAAAACCCTTTAAGTTTGAGGTCGAAGGGGGACTCCGTCCGGCGGATGGGGCCTTTAGTTTTGCCCAGCCATTGACCTCCAAAGTGCAACTGCCTGCTGAAGAGAAGTCTCTTGGCGTGGTTATATTCTATGACCGGACACTAGATTCGTCTTCCTTCGAAGCGTTGCTCGACGGGAGGGACCAGAGCCGTCGGTTTCACCCACGTCCAGGGCAACAAGAGCTTGTCCGTTTACCCCTGCCTTCAAGTCAGCACGAATTGGTTATCAAATGTAAAAAAAAGGATGGTTCGTTCGCACAACAAGACTTTCACATCCAGCATGGTTAGCTAACCGATTTGCTGACAAAGTTCAGTATCTAATCCACTCACTCGGTTACCAGAGCGAAGTGCCTTCCCGGTGGCCGTGGGAAATCGCGCGGGCATTGACTCGTGCCTCAGTAGAACACCACGCGTCATTGCGTCTGGCGATGATTCCATATAACGATGATGCGATGCCACTCGGTTTTTTCTTTGCGTTCCTCGTCCTTACCCGTCCACCAGGTCTTAGTGGCGAGCGAGAGGATCGCGAGCGTCCGTCCCGTATTTTTTGTGGATTTGCTTTCCGGGTTCTTCCCCAAAAAGCCCATGAGTTCGACTCGATTTTCGTACATTGCCTGAGTCTCCATTTCTGCCCCTGTAATTGGGGCACTCGAAAGCGAGTGGGGTCTGCTCCCAAAGCGAGGGTCTGCATTTCGGGAGGGACACGAAAAGTCTTCGCGGTCGTTTGCGAAGAGTTTTTGGGAGGAAACGGAAAAGCAGAAGAGCCGAAACTGCAGGGCGCAGGAATTCCCCCGAAGCCGTGCCCAATGGAAGGGGCAGAATTGGACGAAGGAATGAAAATGAGTCGAGGGCGGCTTTCGGGGAACGGGAAGCATAATCCACGAGGGACGGAACGCCTGCTCTCGCGTCACCTACTGGTGGACTGCGGACGAGGAACGCGGTGGCATCGCAACGTTGGAATGGCCTCGCGGCGGCGAAAAACAGAAAGGGCGAGCCGTATGTCGAGGATCGCCGAGAGTCGAGAAGGAAGGTGGCAAACGGAAAAACGGGGTTCACGTCGAGGAAAAGGCGGTTCGATTTTTTTGTGGAAAGCTGGACAAAACGGCACCAAAAGCGGCGGAGACCGAGATCGCGCTAGTCGGAGTGACGATCTGAATCGCGCAACCGAAGAGGCTTCAACTCTTGCTGGTGGTTTTCGGAAGTGGAAGTGAGGAGAACGGGGCCGCCCGGTGAAGGACGGCCCCGTTCGGTTTTACAGTCTTTTATTTGCGAACGGCCTTCGTTTTGGCTTTCTGCCTCACGCTGGCCGCTTTACCTTCCTTCTGCGCGTTCTCTTGCTCGGCATTGACAACGGCGGTGCGCAGCGCCTTCTTGTCAACCTTGTAAAGACTGGCTGCGTCGGCCAGTGGGTCATCGTCTTTGTTCTCGGTTGCGCTTCCGGCAGGGCCAATGAGGATGGCCTCGAAAATAAGGACCGCCAGCGTCGCCGCGTCCGACTTCTTGTAGAGGGTTCGCGCTTTCTCGGCCATTTGCCAGTCGCGAGCGTCTTTCGGGTTTTGCAAACCGTGACGTTTGGCAAGGCGGCAAGCAAGTTCGTGGGAAAGAGAGCGCAAGACATACTGGGCCACGATGCGCAACTCTTCGGTTCCGAATTGCGGCTTTACCCGCTTGAGAACGTCCCCCAAAAGGCGGTGTCGGAAGGCGACCGTTTGTTTCTCTCTCTTGTTTTCGGCAGTCTTTTCGGCCTTCCGTTGGAGCCGCTGCTTTTCTTCCTGCTCTCTGTTCCCAAAGTGAATTTTGCAGTTTTGGTTGGCACAGATTTTCACGAGACGGCCCTTGTCCATGCCATCCGTGTGAATTGCGGGCGTCAGATGGTTGCAGAGCTTGTGTTCGGGAAGGGCGTCCTTGCTCTTGCGATTCTTTCTTGCGACGACTTCCATATACGCGTGGCGCGGCAAAACGGGCGCATCGTCCGTGGTCCGATAGTTGTGCGTAATCTGCACCAGATTCGGCATCTTGACGACACGCTGTGCTATGTGCGCGTCGAGCTTGCGATTGAAACAGGCGGCATCGGCGCACGAATCTTCCCTGACCTCGGAGAAGAGTAAGGCGTTGAATCCTGTCCGCTTCGGGCAGTTCGCGCAACTTCCCGCTTCCGGCACAAGCGTTTCATCGTCTTTCGAGAAAGGAACGGATTTGAGAATGAGAAAGACATTGTGCTCAATCCACGCCTGCAAACGGCTGACGGGCACAAGGCTGCGCTCCGTGTCATTCGCCGCGGAGTAGTTGTCAAAACAGTGCGCCAGCGCCTTCTCCTGCACATCCGCTGCGAGCTTGGCAATGAGCAAGGCATGACGCAAGCCGATGTGTCCGGCGACGAATGCGCTTGCTACTGGTTCGGTCAAGTCCAACAGCTTTAGCCTTTCGGCCACGTCTTGCGGGCGTTTTCCGATTCGGACAGCAAGTTTTTCAATGGTGTAGTTAGCCCCCTCGAACCCAAGAAGTGTGCGATAGCCCTGCGCCTCCTCGAAGGGATGCACGTCCTTGCGTTGCACATTTTCAATTTGCTGTGTCTCTTGGGCCTCCAAGTCGGTCATTGGTTTGAGCCGGATAGGAGCTACTTCCAATCCTGCTAGTTTCGCCGCACGGAAGCGTTGCGCGCCCGCAACGATTTCCAGATGGTTGTTCACTGGCCGCACTAAAAGGGGCGACAGAATGCCCCTGCTGCGAATACTCTCTGCCAGTTCCTCAAGAAACGATTCGTCAAAGACCTTGCGCGGATTCGTGCTTGATTCAATCAACTCCGCAATCGGAACGTTCATGTACTCTTTCGAGAACTTCACTGCTTCTGTGGTGCTCATCGTATTTCTCCTTTTTTTGTTTTTGAATCTTCCGTCAATCTCAAAATCATCGGGCTAAAGAATTGTTGTGAGTGTTCGGTTTGGCAGCTTCATGCCTGTGGTCGTTCGGTAGGTTTTCAGAATTCGGTCGCGTCGCTCTCGTCGGCTTTGAGTTTCAACTGGCTCACCGAGCAGTCGCCTATCGCTACATCGTTGCGAATCTTGCCGAAATACTTGGCTTGGATGAGCTTTCCATCGGCTCCGGGATGGCAATAGAGGTAGCGAATCTCAACGATCTGCCCCTCGCGTGGAAGCGCGTAACGCTCCGGTACTCCCACGGTGCCCATGAAGCGCTGGCGGTTTTCCTCTAACAGATAGAGACCAATGGAGCGGTGTCCATCGGCGGCCTTTGCTGCTGGCTTAGGGCCGACTATGAAGGAAGAGGTTGTGACGAACTTGCATTTGAAATGCTGTCCAGCACGTCCTCCCGCATACGCCGCGTTCCGGTTCTTGCAAACGAAACCTTCGGCGCGAGACTCGTGCATTGCTTTCACGAAAGCCCGTTTTGCTTTCGGTGTCATTGCCGTGTCGCAAACGCGGAGGGCTTCGTCCACGCCTCGAAACACGAGGCCAAGACGTGCGTAACGGATTTCGTAGGGTTGAATCCGCAGGTCAGTTCCGTTTATGTCGAGCAAGTCCCAGAGATGGAACCGCGAATCGGTGATTTCACCGTCTACTAGAAAGGTTTGCGCTTGCACCGACTCTAGGCATTTCGTTAGCCGAGAGTCGATTGGAATAAGTTGGCCGAGTTTGTTGATTCCCGAATATTGGCCGTCCGTCTTTTGTACCGCCAGTCGTCGCCCATCGAACTTCTGCTGGAACCACCAAGCCGCGTTCTGAACAAACTGCAACGCCTCCGGTTCCTCGATGGGGGTCAGCAATTCCGGTGCGTGACCGGAATGCTCCTTGACGGCAGGCAATCCAACGGAAATAGGTGTATCGCCGTTGGTCGTTGCCTGCGCGATGAGATAACCCTTGCCTGTCTTTTCTCGGATGATTCGGTCATAGACGCGCTTAGCTTCCTCATAAGCGGCGTTGCTCACCTTCGTATCGCTTTGCAAAGCGGAACCACGCCGCCCCCACTGCGCATTGACCGACCACTGGTCTTCAACGCTTTCCAATTGGAGGTGATACACCTTGTCGGAACTGCGTTGCTGGAAATACAACGCAATTGTTTCTGTCTCCTTCGCGTTCTCTTGCAGCGGTTTCACTGCTTCTTTCGTGTTCATTTCTTTTCTCCTTTTTCAAATTTCCAGTGAATTCTTAATACTCGTGGGCCAACGTGGAACGGGCAGCCTAGTGGCTGCCCGTTGCGGGGGTTCCCGCTTTCAAAATGGAAGTGGCGGCGGCAAAGATGCGAGCCGCGTTTTGGTTGGGGATTTCCTTTTCGGTGTTCAGCCAGTGCTGGATGTAGCCCCGACAGAATTCGGCTCCTTCGAGGGCCAGCGTTTCGCAACAGATCAGTGCGACGGATTCCGCTTCTACCTCGCGCAGATGGCGGGGAGTTAATTCGCCGTCCACCAGCTTTTCGGAAGTGGTGTGCCCCAATACGATGTGGGCAATTTCGTGGAACGTGGTTTTGTGCGGGAGCGCGGCAACCGGATTGATGGCAATTTCTCGTTGCCTTGCAAACCCCTGAACGTTGCCGTTAATTTCGTCAAAGGCTGTGTGCTTGATATTCAGATTGCCGAGCGCCGTATCCAAGTCAAAACCGGGAATCGGCGCAACGTAAGTTTCTTCGCCATCGGTTTGTGTGAGCACAAACCAGTACGCTCGAAACCCGAAGGCGTGGTGTTTCCTCGGCTCTGCTGGTTCTTCCTCGGTGTCGTCTGTGTGCGCCGTTCGCTTGAACGGCATGGGCATACAGAGGGTGATTCCTGTCTCCCCTTTGCGGACTTGCCGCTTCCGTTCAAGCCAACCGCGATAGGTGTTGAGCGGTCCGGGCTGCAAGTTGCGTCGAACGCACTGTTCAAGCGCAAGCAGGGCATTCCCGATGCTGTAGTTGTGAAATGCGGTGTAGGCTTCGAGCATCCTCCCCGGCTTTTCGACCGCATCGCGCAGTAGTTCTCCCCAAGTGGCATGTTGTCTTTCTGGCATTTTGCTTTTCCTCTTTTCTTCCGTTTTTCAAGCGCGGTTTTCGCTTGAAAAAAAGAAGCAATGCCCTTCCTAAGTGGTCCCCGGCGCCTGGCCGTCCGCGCTGTCAAGGGCGCGTGGTTTTCGCGTTCATCGGAGCGAAGCGGAGACCCTTGACAGAAGAAGCGGGCGGCTAGGCGCAGTCTTCACGCAGGAAGGGCAGACAGGAGAAGAGCCAGTTCCGGTGGGAACCTACAGATGGAATTTGTGGTTTTGTAAATCCGAGGAGACCGGTGTAGAGGAAGTGCTACAGGAACAAATCAAATCTTCAAGGGTCGAAGAAGTGCCAGGGCAGCAAAGAGGGGAAACCGTTTCAATTCTTCTTCGGTAAGTGAATCAGTCAAAAGATTTTCTTCCGCAGTCTTAGGTAGGCACAGCACAAACGGTTCAAACGCTTCCTGCAACATCGCAGCATATTTCTTCCGGTCATAACCGAACCATCCTTCCCATAAGGCGAAGGCCCGCACACGATCATTCGGTACAGAGCACTCGCTGTTGGTGATGATGTATTCCACGGTTTGGCCGGGCCGCAGTTTTACGCCGCTGCCGAAGAGTTGTTGCGCGGCAATCGCAGTGACACCGGCTTTCTGGTAGTCACGCGGCTCTTTCGTGATGCGCTTGCTGACGACGAGTTCTTGGATGTTCACATCTCCGCTCGAAAGACGTTCTAGATAGCGCGCCAAAACTGCGCGTGCCGCCTCAATCCTGCAAACGTATGATTCAAAGTCGCGTGCTTCCGCGAGGATCGCCAGTACCTCGTGCTGCATTCTGTTGAGCAGCGGTGGCGTGTCATGGCGTCGGCATTCGAGGCCGCGAACTTTCAGTTCGCCATCTTCGCCAACGGCAAAGAATCGGTTCGGCACGGGAACGTCCGCGTATTGCTTCGAGGGTAGAAAGACGACGTAGCGATATACGGACTCAATCGCGAGAGGGAGTCGCGTTCTCGTTTCGATTTCGCCAACCAGCCGCTCGAAGTCTTCGTGTGTGGCTCCTTCTTTCCACACATAGAGGGAGTCCACCAACGCATGGATGAGTTGAAAACCATCGTTTTCGGCGATCTCTTTTGCGACAAGAAGAGTTTCTCTCGCCACGGCATTGATGGCTTCGTGGGCTTCGATTTTCCCGAATCGGGCGTTCTTGTAACCCGTGTAGCCAAAGCAGCAGACGAGAAGCCATTTCATGGAATCGCGTTGCAGTTTGAATCGCAGCGCGGCGTCGGGGGGAGAAGCCTTTTGTAACTTCTTGAGTTCGCCGCGCTTCGCAATCAAGCGTTCAACAACGCGGCTGGTAATGCCACGCCTTTTTTCGCAGATACGGTATCCCAGCTCAGGAATGCGAGGAGCATCGGGGCAGCACGGGCAGTTGACGGTTTCGGGCGAGATATTGAACCGCGCCATGATGCTGGGAAACTGGCTTACGAAGTCGAGTTCCGCAACGTTCGCGGTGAAGCCGAGTTTAGGTACAAACACTAAACCGCCGCGGTCAGCGCACAGTAGTTCATCGGGATGTTTCGGATCTTCAGGCTCGGCTTTCTGTTCGGGAATCAGTACGCCGTCGCGATGGGTAAGTTCCATCTGCATATAGGAAATGCCGGTGCCCGTTGTCGTCCGCGCTGCGTATTGAATTGGAAGCTTCGTGATGCGGGCGAGTTCCCACAGTCCGGCAAAATCGCACTTCTCTGAAATGAACGAATTCTGCTTGTCCACATGGATGCGGCCAAAAAGAGTCGTCGCACTCGCCTTGAACAAAATCCTTCCGTAGCTTGTGTAACTGCGCCCTCGGGATTGGTGAACGGCGGCGGATTCGTCGCGATTGAGAGGTAATGAAAACTTCAAGCGTTCCTCTTGCTGGCGAAGCAGGGGGAGAATCGTCGAGTCGCCCCACTCGGACAAAATCACGTCGGGGTCTTCGCGTTTGACCAGCCGCGCAAATCCAAGCGCGGGAGGTTCGCCCGCTTCGTCGAGTTCCCAGCACGTCCCGTCCATTTCGATTTCAAGCGCGGCGCGGCGGCCATGCGTGGGATCGATGCGCGATAGTCCGGCGAGCCGAATCTGCATGATCTTGAGCGGTGGCATTTCATAATTGAGAGCCCATTCATCATCGCGGCATTCGATGGATTGGATTTTTCCCTCGTCGTCCGTTTCGACTTCGACGTACGCCAGCGGGAAGATTCGTTTCTCCCAGCAGTAAGGACCTCAGCCAATGCGTCGTGGGGTCGCGAGTCGTACAACTCGACCGCCGGCGCGAAAGTCTCCGTGACGAGGCTGGCGTGATCGCAAAGTTCGGGATCAAACCGTCCTCGATTCCGGACTATCTTGCTGTGGTAGGGGACACTGCAGACGGCTATCCCGGTATTGCGGGATGGGGAGCCAAAGCCGCAGCGGCGGTTTTCTCGCAATATCCACATCTGGAAGATATTCCGAAAGACTGGCGTCACTGGGATCCGACGTTGCGGAGAGCGCGTCCCCTTGCTGAGTCGCTTTTCGCCGGCTGGGACGATGCACTGCTGTTTCGCACTCTCGCGACACTTCGAGTCGATGTTCCGGTGTTCAGGTCAATTGATGAGTTGCGATGGAAAGGGCCTGCCAAGAATTTCAAGCGCACCTGTGAGCGCATCAAGGCGCCTGACCTGTTCCGGCGTGCCTCTGAGAAGGAGAAAATTGTCAGAAAAACCGGCCGGTAACCTCAACTTCCTCATGACATCCCCCGGACCGGGAGAATCTACTACTTACCTGTATCCGAGCCGGGGGAGCCTACGATTTCGATACGGCAATACCACTACCGAGAGACCAGTCTTCCAAACCAGAGGTCATG
>Ga0210405_10001481_pt1 | contig 26669 bp, 27 predicted proteins | sample IncBWH11MmetaG_FD_155492 | JGI IMG/M metagenome (GOLD analysis project Ga0210405, IMG submission 155492) | Forest soil microbial communities from Barre Woods Harvard Forest LTER site, Petersham, Massachusetts, United States - Inc-BW-H-11-M | ecosystem: Environmental > Terrestrial > Soil >...
TCAAATATGCGCTCTCACTGTTGGGCAAGTGCGAGAACAGGCTGCGTCTGCCGATGGTGCCGGCGACCGAGAAGGCGCAGGTCGCCGTCCGCGAAGCCATGGTGCATGCCGGCCTGATCAACTGAGCCAGCCGTTCGCCGCGGGCGGATTTTTGCGCCGCGTTTGCGGCGACGAGCCGTATGGGGCAAGGGAGGGATCGATGCTCGAAGAATTCAAGAAATTCGCCATGCGCGGCAACGTCGTCGACCTTGCGGTCGGCGTCATCATCGGCGCCGCCTTCGGCGCCATCGTCAGTTCGCTGGTCGGCGACATCATCATGCCGATCGTCGGCGCGGTGACCGGCGGCCTCGATTTCTCCAATTATTTCACCCCGCTATCGTCGAAAGTTACGGCAACGGCTCTGGCGGACGCGAAAAAGCAGGGCGCCGTGCTGGCTTGGGGCAATTTCCTCACGCTCGTCATCAACTTTGTGATCATCGCCTGGGTGCTGTTTCTCTGCATCAAGGGCATCAACCGGCTCAAAACCGCCGAACCGGCGCCGGCAGGACCGTCAAAAGAAGTGCAGTTGCTGACCGAGATCCGCGACCTGCTCAAGAGCCGCTGAGGTTTTGGACTGCGTATGGCGACCAAGCCTGAACGAAAGCTGCGGGTCGTTGCCGACAATCGCAAAGCGCGATTCAATTACTTCATCGACGAGACCATGGAAGCCGGCGTCGCGCTGACCGGCACGGAAGTAAAGTCGCTGCGCCAGGGCAAAGCGACGATCGGAGAATCCTACGCCGACGCCCGCGGCGGCGAGATCTGGCTGATCAACTCCAACATTCCGGAATACCTGCAGGCCAACCGCTTCAATCACGCGCCGAAGCGGCCGCGCAAGCTGTTGCTGCACAAAAATCAGATCAACAAGCTGATCGGCGCGGTCGAGCGCGAGGGTATGACGCTGGTGCCGCTCAAACTCTATTTCAACGAAAAGGGCCGCGCCAAGGTCGAGCTGGCGCTGGCGCGCGGCAAAAAACTTTACGACAAGCGCGAGACCGAGAAGAAGCGCTCGTGGGAGCGCGAGCGCGGCCGGCTGATGCGGCAGAAGGGATGACCATGTTGCCGACCAAACTCGACCATTGCGTCATCCACGTCACCGATTGGGAGCGCTCGAACGTGTTCTACACCGCGGTCTTGGGCGCCGAGCTCGTGGCGCGACCGGCGGGCTACGCCTATCGCTTCGGCGATAAGCAGCTCAACGTGCACGGGCCCGGCGTAAAACCCGCCGAGGTGGCGCGGCTGCCGGTTGCGCCCGGCAATAGCGATCTGTGCTTCGAATGGATCGGGCCGATCGCCGACGCTATCGCCCATCTCGGTCGCTGCGGCGTGCGCGTCGAAATCGGCCCGATGCAGCGCTTCGGTGCCAAGGGCGCCGGTACCAGCGTCTATTTCCGCGATCCCGACGGTTCGCTGATGGAATTCATGTCCTACGCATGATCCCGAAAAAGCCTGCCCCAGACTTGATCCGGGGTGGTCTTCCGGTTTCCCGCCTTCGCGAAGCCCGCTTCGGCGGGCGAAGGAAGGTCGGATAAGATCATGCGCAACGAAGCGGGAGAGAAAAATGGCTGAAGCCCCCGGCACGCACGATCCGACCTTCCTGCCGCCCGATATTCCCGCCCCGGTCGACGACGGCCGGGCGCGGCATCTGACGGGCTTGAGGATGCCGGACATCGCGTTGCCGGCAACCGGCGGCGGCGTGGTGAACCTGTCGAAGCTCAAGGGCCGCACGGTGGTTTACGTCTATCCGCGCACCGGCGTGCCGGGCGTCGATGCGCCGCCGGGCTGGGATCAAATCCCCGGCGCGCGCGGCTGCACGCCGCAATCGTGCGGCTTTCGCGATCATTTCGCCGAGCTCAAGGCGCTCGGCGTCGCCCAGGTTTTTGGCCTGTCGACGCAAGCCACCGACTACCAGCAGGAGGCCGCCGACCGGTTGCATCTGCCGTTCCCGATCCTGTCCGATGCCGATTTGAATCTGGCGACCGGCTTGCACCTGCCGATGTTCATGACGTCGGGGATGACGTTGCTGGCGCGCATGGCGCTGGTCATCGAGGACGGCAAGATCGTCAAAGTGTTCTATCCGGTGTTTCCGCCGGACAAGAACGCCGAAGAGGTGATTGCCTGGTTGCGGAATCGCTAGCCCTTATCAGCGGAAGATCGTGCTGGCGGCGAAATGCCGCGCCATGAAGTCGTTGAAGACCTTGACCTTGGCGGAAAGCTGCTGGCTCGCCGGATAGACCGCGTAGATCGTCGCCTCGGGCAATTGGTAGTCCCGCAGCACCTGTTGCAGGCGTCCGGCATCGATGTCGGCGCGGAAGAAAATGACCGGGCCGTAGGCGATGCCGAGGCCGCGCACGGCGGCCGTGTTCAGCACTTGGCGGTGGCTGGTGACGATCGGCCCGCTCACCTTGACCACGCGTTCGCCGTCCGCGCCGATAAGGTGCCACTCGTCGGGTTCGGCGATGTAGCTGTAGCAAAGGCAATCGTGCTGGGTGAGGTCTTCAGGCGTTTGCGGCGTGCCGCGCCGCGCCAAATAGTCAGGCGCGGCGCATAAGATCCGCCGCGCGGTATTGAGCTTGCGCGCGATCAAGCTCGACGACGTGCCGCGCGGCATGCCGACGCTGATGGCGATGTCGTAGCCGGCCTCGATCGGATCGGTGACGTGATCGTTGATCGTCAGTTTGACGCGCAGTTTCGGGTAGGCGACGACGAGATCGGTGATCGCCGTGCCGATCTCGGTGAGGCCGAAATTGGTCGGCGCGATCACCCGCAATTCGCCGCGCGGCTCGTTGTGCAACTCGCTCGCCGAGCGTTCGGCCTCGTCGAGCTCGGCGAGAATGCGCCGGCATTGCTCGTAGAACCTGCGGCCGGCATCGGTGGCGCTGACCCGCCGCGTGGTGCGGTCGAGGAGGCGGGCGCCGAGCCGTTCCTCGAGCTGCAGCACATGCTTGCTGGTCGCGGCGCGCGACAGACCGAGCCGCTCGGCCGCCGCGGTGAACCCGCCAGCCTCGATGACGGTCGTAAAAACTCTTGCATTTTCAAAGCGATCCACGGTCATCCTGTAGATTGTCAACCAATTGTGGACAATCTATTTCGGGCCGTCCCGATTATCAATTCGATTTTTCCCGCTATGGATGAGGCATCCGCCGCAAGCAGAATCGAAAACGAGGAGGAACCCGATGTCGAAATTCGTCGTCGCGCCGCATTTCCGGCTGCACGAATGGGTCGCCGAGGAGAAGGGCTATTTCGCCGCCGAAGGTCTCGACTACGAGTTCCGCGAAACCATGGATTCGAGTGCGGGCAGCGGCCACCACATCGGCAACAAGGTCGGCGCCTATCAGACGCTGGAAGCCGGCCGCACCTGCAATGTCAGCGGCGCCTGCCATTGGACCATGAACGTCGCCGCCTCGAACGGCCACGGCAAGCTTTATGCCGACGCTTATTCGGTGTCGCCGGCGGGCGTGTTCGTGCCGCCGGAGTCGCCGATCAAGACACCGGCCGATCTTGCCGGCGTGCCGATCTCGGTGGGCTACCAATCCGGCAGTCACTACGCGACCATCCAGGGTCTCGATCAATATCTCAAGCCCGATCAGATCAAGCTGTCGTTCAACGACGGCCTCCTGTTCAGCCGGATGGAGCTTTTGGTCGACCGCAAGGTGCCGGCGGCGTCGCTGTTCTCGGGGCCGTATTATTTCCTCGAGCAGCTCGGCTTCCGCAAAGTCATCGACACCACCTTCATGATGGCGTCGATGGTTACCGGTACGCCGGACCCGGAAGACGTGCGCAAATATTTCCGGGCGCTGCGCCGCGCGCAACGCGACATCGACCTGCGGCCGGAGCTGTTCACGCACTACTACAAGAGAGAGTTCCCGGTGCGCTTCCACGCCCAGATGGATACGCGGCGCTGGGGGCCGGGCGAGCGGCTGGTGTTCGAGCCGTATTCGAAACAGACCTTCGAAGAGTCCTTCGAATGGATCGAGCAGCACGGCATCTTCCCGCGCAGCGAAATGGGCTCGGGCAACTACGAAACCTCGATCTTCCACTAACCGGCAGACGCGCTATCGAGGTGTTCGCGCACCAATGCGAACACCTCGCGGAACATTTGCGGCGTCAGCACGCCAGTATTCGTGTTGTAACGCGAGCAGTGATAGCTATCGAATAATTTGAATTCGCCCATCGCGTGCGCGCGACCGTGCGTGAAAGGGTAGAGCGATTTGCGCAAATCCCGGGCCACGATCAATGTCTCGTGCGCGATCCTGCCGAGCGCGACGACGGCGCGCAGCTGCGGCATCTCCGCAATCGTCGCGGTGAGAAAGGGCCGGCAGGTCGCGATCTCCTGCGGCGTCGGCTTGTTCTCCGGCGGCACGCAGCGCACCGCATTGGTGATGCGGCAGTCGATCAGCTCGAGACCGTCATCGGGGCGGGCCTGATAGGTGCCGCGGGCGAGGCCGAATTCGAGCAGCGTTGTGTAGAGCAGGTCGCCGGCAAAATCGCCGGTGAACGGCCGGCCGGTGCGGTTGGCGCCGCGCAGTCCGGGCGCCAGCCCGACAATGAGCAGTCGTGCGTCGCGCGGTCCGAAGGATTCGACTGGCGCGTTGAACCATTGCGGCTCCTGCGCGCGCCAGGTTTTGCGGAAAACGACGAGGCGAGGGCAGCGCGGACAATTACGGCCGGGCGTGCTTTCTGCAGGGCATGCCTTCGCGTCAGCCTTCGCGTCAGCCTTCGCATCAGTCTTCGCATCAGTCTTGGGCGGCGAGGGCATAGGCCCGATTCATCGCCGTTAGTCGTCCTCGAACTCGTCGTCGGCTTCGACGTCGACCCGCGGGGCGGTGGCGGCGCTGCGCTGCAGAAATTGCGGGGTGTGGCGCGACTCGCGTCCTTCACGCGGCTCCCGAGGCTCGCGCATCTCTCTGGGCTCCCGCATCGGCCGTTCCGACGGATCGCGCCCGACCTTGGACTGCAATTCCACAATATCGACGAACTGGTCGGCCTGGCGGCGCAGCTCGTCGGCGACCATCGGCGGCTGCGTCGAGATCGTCGACACCACGATGACGCGGACGCCGCGGCGCTGCACCGCTTCCACCAGCGAGCGGAAGTCGCCGTCACCGGAGAACAGCACCATCTGGTCGATATGCGGCGCCAGCTCCATGGCGTCGACCGCGAGCTCGATATCCATGTTGCCCTTGACCTTGCGGCGGCCGGTCTGATCGACGAACTCCTTGGTCGCCTTGGTGACCACGGTGTAGCCGTTGTAGTCGAGCCAATCGATCAGCGGCCGGATCGAGGAATATTCCTGATCCTCGATCACCGCGGTGTAATAGAAGGCGCGCACCAGATAGCCGCGCGACTGAAACTCGCGCAAAAGCTTCTTGTAGTCGATATCGAAACCGAGCGATTTGGCGGTGGCGTAAAGATTGGCGCCGTCGATGAACAGCGCGATTTTTTCGACTTGTGCTGACATGATGTCTCTCTACCGTCTCTCGTGATGAAACCGGATCAGCCGCAATGCGTTCGACGTGTCCGGCGTGTTTAAATCGTTTGTCGCCAGCGGAAACTTAAGACGCGCGAAGCACTATCGCCCGGTGATGGCGCAATATTGCGGCAGAGGCAATATTGCCGGCGCGAAGCGGCGCGGACACCGTGGCGAGAGTACTGCGGCACGCCGTCGCGGCAACTCTGAAAGTATGATTCCGAGCGCCGCGACTTCGTTCCCGGATTTTTGCGTAACAGAGCGCTGCGCAGCCGCCAAGTTAAAAATCGCCCGCGCAAATTCACACTTGAACTTCGGGGTCCGTGACTGTACGTAAACACCAGATTCATCCACAAGGCCCGGTTGCAGGAACCCGCCCGGGACCCGTTAAGGAGTTGAAAACATGGCCCGCGTGACCGTCGAAGATTGCATCGACAAGGTCGAAAACCGGTTCGATCTGGTCCTGCTTGCGAGCCATCGCGCGCGCATGATCTCGTCCGGCACCCAGATCACGGTCGACCGCGACAACGACAAGAACCCGGTCGTGGCGTTGCGCGAGATCGCCGACGAGGCGGTTTCGCCCGAGGACCTCAAGGAGGAACTCGTCCATTCCTTGCAGAAATACGTCGAAGTCGACGAGCCGGAGCCCGAGACGGTTCCTCTGATCGGGGCTCCCGGAACCGGCGTCGACGCCGACGACACCGACGTCACCACCGACCGGATGACCGAGGAAGAGCTGCTCAAGGGCTTGGAGGGCCTCACCCCGCCCGAAAACGTGCCCGAGCCCGACGCCGGCGACGACGAGGAATAAGTCCCTGCGGTTGCAGGCCTTATCCGCCGCGAGCCTTTAAGGCAAATCTGCCTTTAACGGAAATTTCGCTTTGGGCGGCGACTTTGGTCGCCGCTCGAGGATTTTGCGGCCCAGCTGCCGCGGCCCAAGTGGGCCGCCCAAGTCTGTAGCCACGTCTTGTGGCGCTAACGCAGCCCCATGATATCCTTGTGATCGGCTTTCGCCCGCTCCTGGAGCGGACGATCGCCCAAGGACCGTGATGCCGCGCTCGCCGACCGACGATCTGCCGCGGATGCAGAACCAGCCCCGTTCCCGGGTGCCGGCCGCGCGCGGCCCGAACCTGGTACCGAAGGCCAACGGCGTGGAGGTTTCGGCAAAGCCTCGCAAGCCGCGGATGATGCGGCAATACGAGCTGATCGACCGGGTCAAGCAGTACAATCCCGCAACCAACGAGGATCTGCTCAACCGCGCCTATGTCTACGCCATGAAGGCCCATGGCAAACAGCAGCGCGATTCGGGCGACCCGTATTTTTCGCATCCCTTGGAAGTTGCCGCGATCCTCACCGACCTCAAGCTCGATGACGCCACCATTGCGGCGGCGCTCTTACACGACACCATCGAGGATACCGACGCCACCCGCGCCGAGATCGACCGCGTGTTCGGCCATGACATCGGCCGCCTGGTCGAGGGTTTGACCAAGCTGAAGAAGCTCGACCTCGTCTCCAAGGAGGCCAAACAAGCGGAGAATCTGCGCAAGCTTCTGCTCGCCATCGCGGCCGACGTGCGGGTGATGCTCATCAAGCTCGCCGACCGGCTGCACAACATGCGCACCTTGACGCACCGGCCGCCCGAGGCGCGCCGGCGCACGGCCGAGGAGACGCTCGACATTTATGCTCCGCTTGCCGGCCGTATCGGCATGCATGAGATGCGCGAGGAGCTCGAAGACCTGTCGTTCCGGGAACTCAATCCCGATGCGTACAAGGTCCTCACCGAGCGGCTGGAAACACTCGCTGCAAGATCGAGCGGCTGGATCAGCGAGATCGAGCAGCAGCTCGCCAAAAAGCTCGGCGACCGCGGCATCAGCGCCGAGGTTTTCGGCCGGCGCAAGCGCGCCTATTCGATCTGGCGCAAGATGGAGCGCAAGGCGGTCGGCTTCGAGCAGCTGTCCGACATTTTCGGTTTCCGCGTCGTCGTGGGCAACGTCACCGAATGCTACCAGGCGCTCGGCATCGTTCATATTTCCTGGCCGGTGGTGCCGGGGCGTTTCAAGGATTACATCTCGACGCCGAAGCAGAACGACTACCGCTCGATCCACACCACGGTGATCGGGCCCGGCAAGCAGCGCGTCGAGCTGCAGATCCGCACCCGCGCCATGCAGCAGATCGCCGAATACGGCATCGCCGCGCACGCGCTCTACAAGGACGGCGTCGGCTCGCCGACCGAGATGCTGTCGCGCGAGTCGAACGCTTACGGCTGGCTGCGCCGCACCATCGAGTTGTTGGCCGAAGGCTCCAATCCGGAAGAGTTCTTGGAGCACACCAAGCTCGAATTGTTCCACGACCAGGTGTTCTGTTTCACGCCGAAGGGAAAATTGATCGCGCTGCCGCGCGGCGCCACGCCGATCGATTTCGCCTATGCGGTGCACACCGACGTCGGCAATATGGCGATCGGCGCCAAGATCAACGGCAAGATGGGGCCGCTGTCTTCGCCGCTGCAAAACGGCGACGAGGTGCAGATTTTGACCTCCAAGGCCCAGACCGCGCCGCCGGCGGCCTGGGAATCCATCGTGGTGACCGGCAAGGCGCGCGCTGCCATCCGCCGCGCCACCCGCGAGGCTGTGCGCAGCCAATATTCTGCGCTCGGCCGGCGCATCGTCGAGCGGCTGTGCCAGCGCGCCAAGATCGAATATTCCGACGAGAAGCTCGAAGGCGCGCTGCCGCGCCTGGCGCGGGCCTCGATCGACGACGTGTTTTCGGCCGTAGGCCGCAGCGAGATGCGGGCCTCCGACGTGGTGCGTGCCATGTATCCCGACTACAAGGACGAGCGCGTCACGCCGCTGGTGCCGAAAGCGGAGAGCGGCTGGTTCGGCCTGAAATGGACCAAGGCGGTGAAGTTCAAGCTGCCCGGCGGCGGCGAGGACGGCACGTCGCTGCCGATCCGCGGCATCAACACCGATCTGCCGGTGAGCTTTGCGCCGAACGGCGGCGCGGTGCCCGGCGACCGCATCGTCGGCATCATGACCCCGGGCGAGGGCATCACAATCTACCCGATCCAATCGGGGGCGCTGAAGCAATTCGAGGACGAGCCAGAACGCTGGCTCGACGTGCGCTGGGACGTCGACGACAAGATACCGCAGCGCTTTCCGGCGCGGCTCGCGGTGCAATCGGTCAACGAGCCCGGCACGCTGGCGCAAATCACCCAGGTCATTGCCGAGCACGACGGCAATATCGACAACATCAAAATGTCGCGGCAGTCACCCGATTTCACCGAGCTGACCATCGATCTGGAAGTCTATAACCTCAAGCACCTGACTTCGATCATCTCGCAATTGCGGGCGAAGAAAGTGGTCGCCAACGCCGAACGCGTGAACGGCTAGCCGACTCGGCGCGAGGAGCGACACAACGTCATGGCTGCGAATCCGCCTATTCGCCTCGGCGTCAACATCGACCACGTCGCCACCGTGCGCAATGCGCGCGGCGGGCGGCATCCCGACCCGGTGAAGGCCGCCGAGATCGCCATTGCGGCCGGCGCCGACGGTATCACCGCGCATCTGCGCGAGGATCGCCGTCACATCGTCGACGACGATATCGCCCGCCTCAAGGAGCGCATTGCAAAACCGCTGAATTTCGAAATGGCGGCGACGCCGGAAATGGTCGGCATCGCCTGCAAAGTGCGCCCGCACGCCGCCTGCATCGTTCCCGAACGGCGGGAGGAGCGGACCACCGAAGGCGGCCTTGATGCCGCCGGCCAGCGCGAAGCTTTGCGCGGAACGGTGGGCAAGCTCACCGAAGCCGGCATCCGGGTTTCGCTGTTCATCGCCGCCGAGCCGGCACAGATCGAGGCCGCCGCCGCGATTGGCGCGCCGGTCATCGAGATTCACACCGGCGCCTGGTGCGAAGCCGTGGCGGCGGGCGACGCCGCGGCGAGCGCTGCCGAGTTCGATCGCATCGTACGCGGCGCCAAGCGCGCCAACGGCATCGGCCTCGAAGTCCACGCCGGCCACGGCCTCGATTTCGTCACCGCGGCGGCGATCGCGGCCCTGCCGGAGATCGCCGAGCTCAATATCGGGCATTTTCTGATCGGCGAGGCGATCTTCGACGGTCTCGACGCCGTCGTGCGCAAGATGCGTGCGGTGATGAATCACGGCAGGCGCAATGGCGGAGCCGGGCGATGATCCTCGGCATCGGCTCCGACATTTCCGACGTACGCCGCATCGCCAAGGTCATCGAGCGCCACGGCGATCGTTTCATCGATCGCATCTTCACGCCACACGAGCGCGCCCGCGCCGAGCGGCGGCGCAACCGGGTCGAGACCTATGCCAAGCGCTTCGCCGCCAAGGAGGCTTGCGCCAAGGCGCTCGGCACCGGCATCCGCGCCGGCGTGTGGTGGCGCGACATGGGCGTCGTCAACCTGCCGTCGGGGCGGCCGACCATGGAACTCACCGGCGGCGCCAAGCGGCGGCTCGAAGCGATCACGCCCAAGGGCTACGAGGCGCGCATCGACCTCACCATCACCGACGAGGGGCCGACGGCCCACGCCTTCGTCATCATTTCGGCGGTCGCCGTCACGGCGGCTTGAGGAGCCACCGCACCTTTCCATCGACTCAAGGTGGTTTCGGAATATGACGGAATACGAGCGCGCGATGGCTGCGATGAAAATTTCGTCATGTTTCGCCGGCCTGGTCGCAAGCTCATGTTATCGTTCGATAAAACCAAGTTGCGCGAAGGCGCGGCGAAATCCCGCGCGCAATTGCGCCTGTGGTATTGAGGGGTTACAAGATCGCGGGGCGGGGCGCGTGAACCGCAGGACAACAGGCCGATGAGCGTGCAGACCGGAACCAAAAAGAAAGAGGGTGGCATCGCCGAGACGGTCCGCGTGCTCTTCAATGCCCTCATCATCGCGCTCGTCATCCGCACCTTTCTGTTTCAGCCCTTCAACATCCCGTCCGGCTCGATGATCCCGACGCTTCTGGTCGGCGATTACCTGTTCGTCTCGAAATATTCCTACGGCTACACCCACTATTCGTTTCCGTTCTCGCCGCGGATTTTCAACGGCCGTTTCATGGGCGGCACGCTCAAGCGCGGCGACGTCGTCGTGTTCCGGCTGCCGAAGGATGACTCCATCGACTACATCAAGCGCGTCATCGGGCTGCCCGGCGACAAGATCCAGATGATCGACGGCGTGCTCAACATCAACGGCGAGCCGGTCAAGCGCGAGCGCATCGACGACTTCGTCATCGACGACGATGGCGTCGTGCAACGCGTCAAACGCTACAAGGAGACGCTGACGAACGGCGTCGTCTACACCACGCTCGACCTGACCGAGAACGGCTTCTACGACAATACGCCGGTCTACACCGTGCCGCCCGACCACTACTTCATGATGGGCGACAACCGCGACAACTCGACCGACAGCCGGGTGCTCAGCGCGGTCGGCTACGTTCCTTACGAAAACATCATCGGCAAGGCGCAAATCATTTTCTTCTCGATCAAGGGCGACACGCACGTGTGGGAAGTCTGGCGCTGGCCCTGGGACGTGCGCTGGAGCCGGATGTTCACGCTGGTCAGATGAGCGGCCGCGGCAAAGGCAAAGGCACCCCCTCCCTTCCCTCCCCCGCGAGCGGGGGAGGGAAGGGAGGGGGGCGCCGGGAAACGCCCGCCGGAGAGCTCGTCGCCGCCAAAGTCACCGCCAAAGCCGTTGCAAAAGTCGCCGAGGCCGCACCCGTCGACGGCCAGAAGGAGCCGCGCCGCCGCCGCCGCGGCACCGTGCTCGAGGAGCGCATCGGCTATCGCTTCAAGGACGGCGCGCTGCTCGATTGCGCGCTCACCCACATTTCCGCGCTCAAGGGCGCACGCAACCGCGCCGGCTCCTATCAGCGGCTCGAATTCCTCGGCGATCACGTGCTCGGCCTGGTGATTTCCGACGTGCTGTTCCGCGCCTTCCCCAAAGCCGACGAAGGCGAGCTGTCACGGAGGCTCGCCGATCTGGTGCGCAAGGAGACCTGCGCCGAGATCGCCGTCACCATCGAACTCGGCGCGGCGATAAAACTCGGCTCGTCGGAGGCCAATGCCGGCGGCCGCAAACGCCCCGCGATCCTGGCCGACGTCTGCGAGGCGCTGATCGGCGCCGTCTATCTCGACGGCGGCTATCCGGCGGCCGAGGGTCTGGTCGAGCGGCTGTGGCAGGTTCGCATACAGACGAAGGCGCAGCCGGTTCGCGATTCCAAGACCGTGTTGCAGGAATGGGCGCAAGCGCGCGGCCTGCCGACGCCGGCCTATCGCGAGGTCGCGCGCACCGGTCCCGATCATAGTCCTGTATTTTGCGTTGCCGTGCAGTTGCCCAATTTTGCGCCGGCCGAAGGCTCCGGCCGTTCCAAACGCGCCGCCGAGCAAGCCGCCGCGACCGCCATGCTGGCGCGCGAGCGCGTCAAGCCCGAACGGCGCAATGGCTGAAGAGCAGGAAGAAGCCGCGCCCGCGGTGCCAACAACCCGCTGCGGTTTCGTGGCGCTGATCGGGGCGCCCAATGTCGGTAAATCGACGCTGGCCAACGCGCTGGTCGGCGCCAAAATCTCAATCGTCACGCCAAAAGTGCAGACCACCCGCACGCTGGTGCGCGGCATTGCCATCGAAGGCGCGGCCCAGCTTATCTTTGTCGATACGCCGGGAATTTTTTCGCCGCGGCGGCGGCTCGACCGCGCCATGGTGGCGACTGCCTGGGGCTCGACCCATGACGCCGATATCGTCGCGCTGTTGATCGACGCGCACAAAGGCGTGCAGGAGGACGACGAGGCGATCTTGCACACGCTGGGCGATGTCCGCTCCGCCAAGGTTTTGGTGCTCAACAAGGTCGATCTGGTCGAAAAGCCCGTGCTGCTGACGCTCACCCAAACCCTCAACGAGCGCATGGCGTTTGCCGCGACCTTCATGATCTCGGCGCGCTCCGGCAGCGGCGTCGCCGATCTCAAAAGCTTCTTCGCCGCGCATGTGCCGGCCGGTCCGTGGCTTTATCCGGAGGACCAGATCTCCGACGCACCGATGCGCCAGCTTGCCGCCGAGATCACCCGCGAGAAGCTTTTTCTGCGGCTGCACCAGGAATTGCCCTATCAGTCGACGGTCGAGACCGAAGTCTGGAAGGAGCTGCGCGACGGCTCCGTGCGCATCGAGCAGACCATCTATGTCGAGCGCGAAAGCCAGCGCAAAATCGTCCTCGGCAAGGGCGGCCAGGCGATCAAGGCGATCGGGGCGGCGGCGCGCAAGGACATCGCCGCGGCCGTCGAGCATCCGGTGCACTTGTTCCTGTTCGTCAAAGTGCGCGAGGGCTGGGGCGACGATCCGGAGCGCTATCGGGAAATGGGCCTGGAATTCCCGAAGGAGTGATACCATCAGTCGGCACTGATTCAGGCCCGTCACCCTGAGGTGCGAGCGAAGCGAGCCTCGAAGGGCGACGGCCCGGGCCGTGCATCCTTCGAGGGCCGCTTTGCGGCCGCCTCAGGATGACGGTGAACATATATTACACCCATGCAATGGACCGACGAAGGCATCGTGCTCGGCGTCAAGCGCCATGGCGAGTCGAGCGTCATTCTCGAACTGATGACGCTGGAGCGCGGCCGCCATCTCGGCCTGGTGCGCGGCGGCGGCAACAGCACGCGGCTGCGCGGTGTGTTGCAGCCGGGCAATTCGTTGCGCGCGACCTGGCGGGCGCGGCTCGACGAGCATCTCGGCAACTATGTGGTCGAGGGCCTCAACCTGCGCGCGGCGGGCTATCTCTCGGCGGCCCATGCCGTGCACGGCGTCACCCATCTCGCGGCGCTATGCCGGCTGCTCGCCGAGCGTGAGCCGCATGCGGCAATCTACGGCACGCTCGACGCGATCCTCGATCGGCTCGACGATCCGCTGATCGCAGCGGCCTCGATCGCGCGGTTCGAGCTCGCCTTTCTCGCCGAGCTTGGTTTCGGTCTCGATCTGAGTTCCTGCGCCGCCACTGGAACAACCACCGACCTGATCTATGTGTCGCCGCGCTCGGGCCGCGCTGTGTCGCGCGTGGGCGGCAACGAGTATCGCGACAAGCTTCTGACGCTGCCGGCTTTCTTGCGTGACGATGCCGCGCCGGCATCCGGCAGCGATCTCGCCAACGCGTTTGCCATGACCGGATTTTTTCTCGATCGGCACGCCTTTGCGCCGCGCGGTCTTGCGATGCCGGAGGCGCGTGCGCATTTCGTTGCCGCCGTCGCGCGCGCCTTCGCCGCCGCCGAAAGCCGTTCTGCTTGAGTTGGCGCGGCTAGTTGTTGAGCAAACAGCCGCAGTGGCGGTAGCCATAGGGGTCCGGCCAGCAGGAGTAGTGGTAATGGGCCGGGCAGGCCGGGGTAAAATTGAAGCCGTAACCCCATCCCCAGCCCGTGGTGTAGCTGCCGTAATAATTGTCCTGCACCAGTTGCGTCAGCGGCGTGGCTTTGGGCATGGGGGTGAAGCCGCCCGGCGCGGCCGCAAGCAATGTGGTCCCTAAAGCGACAGCTACCGCCGCAACCGACATGGTCAAAGCTGTGCGCATGGTGATTCCTCCGTCGGAACCCGCTGCTGCGGAACGATTCTGTGCCGCAATGATCTTACCCCTCGGTCGCATCCCGTCCACGTTCCCGGACGCCCACTCATCCCTTGTTCAGGGACCGCAACCGCGTTAGCCCTTGCCTTCCATGAACAAGAAAGTGATTCCCCCGGATCCCGAGGGCGTGCAGGAGATTGCGCTGCGCGAGGCGCTCGAGGAGCGCTATCTCGCCTATGCGCTCTCGACCATCATGCACCGCGCGCTGCCCGACGCGCGCGACGGGCTCAAACCCGTGCATCGCCGCATCCTCTACGGCATGCGGCGGCTGCGCCTCGACCCCGGCACCACGTTCAAGAAGTCGGCCAAAATCGTCGGCGACGTGATGGGCAATTTCCATCCGCACGGGGATCAGGCGATCTATGACGCGCTGGTGCGGCTGGCGCAGGATTTTTCCTCGCGTTATCCGCTGGTCGACGGCCAGGGCAATTTCGGCAATGTCGACGGCGATAATCCCGCCGCCATGCGCTACACCGAGGCGCGGCTGACCGAAGTGGCGCGGCTCCTCATCGACGGCATCGACGAGGACTCCGTCGATTTCCGCCCGACCTATGACGGCAGCGAGGAAGAGCCGGTGGTGCTGCCGGCAGCGATCCCCAATCTGCTCGCCAACGGCTCGCAGGGTATTGCGGTCGGCATGGCGACCTCGATCCCGCCGCACAACATGGCCGAGCTGTGCGATGCGGCGCTGCACCTGATCGAGCAGCCGAACGCGCGCACCAAGACGCTGCTCAAATACGTGCCGGGCCCGGATTTTCCGACCGGCGGCGTCGTCGTCGATCCGCCCGAGGCCATTGCGGAGGCCTATCAATCCGGCCGCGGCTCGTTTCGCGTGCGCGCGCGCTGGACCACCGAGGATACCGGGCGCGGCACCTATCAGATCGTGGTCACGGAAATCCCGTGGCAGGTGCAGAAGATGCGGCTCGTCGAGCGCATCGCCGAGCTGATCAACGAAAAGAAGCTGCCGCTTCTTGCCGACATGCGCGACGAGTCGGCCGAAGACGTGCGCGTCGTGTTCGAGCCGCGCTCGCGCGCGGTCGATCCGGAACTGTTGATGGAGAGCCTGTTCAAGCTTACCGAGCTTGAAAGCCGCGTGCCGCTCAACATGAACGTGCTGGTCAACGGCCGCATTCCGAAGGTCGTCGGTCTTGCCGAAGCCTTAAGCGAATGGCTCGCGCACCGCCGCGACGTTCTGTTGCGCCGCTCGCGCCACCGGCTGGCGCAGATCGAGCATCGGCTCGAAGTCTTGGGCGGCTATCTGGTCGCCTATCTCAACCTCGACAAAGTCATAAAAATCATCCGCAATGAGGATGAGCCGAAGCCGGTGTTGATGAAGACGTTCAAGCTCTCCGAGGTTCAGGCCGACGCCATCCTCAACATGCGGCTGCGCAATTTGCGCCGCCTCGAGCAAATGGAGATCCGCCAGGAAGACAAGAACCTGCGCGCGGAGAAAAAGTCTATCGAAGAGCTGCTGCGCTCGGAAAAGGCGCAGTGGAAGAAGATCGCCGAAGAAATCCGGCAGGTGCGCACCACCTTCGGGCCGAAGACGCCGCTCGGCAAACGCCGCACCACCTTCGCGGTGGCGCCCGAGCATGACGAGGCCGCGATCGAGGAAGCCTTGGTCGAGCGCGAGCCGATCACCGTCGTGGTGTCGGAGAAGGGCTGGATCCGGGCGCTGCGCGGCCAGGTCGCCGATCTGTCCAGCCTCGCTTTCAAGACCGACGATGGACTGAACCTCGCATTCTTCGCCGAGACCACGTCAAAGATTCTGGTCTTCGCCACCAACGGCCGCTGCTACACCATCGAAGCGTCGAAGCTGCCGGGCGGCCGCGGCCATGGCGAGCCGATCCGCTTGTTCAGCGACCTGGAACAGGAATCCGATATCGTTTCGGTGTTCCGCTACCAGGGCGACCGCAAGCTTGTGGTCGCCAGCAAAACGGGCAGGGGATTCGTCGTGCCCGAGGACGAATGCCTCGGCAATACCCGCAAGGGCAAGCAGATCCTCAACGTCAAGCCGCCGGACGAAGCGCGCGCCATCGCGCCGGTCGAAGGCGAGCTGGTCGCGGCAATCGGCGAGAACCGCAAGATGGTGTGTTTCGCGCTCGACCAGGTGCCGGAGATGGGCCGCGGCCGCGGCGTGCGGCTGCAGCGCTACAAGGACGGCGGATTGTCCGACATCACGACCTTCAAGGCGGGCGAAGGCCTGACCTGGATCGATTCCGCCGGCCGCAGTTTTAATCAATCGATCAAGGAGCTCGCCGCCTGGCGCGGCAATCGCGGCGACGCCGGCAGGGTCAAGCCGGAACGCTTCCTCACCAACCTGAAATTCGGCCGTCGCGTCGAGAACGGCAAGGACATCGGCAAGGACGAGTCGTAGCGGCCTTTCTCAGCCTCGATCCGGTGCTAGATTGCGGTTGAAACCGACGGAGCGAGCTATGCCGGGGACTGCTCTCACACGCCGCACGATGCTGGCCGCAATGGCGGCGGCGTCTTTTGGTGGAAATGCACGCGCGCAAGCCGCCTGGCCGAGCCGGGCGGTGCGGGTCATGGTGCCGTATCCGCCGGCCGGCGGCGCCGACACCACCGCGCGCATCATCTATGCAAAACTCGGGGAAGATCTCGGCCAGCCCTTTGCCATCGAAAATCGCGGCGGCGCCGGCGGCACCATCGCTGAGGCCGTGGTCGCCAAGGCCGATCCCGACGGCTACACCATCCTGCACGACGCCACGGCGTTCACGGTGAACGGCTCGCTCTATCCGGACTTGTCGTTCGATTACCGCAAGGATTTCGACCCGGTTTTCCTGGTCGGGACGGTGGCGAACATTTTGGTCTGCACGCCGTCGGTGCCGGTGACCACGGTGGCCGATGTCATTGCCTATGCCAAGGCGTCACCGGACGGCATCGACATGGCGTCGTCCGGCAACGGCACGCTGCAGCATCTGTTGCTCGAATTGTTCAAGCGCACCGCCGGCATCAAGATCAATCACATCCCGTATCGCGGCGGCGGGCTTGCCGTCACCGATGTCATGGCGGGGCAGGTGAAGTTCGTTTTCTCCAACGGCTCCGCAGTCGTCGGACTGGTCAAGTCCGGCAAGGTGAAAGCGATCGCGCATACCGGCAAGGGGCGGCTGGCGAGCCTGCCGGACATTCCGGCGATGTCCGACACGCTGCCGGGATTCGAAGGCGCCGATTGGAACGGCGTGTTCGTGCCGCACGGCACACCGGCGCCGATCGTGCAAAAACTCAATGCCGGCCTCAACAAGGCACTGGCTTCGCAAATGGTGAGCACGCGCTTCGCCGACCTCAACATCGAATCGCGGCAGAATACGCCGGCTGAATTCGGCGCCTACATCGAGGCGCAGATGGCGCTGTGGAGCCGCGTCGTCAAAGACGCCAATATCAAGTTGGGTTGAGATTTCGGCATGGATTTGGCCGACGAGCCGCCGCGCATTGCCGGTCCGGTGCGAGAGCCGAAACGGCCGCGCCAATTGCCGCCGTCGGGCGCCTGGGACTCCCACTTCCACATTTTCGGGCCGTCCGACAAATTTCCCTACCAGCCGGGCCGCGCTTACACGCCGCCCGACGCGCCGGTCGAGCGGCTGATCGCGCTCCTGGATCATCTCGGCTTCAGCAATGGTCTCGTGGTGCAGGGCAACGCCCACGTCTACGACAACCGTGTCGTGCTCGATGCGCTACAGCGCTTTCCGAAGCGGCTGCGCGGCGTCGCCATCACCGACACGCGGATCAAGCCGGAAGTCTTGCGCAATTGGCACGAGCGCGGCATGCGGGGCTTACGCTTTCATTTGTTTCCCGAAGGCGTCCGGCGCGGCGTCGGGCTCGACGTGTTCGAAGTCTTCCGCAAGACCATGGCCGACCTCGGCTGGGTCGCGCAATTCTTCTGCGATCACCGGCTGCTGGCGCCCTCGGCGGCGGCGTTCAAAGCGATCTCACGCGACATGCCGGCGATCGTCGATCATCTCGGCATGGTGCCGGCGGAGCGCGGCGTCAACGATGAGAATTTCCAGGCGCTGCTTAAGCTCGTCGGCGAGGGCCACGCCTATGTCAAAGTCTCGGCGGTGTATCGGCTGTCCGCGCAATATCCCGACTATGCCGATGCGCGGGTGTTGCACGACGCACTCGTTCGCGCCAATCCGAACATGCTGATGTGGGGCACCGACTGGCCGCATCCTTCGATCGCGGCGAACGCGATGCCGGACGACGGCCATCTGCTCGATCTGTTTTACGAGTGGACGCCGGACGAAAAAACGCGCCGCCAAATCCTGGTCGACACGCCGGCGCGTCTCTTCGCAACGTAAGCGTTAAGCGCTCGTTCGGCCGATCAGTGCTTGCACAATCCGCTCTTGAGCTGCCAACTGTCGCCGATCCGGGTGACTGCGACGATATCGAAATACAAGCGTTCCGCCGGATCGCTTTTCGATATGAACATCACTTCGCAGAGAAACCGGTCGGCGCTGCTGTCGTGGCATCTGGCGCGCAAAATCTGCAAACCCTTGTCATGCAGCGTGCTGCCTGACCCCGCCTCGCGCTCGTAGGCGATCTGTATGGCATCGATATCGGGCACCGTGCCGCAAGATATTCCGACCACGGCGCAAACCCATCCTATGGTCCACCACATGGCTCACTCCCGATGGAATAATATTCCGTTTGCGTTGCGAAGCGTTGTGAATCACCCTGCGTCGCCGTCATAGCTGAGGTTGTATAAAGTATAGTTGCTTTGGTTAGGTTGTTCGATAAGCTAGTCGCGCACGAGCCGGGCGGCAACCCCCGTAGCGAAGGCGGTTTCGTCGCCCTGACGATTTAGGCAAGGCCTATCGGGAGGCGCCGATGTGCAGCGAACAATTTTATCGTTCCATCATGACCCTTCGTGGAATCGGCGCGGCGACACTGACCGCCGCTTGGTGCGCCCTTGGCGGAGCCGCAACGGCGGGAGCCGCCGCTCTGCTCGATCCGCCGGTTTTCGCAAGCCAGAATGGCGTGCTGGACATCATGATGGTGGCCACGCCGCAGCCAATTGCGGGCATCGCGTTCACGCCGCCGAACAGCAGCGCGACTATCCATCCGACCGGCTGGGTCTATCAAATCTGTCCGCGGCCGCCGTCCGGCCTGAATTGTCCCGCGTTCAGCACGACGGTGTCGCCGTATGGCGGGGTGCGGCTGGCGCTGCGCGCGGGAGACACCTTGAAGATTCGCTACGTCAACCGGCTGCCGAAGCTCGACCCGCTGAAATTGCGGCACGAGAACGATCCAGGCGAGGCCAATCTCTATCTCAATCCGACCAATCTTCACACCCACGGTCTGATCACGCCGGCGCGCGCCGCGACACTCAGCGATCCGACCTTCGGCGATTTCATTTACGTGACCATCTTCAATTCCGCCAACGGCATCCCGGTGCCGCAGACGACGCATCAACACGGCCCGATCGTCATGGATACGGTCGATTACAAGATCGTCATACCGGCCAACCATCCGTCCGGCCTGTTCTGGTTCCACCCGCATGTCCACGGCATCGCGCTCAATCAAGTGGTGCAGGGCATGTCCGGCATGATCACCATCGGAAGTGTCGGCGACAATGTCCGTGGCGACGCGGTCAATACGCCTTGGCCCGATAGCAACGTCAGGCATCTGATGCTCAAGGAAATTCAGGTGCTGACGGCCGGCACGGTCAACTTCGACAGCGGGCCGCAGCCGGTCGTCAACGGCGAGGTGTTGAATCAGGAGGACACCAGCTTTTGCGCCCAGTTTCCCGCGGCCAACGAAGTTCGCCAGGGATCCTGTCCCGGCCAGGACAATAGTGGCGGCGGCGGCAGCAATTTCACCGGCGGAAAATGGTACATGACCGTCGACGGCCAGCAATTCCCGACCATTCCGATCGTCGAGCCGGATGGCGAGATCTGGCGTGTCGCCACCGGCGCCGGCAGCTTCAGCTGGGATTTGCAGCTCGTCAACGACGACTCGCACAATCCAATGACGGTGCAGCTCATCGCCATCGACGGTGTCGCCGTTCATCTGCCCCAGGACACCACGACCAACGCCATGGTCACCATGGCCGGCGCCAGGTTCAAGGTTGTGCCTTGTCCGGACGCCCAGGTCATCGGTTCGACGGTCCCAATTTGCGTGAATGAAATCGTGATGATGCCGAGTTCACGCACGGAGTTTTGGGTCACCTACCGCAACGATCAAGGGAAGATCACGCCGCCGCCGCGGGATGCCTCGGCCACGTTGAAGATGGTCGGGTTGACCATGGGCACCGGCGACGCATGGCCGGCAGTCGACCTTGCCAAAGTGCTGTTCAACCAAGCGGGCTCACCCAAATACACCACCAACCAAGTCGTGGTCAGCGGTCCGACCGATGCGGCCGGTCTGCACCGGCAAGGCGGCATCTTCGTCGCCAGTGTTCCCGGCGCAAGCGCGGCGGTGTCGTCGGCGTCGCCGTCGGGCTGCGTACCGCTGCCAGCGGGTCATCGCCGGCGCATCTTTTTCGGGTTCTCTGACGTGACTATCAACAACACGTTCGCGCTCGGCTACGAGGAGGTCGATCAAAATGGCCATGTGGTGCCGGGGACGCAAAAACCCGCTCCGGATCAGCTCGAACGGTTCGATCCCGCGCACACCACCGTCTGCCTGCCGCTCGGGCCGGGTCAAACTCCGGTGCATGAGACGTGGGAGCTCGTTCAACTGTCGACGGAAAACCACAATTTTCATCTGCATCAGACGAGATTCGTGATGACCGGCGGCAATGGCGGCGTGACGCAGGATAATTTTCCGCTCGGCGTGGCGGTGCCCGACGCCAGCATCCAGAACCAGGTCTTCAACAACCAAAACGGCGTCTGCACGATCGCGCAATGGCGCGACGGCCATTGTCACTCGAATGCGGAGGTTTTCGACATCCCGTTCGCCGAGCTTGGGGAGTTCGTCTACCACTGCCACATCCTCGAGCACGAGGACGGTGGTATGATGGCGAGGATCCAGGTGGTGCCGTCACCCAATTGAGACGATGTTGGACTTTGCGGCGCGGGGACGACCACCCCGCGCCGTTAGAGCATGATCCCGAAAAGTGGATGCCGGTTTCCCGCCTTCGCGAAGCCCGCTTCGGCGGGCGAAGGAAGGTCGGATAAGATCATGCTCAAACAAAGATTCTAGACCATGATCCGATTCAATTGAATTGGATCATGATCTAGTCTTTCTCGGCAGCAGGCCTCAAAGGGGTTCGCGCGCCGACTCCACTCTTGCCCAGCCGTCCGGCGTCAGGCGCTCTTGCGGCAGGAAGCGGCTCTTGTAGTCCATCTTGCGCGAGCCGCGCACCCAATAGCCGAGATAGACGTAAGCGAGCCCCATGCGCCGGGCGCGCGCGATGTGATCGAGCACCATCAGCGTGCCGAGCGAGCGTGCCGCTTCGTCGGGCTCGAAAAACGAATAGACCATGGACAAGCCGTCGCCGAGCACGTCGGTCAGCGCCACGGCGAGGAGATCGCCGCGCTTTGCCCCCACCGCTGCCTCCCCCGCTTGCGGGGGAGGGTAGGGTGGGAGCTGGCGCCGGCGATATTCGATGATGCGGGTCTCGATGTGGCTGTCTTCGACCATCATGGCGTAGTCGAGCACGGTCATGTCGGCCATGCCGCCGTCGCGATGCCGTGAATCGAGATAGGCGCGGAACACCGAATATTGCTCGGAGGTCGGCACGGCGACGCGCATCTCGGCGATGATATCCTCGTTGCGCTTGACGATGCGGCGCATGCCGCGGGTCGGGCGGAAATCGTCGGCGACGACGCGCACCGACACGCAGGCGCGGCAGCCCTCGCAAGCCGGCCGGTAGGCGATCGATTGGCTGCGGCGGAAGCCGCCGTGGGTGAGGATGTTGTTGAGCTCGCCGGCCCGCTCGCCGACCAGGTGGGTGAATACCTTGCGCTCCTCCTTGCCGCCGAGATAGGGGCACGGCGACGGAGCGGTCAGGTAGAATTGCGGCGTGTCACGCGAGTGCTGGGTCACGGGGCGGTTCGACGTTGGCTCGCGGCCGGCCACGAATCCGGCCGCCGCCTAGGATCGCCCGACGGCGCCCGCGCGTCAAAGGCGAAATCGGGCGTCAGCGCCGCAGCCGCGCGCGCAACGCGGCCGCCCGTACCGGGTTATTAACGAGCACGGTGCCGACCAGCATGTCGTGCAACAGGCGCCGGCGGGCGTTGAACAGTCCGACCAGGAGGATCAGCGGCGTCAAGACGCTGATACTGACCCAGTAGACGACGGCATGCACGGCGCCGAGCAGGAAATAGGCCGGCGCGCCGTACCAGGTGCGGATTTCAATGTCCATGGCGCGCATCCCGATGGTAGCCGATGCCGCGCTCCCCATCGTCAGGCCGTAATAGACCAAGGCCCAGATGATCGAAGCCGGCGACAGCAGCCAGAACAGCATCCAGCCGAGGCCGAGGGTAACGAAGCCGAATAGGAAGATGAAAATCGCGGCCGCCATGACCGGAACCGTGATGATGACGACATCGATGAAAAAGGCCAACAGGCGCCGCGACAGCACGCCCTCGAATAGCTCCGGATTGGCGGCCGGGTCATAGGCGTGCGGCTTGACGTCGAGCGAGATGCCGATCCGTGCCGGTCCAGAATCTGTCATGATGAGCCTCGATCTTAGGACGCCAAAGGACGCCACCCCAGATGGGGAAACGCATCCGCCGCTGCAAGGGGCCGCGATGGTAACGCTTGCCGATATCGAAGCCGCCCGGCGCGCCATTGCCGGCCATGTGCTGCGTACGCCGCTATTGCCGTCGCCGCCGCTGTCGGCGCTCACCGGCGCCGAGATTTTCGTCAAGTACGAGAATTTGCAGGTCACCAACTCGTTCAAGGAGCGCGGCGCCTGCGTCAAGCTTGCAGCGCTGAGCGCCGAACAGCGCCGCCGCGGCGTCATCGCCATGTCCGCCGGCAACCACGCCCAGGCGGTCGCCTATCACGCCCGCCGCCTCGCCATACCGGCGACCATCGTCATGCCAGAGACGACGCCGTTCGTGAAAATCAAAGCCACCGAGGCGCTCGGTGCCATGGTCGTGCTCGACGGCGAGACCCTTGCGGAGGCGCAGGCGCGGGCCGAGACGATCGCCGCCGAGCGCAATCTGGTCTGGGTGCATCCGTACGACGATCCGCACATCATCGCCGGCCAAGGCACCATCGCGCTGGAAATGCTGGAGGATGCGCCCGATCTCGACACGCTCGTCATCCCGATCGGCGGCGGCGGCTTGATCGCCGGCAACGCCATTGCGGTGCGCGCCAAAAAACCTTCAATCGAGATCGTCGGCGTCGAATGCGCGCTCTATCCGGCGATGTGGAACGCGATCAACGGCGGCAACCTGCCGTGCGGCGGCGCGACGCTGGCGGAAGGTATTGCGGTGAAGAATGTTGGCGCGCTGACGCTGCCGGTCGTGCGGGAATTGGTCAGCGACATCATTCTGGTCGATGAGCCGCTGATCGAGAGCGCGGTCAACGCGTTTTTGACGTTACAAAAAGCCATGGCCGAAGGCGCTGGCGCCGCGGGCCTCGCCGCCATGCTGGCGGAGCCCGAGCGCTTCGCCGGCCGCAAGGTCGGCTTGATCCTGTGCGGCGGCAATATCGATCCGCGCATTCTGGCTTCCGTCATGGTGCGCGAACTGGAACGCGAGGATCGCATCGTATCGTTCCGCCTGACCATTCCCGATAGGCCTGGAATTTTGGGCCAGATCGCAAGCCGCCTCGGCGGGCTGGGCGCCAATATCCTCGCCGTCAATCATCACCGCCTGTTCCTCGACGTGCCGGCCAAGGGCGCCAAACTCGACGTCACCATGGAGACGCGCGACGGCGCCCACGCCGAAGAGATCTTCCGCGCGCTGACCGACGACGGCTACCGGCCGATGCGCCTGGCCAGCGGCGCCGTGCTGGAGTGAAGGCTGCTTTGTCGAGGGCGTGGAATCCTAAACGCACTGGCATGTCCGCTTTCGGGGGAGGAGCGGCGGTCGAACTGTCACGGGGTGACGCCAAATCGCTTGGCCAGGTCTGCCGGCGTCATGTCGGTCGGTTTTCGATCGAACCGGATGCCGGCCTCCTGCAGCGCTCTCGCGACCAGCGAAACGCAGCCGTGACCGCTGTCGGGCATGGAGACGCGATCGCCGAGCGCAATGGTGGCGGCAAGCAGCAGAAAATTGCGCAGGCTGTACTTTTGCTTGAGGCAGGATCGCGCGAATTGGACGGCTGCCTTGCGCCCGGCGTCCGGCAGGTCAAGCCAAACATAGTGGTAGTCGCACTCGCGGTATTGCCGGATGTGGCTGATGACCACGCCGCGCGCGCTAACTTCCACCATCTGGCCAGTGTGGCTGACGACGAGCGCGACATGGCTCCAATAGGTGTAGGGACGGTCCTCGGGCGCGCGATAGCGGATGCGGACGAAGCAGCGGATGAGCCATCCCAGCCAGTGTTTGTGGCGCACCAGGACGATGTCACCCGGCCGAGGACGAGAGATCGCCTCTCCGGGCCGACAATGCACATAGGCCGGCATGCTCATCATGGGCAGCGTGTCGACTGCGGACATTTCTGCTGACGCCTTACCTCGACGAAGGACAGCAACAGTACCCGGTGGCCATCACCATTGCCGCATCGGCAAACGGCGGCCGGCGCGCGGCACGATCGATAACTGCAGGCCGATTTGCTGCGGCAGCCGGGCACAGCAGTTAAAGCGAGTTAAGTGTCGGACTCGGCTCCGCTTTCGAAATTCGATGCGAGATCGGTGGGGTCGAGCGCGGCGTTGTACAGCGCGACCGACTGAATGAGCCCCTTGAATGGATACGCCGGAGCGCCGGAGCCGAGATTCTGCGTTCGCGGAGCTTCAGCGCAATCGCCGGCGCCGATGAAGAACGTCACCGGCTGGGTCGTATCGATCTGCATGTAGCCCGTTGGCATTGGAGAGGTCCAGTTCGCGCTCGGTGGCGTCGGGGTATTACTATCGCTACCGCTACTCGGGTCTATCCAGAGGCTCATATTACCGTTCTGGTCGCAGGTCACCGCTACGTACTGTGTGGAACCAGGAACAATCGGCACCATCGTGTCAAACGTCGGATTAGGCGACGTGCCGCCGATTCCAACGGCGATCTCCCAGTGGTTGTCCGGATTAACATAGAACGAAAAGCCTCTATGGTTGACGAGCGCACAGAACACGACCCAATAGGCCCCGCTGCCCGGCCAACCGGTCTGTATCCAGGCTTCCAATGTGAATTGGCTCAAGTCTGGTGGATTCTGCGTGCTCCACGGAATGCTGACGTAACCTCCGTCGAAATTGACGCTAGCTGGCAGATTCTTGCTTCCGGTAGTGAACGCGTCGCCTGGCACAATCGAACCCTGCCGCAGAGTAAGCGTTGGAGGGTTGAGCGCCGTCGACTGTTGCAGTGTCGGGTAGGTCGGCGGCTGTAAATAAGAGCCATTATGACCCTTCCCGGAAAGATCGGCAGCGGTGCCAATGCCGGTGCTGCCCTGGGGCGGCGGCGCCGGCGGCGAACCTGGTAAATCGCTCAGCGGCCAATAGGCGACAAGAGTTGATTCTTGCAGAATGTTGTTGCTGTAGGGTTGCGCAAGTCCGCCGGTCTGAAGAACGCAGCCGACGAAGCACAACGACCAGACGACGGCCAGCATGCCGATCGGGACCAAAAAGAACAGCATGGTGCTCATGTCATCGACTCCATGTGCCTCCCGGCACGGTCAGCTGTGTCTGTCGGCCCGATCGATAGCTGCAGACAGATTTGGTGCGGCAGCCGGGCACAGCAGTTAAAGCGAGTTAAGTGTCGGACTCGGCTCCGCTTTCGAAATTCGATGCGAGATCGGTGGGGTCGAGCGCGGCGTTGTACAGCGCGACCGACTGAATGAGCCCCTTGAATGGATACGCCGGAGCGCCGGAGCCGAGATTCTGCGTTCGCGGAGCTTCAGCGCAATCGCCGGCGCCGATGAAGAACGTCACCGGCTGGGTCGTATCGATCTGCATGTAGCCCGTTGGCATTGGAGAGGTCCAGTTCGCGCTCGGTGGCGTCGGGGTATTACTATCGCTACCGCTACTCGGGTCTATCCAGAGGCTCATATTACCGTTCTGGTCGCAGGTCACCGCTACGTACTGTGTGGAACCAGGAACAATCGGCACCATCGTGTCAAACGTCGGATTAGGCGACGTGCCGCCGATTCCAACGGCGATCTCCCAGTGGTTGTCCGGATTAACATAGAACGAAAAGCCTCTATGGTTGACGAGCGCACAGAACACGACCCAATAGGCCCCGCTGCCCGGCCAACCGGTCTGTATCCAGGCTTCCAATGTGAATTGGCTCAAGTCTGGTGGATTCTGCGTGCTCCACGGAATGCTGACGTAACCTCCGTCGAAATTGACGCTAGCTGGCAGATTCTTGCTTCCGGTAGTGAACGCGTCGCCTGGCACAATCGAACCCTGCCGCAGAGTAAGCGTTGGAGGGTTGAGCGCCGTCGACTGTTGCAGTGTCGGGTAGGTCGGCGGCTGTAAATAAGAGCCATTATGA
>Ga0210405_10001483_pt1 | contig 26648 bp, 29 predicted proteins | sample IncBWH11MmetaG_FD_155492 | JGI IMG/M metagenome (GOLD analysis project Ga0210405, IMG submission 155492) | Forest soil microbial communities from Barre Woods Harvard Forest LTER site, Petersham, Massachusetts, United States - Inc-BW-H-11-M | ecosystem: Environmental > Terrestrial > Soil >...
TCGAGACATTGCTGCAGCCGCACGGGTGGCACTGGGGACGATCGGGCCGGTGATGAAGGAGCTGGAAACTCGCAGGCACATTACACCGGCGCCCGAGGGCGGGCGAGCGCAGGTCCGGAAGTTCCTAGAACCGCAGCGACTCGTACAGGAATGGGTGGCGGTTTATCCAACTGTTCTCAGACCGAAGCTCAATATCAGGAGATTTAGAGCGCAGCAGGCCGGCTGGACCAAAGGGTTAGATCTTCAGCCCTATCACGCATTTTGGGGTGGGGAGGTGGCGGCCAATCGGTTGCTCCACCACCTTGAACCGCAAACTGCGACGATATATGCAAGAGATACGCCGAAGCAGCTAATCACTGAATACAAGATGAGGGCTGACGTAAACGGGGATGTTGAGATTCTCGATGCGTTCTGGAATCCGAATCATGTGCCGACAAACCGCGATCTGGTGCCACCTATCCTGGCCTATGCTGACCTTACGACAACAACAACAGACGGTAGGAATCTTGAGGCTGCAAAGATGATCTATGAAGAATTCATTGAGCCCGCCTTTAGAAATTAAGCATGACCAGATCGATCCGATTGTTCTCGAAGCCATCAGAAAGATCGATGAAATTGCAAACAAGCATGAAACAAAATATTTCCTAGCCGGCGCAACCGCACGGGAAGTGATTCTCAGGCACGTTTTTGGCAGGCCCCCGGGCCGTCGCACTCTGGATGTCGACTTCGGCATTGCGGTGCGGGACTGGGACCACTTCAACACACTGAAATCATCAATGGAGCAAGCCGGCTTCGCGCCTCATCCTCGTAAGATTCACCGGCTGACATACAATTCGACGCCTGGCGTGGCGATTGATCTGATCCCGTTTGGAGGTGTGGAAAGCGCTGATCGGAACATCGCGTGGCCGCCCGAAGAAGACATTGTGATGAGGGTTGCAGGGTTCAGCGATGGACTCGAATCTGCTGTCCTGGTGCGCCTCGACAAGAATCTGGTTATTCCTGTCGTCAGTATTCCGGTACTGCTCGTCCTCAAGCTTTTTGCCTGGGTGGATCGAAAGCATGAAAAACGGGACGTTGCGGACATACACACGCTGTTGAAGGAATATGGTGACGCAGGCAATGAGGATCGCCTTTATGGCGCAGAAGTAAACGTTCTGGAAGCTGAAGGCTATGATTTTGAACTTGCGGGAGCGCGGTTGATCGGTCGCGATGCTGCTGGTGTGATCTCGGAAGACACGAGAAAGCGTGTCCGGGACATTTTGGAATCTGAACCCCTGATGGAAGAGCTCACCAATCAAATTATCGTGTCGTCAATGCGCAACGATCCAGAACATCTCCGCAGGTGCGAATTGTTAGTGAGCAAACTCCGCGAGGGCTTTTTGTCGATGGCATAGCTCACGTCGGGCAACCTCTCCCCGGCCAAGTTTCCATTTGCGGCGCTTGAATCTGGCGAACTCCGGAATCCGCATGGGTCTGATTGTTGGGTCCGTTTTGGGTCCAATATTTCCGGTCAAAATGAGGCTACGAACGACGACAAGGGTAAGGATTGCAACTACTTAGGTTCGGGTGACTACAGCCCTGAAAAGGTTGGCGTCGGCGGTTCAACTCCGTCCCTGGCCACCACAAATATATTATTATAATCAATAACATACAAACCATTGATTCCGGTGTACGCAGGGTGTACACTGATTTCAGTCTTAACCCTCTCCCAACGCTGTGGTACGCAGAACGGGAGGGTATCCATATTCAAATCGAACTCTACAAACGCCACACAAAAGGATGCGGGCGCACCGACAAGAACTTCAAGCGGTGTGAATGCCCGGTATGGTTTCAGGGCCGTGCGCCGTGGCCTGCGGGCGAAGGGCTGGATGCCAACGGTGCCTTGAAGTCTTCGACGGTGCGTTGGAGTGCCGCGGAGAGCAACTGGGAACGGGCTGGGGCGAAGGCTCGACTCTTCGTGGATGCCGTTGACGCCGGGCTCGATCTTCGTCGGAACCTCGGCATGACCACGGGCGAGTTGACGATATGGTTGGCCGACCACAAGAAGGGAATCGGTGTATCGAGCGGGCTCACCATCGCCGACACGATCACGAAGTTCATCGACCACAAGGAAAAGGCTCCGCGCAAGCACACTGCCCGCAAGATCACATCGGATTCGCTGTACCGCTACAAGTTTGTGCTCGACAGCCTCAACGAATTCTGCGCGGGCAAGGGAATCGTCTTCATCAGGGACATCAGCTTCTCGATTGTGGACGCATGGTCTCATACTTGGAACCTTGAGTCGCAGGCCGCGAAGCGCGGACGCCAAGAGAAGGTTCGCAACTTCATCAAGTTCTGTTTGAGCCACGCTGTCGATGACAAGCCTAAGAGCCCCCGCATCCTCGCCACGAATCCCATCGCGGAATGGGAGAGTTTTGCATTGGATAAAAAGGACGATGCAGTCTCCGAGGCTCGCATCATTCGGCCAAAGGTACTAGCGAAGATCATGAAGGCCGTGGACGAAGTCGAGATGACTCCCGAGAACCGTATCCGGGTCAAAGCGTGTATGCGCCTGCAACTTGAAGCTGGACTCGCTATCGTGGGTGCCGTCATGCTGCACAAGGATGAACTGGTAAACGCGAAGGGCAAAGTCCGCATCAAGACGGCGCGGCAGAAGACCGACAACCCCGTCAACAACGTCATCACGCCGGAACTGGGTAAGCTGTTGCTGAAGGTCAAAAACGGCAACCCTGAATACTTCTTCTGGTCTGGTGACACTCTGCCGGAGGATGCGCCCTCGTACTTCCAGAAGTTGTATCGGAAGGTATTCAAGAAGGCGGGCGTCGAGCATACGTCCCATGACTTCAGGCATACGTTTGCTGCGTACTTCTTGGAGGCTGGCAACAGCACCGAGGATTTGCGGGCGGCTCTGGGGCATGGCAGCATCGACATCACCGAGCGGTACTACTCTCACTTCACCGGGAAGCGACAGGCTGCGCTCGACGAAAGCATTGAGCGAACGCAGGCGGCAATGGGCTCGGGCGACTGACTATAGCTGTGATGGCACTTGACCTTGCAGGCGATCTTGTCGAATGGGGCGCTACTGTCGGGTAGACCCTTAGGCGGATGCTCAACGGCATGGCTGTTGAGAGGGGGAACCGACGGCGCAAACTTGCGCTATGGCCTTCTTGAAAAGAGCCGTAACCGACTGCAAACAGATGGTTCGCATGGACCTCTTTTCATGCTTCGTAGTGACCGGATTCCGCTCATGCTGACCTGGTTACGTAAACCATTTCCATTCTGTGCACACGAAACCGGCTTCTCATTTAAAGCAGGTTACTTCCGGTTAGCCCGTCAACCGCCAACCTTAGAGCTAGGTCGCATCCCTCAATTTGTCTAGGACAGTCTGGCCGGGTAGCGCTAAGATGGGCGGATTCAAACTCACGCTGTTGGGTCTTCGTGGTCCGCTGTCTCTAGGGTTAAGCTAACTGTCTTTCCGCGGCGTCGGTTCGCTTCGCCAGAGAGGACAACTTACACGGGAGGTCTTCGTCATGCGAGGTTTCAGAATAGACTTTCGGGCAACTGTATCATTCGTGGCGGTGCAAATTGCGTTTTGGATCGGTCTCTGCCCCTCGCGCCTATGCGGCCAGCAGGCGGCTGCACCAAGCTCGCCAGATCCAGTTATAGCTTTGCCAGCCAATCTGCATTCCAAACTAGACGAATTCCAAGCCTATTTGAAGGCAGCGCAAGCAAAGGGCGACCACCACACAGAAGCCGTGGCGCTGAACGATCTTGGAACCATTTATGGAGATCTGGGCGAACCGAAGAAAGCGCTGGAGTTCTATAACCAGGCACTACCGATCTTGCGAAGCCTGCGTCCCCGCGACCGCAAGAACGAAGCCACAACGTTGAACAACATCGGCAAGACTTACGACGATCTGCGCGATGAGAAGAAGGCGCTTAAGTTCTTCGAGCAGGCCCTCGAAATCTATGAGAACGAAAGTGACCAAAGGGGCGTTGCGGTGACCTACAGCAACATCGGAATGGCTAGTTACCACCTCGGCGAAAAGCAGGAGGCGCTAAATTCTCTTGGCCAGTCGCTGGCACTTGCATTGGGGGCGAACGCTTATGATGTCGCGGGCAAAACGCTGATCAACCTGGGCGCAATCTATGAGGATCTCGGAGATTACCAGAAGGCGCTGGTATTCTACAATAAAGCGCAGCAAATCTTCCACGCCATTCGCGATCCCAATAACGAAGCTGGGGTATTGCTAAACATAGGCAATCTCCTCCACGAAACCAGCGAGCTGCAGAAGTCGCTGGAATCTTACAACCAGGCGCTATCACTCGCACGCGCAGTGGGCAACCCCGACCTCGAAGCTAAAACGCTAAATAGCATAGGTGCAGTTTACGCCGAACTGGGCCAAGATAGGAAAGCGCTCGACTTCTGCGAACACGCGCTTCTCATCATACGCACCGTAAGCGACCCCCCTTCCGAAGCCTTGATTCTACAGAATCTCGCCGCGGTCTACGACGAAATAGGCGACGAGCAAAACGTGCTCGATTTCTACAACCAGGCGCTGTCGATTCTCGCTTTGAGTGACCCGGACGGCGAAATAGCGGTGTTGAACAATATTGGCCAAGTCTACGACGCTTCGGGGAAAAGGCAGGAGGCACTGGAGAATTACACCAGGGCACTGTTAATCGCCCGCCGCATAGGCAACCGCGGCGGCGAAGCCCAAACGCTCACCAACCTAGGTCAGGTTTTCGATGCTATTGGGGAGAAGCAAAAAGCGCTGTACTCTTATAACCAGGCGCTCCCAATCGCGACTGGTATGGGTAACCTTCTAGCTGAGGCAGCGATCTTAGATGGTCTCTCAGCAAGCCAAGAAAAAGACAGGCCCAGCTTGGCAATCTTTTACGCCAAGCAGGCGGTAAACATCTGGCAGCAGGTTCTTGGAAGCCTAAAAGGATTAGACAAGGGATCCCAGAAAAGTTTCCTCACTTCCAAGACAACTTCGTATCGCGCGCTCGCCGCTTTGCTAATTGATGAAAGCCGGCTGTCCGAAGCGGAACGTGTACTCGATCTGCTGAAGGATGAGGAGTACGACCGCTTTGTGCGTGGGGAATCCACAATTGTATGGGGTCAGTTGTCGCTTACAGCCACAGAACAACAGGCCAAGGTTCTCTTTGATACGTCGCTTGGGAAAGCGGCTCAACTGTCAAAGCGGTGGTCGGAGCTGAATAGCAAGTCAGAGTTGGTGCTCACTTCCGAGGAGGAAGTTGAGTTCAAGGCATTGCCTGCACAAATAGCCGAGGCCACAAATGCCTTGGACGTCTGTCATCGTCAACTCGGTGCGCTGTTCCAAAAGCCAGTGCCAACGACGGCCTTCCCGAACCCCACAGAGTCCAATGCGTTGGAAGAACTTACCAGGGAGGTTCCGGGGACAATCGGCCTTTATACCCTAGTTGTCAAGGATCGTTATCGCGTGATCGTGATTGATAGCGCGGGAGCCAAGCCACCTCGCGAGTATGCGATCTCGGAGAAGGACCTGAATCGCACGATCGCGAAGTTTCGTCACGCGCTGGAAGATCCCAAGCTGGACCCCTTGCCTGCGGCCCAGGAGCTTTATAAGATCGTTATCGGTCCGGTCGAGGATTTGCTTACATCTTCCCATCCGAGCACGTTGCTCTGGTCCCTTGACGGAGTTCTTCGCTATATCCCGGTGGCCGCACTTAACGACGGCAGTCAATACATGGTCGAGAAGTACGCAAATGTAGTGATCTCCACCAGAAATGCTCATGCTCAGAACGCGTCTCCTGACCCTGCTCGCCTGGAAGGCGTGGGCTTCGGCTTGTACAACCAGTTGTATCCCAGCGAGCCTACTCTGCCCAAGCTACCCAATGTGCGAGACGAATTATTCGCGATCATTCATGACCAACAAAAGAACAGTTCCAAAGGTGTCGTTCCCGGCACCATTGTTATGAACGACGACTTCACCGAAGCCGCACTGGAGTACCACCTTCAGAAGGGGCCTCCGATTGTGCACATTGCCAGCCACTTCGTCTTCAACGCTGGCGACGACCGTGGATCGTTTCTATTGCTGGCGGGCGAAAAACAAGGTGGGCTTGGCTATGAGCTGAGTCTGGCCGAACTGAACCGCACTAAAGAGCTGACCTTCGAGGGCATCGAACTGCTCGCCCTATCCGCGTGCGAGACAGGAGTGGGCGGCGTCGAGCAGGATGGCCATGAAGTGGACGGTCTTGGTACGATGGCACAACGTAAAGGGGCTGAGGCCGTGATGGCCTCGCTGTGGGAGGTGGATGATGCGAGTACAACTGGCCTGATGCAAGAGTTTTACCAGAACTGGGTTCACGGAAAAGGCGTCGTTTCGAAGTCCGTAGCGCTGCAACAGGCGCAGCTTGCCTTGCTTCAACAGAAGATTACGCCCACGCAGGATCCGGACAACCCGAACGCCCCAACCAGTTTCGCTCATCCCCACTACTGGGCCCCCTTCATTCTCATGGGAAATTGGAGATAGCGTTCACCAGAACTAGCGGTTTTGTGCGCTTTATTCGGATTTTAGGCACGTCCTCCGGAACATTGGAAGTGTCCCCCAAAGCGGACGGCGCGAATGATCAGGGCGAGGCTCGACTGCTACGGCTGGATGTACGAATGAGGCGAAAATCGACTCAATGATTTTTTGGCTTAGTCGGTTTCCCAGTTGAGCCTTGATCCGTGACCTTTTCGGACGCAGTTGAGCTAACGGCTGACGCGTTAGTGCGCATTGTCAAGTACGTTAATCCCTTGGCTGTCTGATCTGCGCGATCCCGAATTGGAAGCGACGTGTCTAACTTGCTGTTTATCAAGTAACCGCTCTCGATCGCCAAATCATGAAACTCGGGCTGAAGAATGATCTTTTGTGCATTTGGATACGCCAAGTAATCGCCTGGCGGAAACGGTGTTGCTTTTGCGGAGCGTGCTGACCAAGAATCCTGTGTCACCGCGAACTCCTGGGGCTGGCTCATGCTCATCAAGAATTTGCCCCGCCCCTCAAGCATTCCGCACACCAAAGAGAAACCCTTGAGCGCCGCTATACTAATCGCAGGTAAACCAAGGACTGGAACTGCGTCCTCGGCCACTGTGGCAAGTTCCTGAAGCGCTTTTAGAAAGGGCGAGGGCTTCTTTGTAACAAGCAGATTGAGCTGAAGTGCCCCACTCCCCCCAGCTAACAAGACCTTGGTTACGGCGTCCTCCCCGGCCACGGTCGTAAAGTTTAAACCTTGCGTCGATGGAAGTTTCCCGGTCTTGTCGAGGGAAATCGCAGCCGCTGAAGCCCACGCTAGCTTAGGTAAGATGCCAAGGAACGATTTCGTTTGTTGAATATCGATGCGCAATTGCGCAGAGTTCGCGAAGTTGGTTACAGCGTTCCCGCTCACCGCACTTCCTGCACGAAATCGCCCCGGTGTTACTTCGAGCACGACGTCGCCTTTGAGCGGCGACAAGTCTTCCTCACCGATATCTTCAACATGCTGCGGGCCCTTATCCTTGTTTCCAAAATGGACAAGTTCGACTTCGCTTCCCGGCGCAGGCGTGCTCTCACCGCGGCGTATCTCCGACGGAGGGGCAAAGGATTGGCGCCAGAACTCAGCCAAATCGGTCTCACCCTCTGCCAACGGCCCCTCCATCTGTTCTTGAGCTGAAGCCTGCATTGACGACAGAAGAGCGATCCAACCGGCCACTTCGCTGCTCTGTTTGAAGAATTCGCGGCGAGAGAATGACATACGCAGCACCTCCGAAGGCTGTTTAGATTGGCACTAGGGGGAAATGTCGGACAACTGACCTAGTCTACATTATTGACGCAATTCATCAGCCTCTATTCATGGTTGGCTAATCCGAGCCGCCAACTGGTAGGTAATCGCGTCAACTGACGATAAATGCCTATTCACTCAAAATCCCCCCAACTCCCCTCCCTACGCTGCAAGCCCCTGATGCACCTCTTCCAACAATCGAGCCGGGATGTACAGCGTTCGATACTTCCCAACTCCGTACTTGATGACGCCAATCATGCTGCCGAAGATTCTGCGGATGGTCGAGGGGTGCATATGCCATAAGGCCGCGACTTCGTTCGCTGTGAAGTGGCGATCCTGTGAGATTGGCTTCTCGGTGGCTGGCTCTGGTACTGGTGGTGGTTCAACTACGTTGCGTTTACGCGCCTTCTCTTGGAGGCGCTGAAGTCTAGTTGCTTTCATCGCAGACCCTAAGCGAACGGGCCTGCAAGACAAATAGGTTCAACATTGCTGTGTTCTCAGTTCTTTACCATCGGAGTATCAACGCTCCGCACGTTTCGCGTCATCTCAGATCGCGCCCAGTGCCAACTTCGGCGCTCCCGCCGATAATCTACTGGAGCCATGTCGGGTCAAATCTTCCGCGGCTCGGTCGCTACGTGTATCCACGCCCCAAACTTCAGTTGCTTTCTCAGTACCGCGAGACGATTTTTCATCTCTCGCCAATGGGAGATCGCGGTCTTTGTGGGTGATCCTTCCATCCATTGACAAGTCGATTCGATTGCTCGCTCAGGCTTCCTACGCCAAGGGTATGCCCAGACCAGAGGTGTATAAGGCCCACGAGGCAATAACCGAACATATCAATGCACGTGGGTCCAGTTCCAGCTTGCATCACGAGGTGACATCAGTCTTCGAGGACTTTGAGGCCATCGGTGCCCTAAGAAACCTGCGAATCAGGCCATACGGTATGCTTGACCACCTTGGGCGCTAGCAACATTGGATTAACGACACTAACCAGTATCGGAGTCCCCGCAATCACATCGGCCCTTGGCAGCCGCCAAGGCCGTTCACGACATCACACATTCGCTACGCTAAGTTGGCAAACAATCATTTGACAATTCCGAGACAACTGCACCGCATCCCAAGTTGACGTGCGTTACTCAAATATTCCATGCGACCGAAAGCGACCTTCGTAAAGGCGCTCCGGTGGAGAAAAAGCTATGTGGATGAGGTCATGCGCTATCTGTAAGGCCCTAATGAAAAAGCTGAAATTAAGCGATTCGGTTCGCTGTCAGTGCGGGTGGGAGTGGCAGGGTTAGAAGAGAAGGCAGGGATGACGATGGCAAAAATAATCGAGTTTTACATACCAAACAACTTCCGAAAACGGGTGACATGGGTCTCCCCCGAACAGCGTGGGAAGATTATCGAGTTCTCTTCACCGATGAAGAAATCGGCCTAACAAGAGCCACCCGTCGGCACCATCCTCCCCAAAATAACCCGAATCACCTCCGGCCGATGCTCGCCGCCGGTACCTTCCAACGTATACGACCGCTCAAAACCATTGGGCCCGGCAATTTTCATCTCCCAGCGGTCATGCTCCTGGGAACCAATAATCGAAACCTTCCAATCCCCTGGCCGATCCGCCAGCACATGCTCAATGGCGGTCGCAACCTCCGAGCGCACTGCGGCGTCCCCCGTGTGATGCATCTCCACTAAAACCGCCATACTCTCCTATCCGCCTGCATCATGTTCCTCACGTCATTCGAGAGGTCGAGCAAACGACAACTCGTGGCCGTCCGGATCGGGCATGTGGAAATAGCGTTCACCCCAGGAGGCGTCTTGCGGATTCTCGGGATGAAATCCCTTGTCGCGCAGGTATGCACAAAATGCATCCACGTCGGCCACATAGAAAATAAGCCGCCCCCACCGAGTCACCGGTTCACCCAGTTCCAGATTCAGGATTGGATACGGCGCGCCTTTAGTGCGAAGGGAAGAAAAGAATTCACCTTCGCCTCCGTAGATAATCTCCATGCTCAGAACATCTCTGTAAAACCGCACGGACTCCGCCATGCTCACAACCCGAAAAGTCACCGCGGAAATCTTCTGCACCATCGCCGCCATATCGGCGAACATACCATCGTGTATGACCGTCGGCAAACTTCACGCCACCTGCCAGCGCGGCCATGATGGTCTGGTCGACTTTTGAGAAGCCTGCCCTGATACTGAGCGGACGCCTGGGACTAGGTTCACCTCGGGGTCGGAGGGGTGTGTACGACTTTAGCAGCAGCAGAACTGAGCTTAGAATACTAGAGAAACTAAGGAACTGGCCTTGCATGGGGCGCGGATGTTGATTGCGCTGATCGCAACCAATTCTCTATCTGTTCATGGTTAACTGCGCCCGCTTGTTGCATCACGGGTCGCCCAGCGCTGAAGATAACGAAGTTTGGAATGCCACGCACGTTGAACCGAGCCGCCAGTTCCGGATAGTGCTCCGTGTCGACCTTTACGACGATCGCTTGCCCAGCCATATCGGCAGCTGCGCGCGCCACCTCGGGCGCCGCCACCCGGCAGGGTCCGCACCATTCAGCCCAAAAGTCCGCGAGCACCGGAACACGAGCATTTTGGACAATTTCGTCGAACGATTCACCATCAACTTCCAGGGGCTCATCCACCGGCGGCAAGGGCGCTTTGCAGGCTCCGCAGCGACCGGTGTCAGCGAGGTGGGCCGCTGGAATGCGGTTCTTTCTCCCACAGGTTTTGCATGTTCGAATCACAGACATACATATTTTACAACTACCAACCTGCCACGGGGTCACCGTCAGGCCGCTTGTGGTGGCTGGACGAGAGATCGCCGATCCGATTCTGTTTCAAGCCGCCGAAAAGCGCCGTATCCTGAAGGGTCCCATCCAAGTGTTCGCCGGGCTTGAGCAAAACAGCCTCTTTGCCCATTCGTTCGCTGACCGTTTTCGGATCGCCAATAGGTGAACGGGAACCGAGCGTTCTTATGTTCCGTGAGTCCCGGTTGCGCTGGCCGGCTTCCCCTCGCGGTCACGGACCTTTTCACCGAAGTCCGAAACCTTTTTGGCGATGTCGGCTCGCGTTACGTCACCGCGGGCCGGTGCAATTAGCAAGCCGACCCCCACGCCAACGCCCACTCCGAGCAGCAGAGCACCTATGTTGCCGAGTATTTGGGAATCTTCTTTGCCGCGAAGAGCGTCGGTGGCCCGGCCCAGGCGATCGGACGCACTTTCATACGTCTCCCGAACTTTGCCTTTGATGTTTTCCACCTTGTCCGGCAGACGCTCACGTAGATTATCAAGCAGATAGAGGCCGCTGCTGAGCAGGACGCCAAGAACTTCTCGCTTCTTAAATTTCATTTGGGTATCTCCACGACGATATCGTGCCCTGCCTGAGAGTTAAATGGGGGATTGCGCTCGACCCGCACGGATTGTTCAGCGCAGGTCGGCGCGACTCAATTTACTTCAATCATCCAGTGAACGAGAGTACATACCTAGGCCGCTACTCTCTCAGCTATCTTCTTGGCCATCTTGACCTCGACGACCTTCCGAATCATGCGCCGCGTTCGTTCCACAAACGCGAGTTTGTCCGCCAGACAGCTTTCCAGCAGCACGCCGACGCCATAGTGGCCGGTTACATCCGCTGCCGCCACCAACGCTGCGTACTCTGCAATGCGAAGGTGAGTCAGGTGGATGGCCTTTACCAGGATGAACAGGTGCTTTGCGGCTGGGTTTTGTATCTCGGAGAGTTCGCTGCGAAAATCCTCCACAAAGATGTCATGGAGGCGGGAGCTGACCTTAGCGGGCTGTTCGCCGATGAGCTTGAAGCACTGGTCTAGGGTGGCAAGCACTTTCTCTGAGACGAAAGCCCGCGCTTCCAAAGCCTCCTTTACGTCCGGGTCCTCGGCGAATTTGCTAATTTCCTGATACATCTTTGTACTCTTCTCTGTGCCTTGGCGGAGACCGCTAAGCAACTGTACAAAGAGTTCCTTTGGGTTTTGAACTGACATGAGTATCTCCTTAATATGATTGGGGTTGCTAAGAAGAAAAAACTTCAGATGGGCTGACTTAGTTCAGGAGACCTGAAATGAGGAGAAGGTGGAAACTACCTCAATTACGACCCTAGTCTCATGCGGGGGGACTGTCAAGCTGCTCGCTTTCCGATTTTCCCGCTGCCCAATTTATAACGAGCGTTGGTTGTTGGCGAAACATGGCCATTACTCATTGACGCGATGTCACTCGCCCCGCTGGCCCAGCTTATTCAGTGTGGAAAGTCTTCAGCAACATTTGCAACTGTAGGAATCTCAGTTCGAGTTCCTTGGTCATCTCCGACCGCGTAGGTTCAGGAATGTGGGGAAGGTCGAGCGGCAGGTCTCGTACGACTTGGAGCGCGGCTTCGAGCCCCGCGTTATTGCTGTACGCCTTAATCAAGCAATCGAGATAGGGCTTGGTTCCTTCGGACGTTGCGAGTTCATGCGCCGGCGCGTCTACTTTGATTTCTTCTGGCGAGATCTTGTGCGTTTCCATTGGGTTAAGCCCTCCCTCTTCTATCCGCATCGGCGAATATCGTGCAGACGCAACTCGAAGCACTTCGGGCAAGCGCACCTGAAGTTTTCGTTGCTGGGTATTGCCAGGTGGCCGCATTTACCGCAGGCAAATCGCCCGTCCCCAGCGGCTGTCATTGCCTTAAACTCATCGCCCGACACGCAGTAAGGGCACCGAACCGCGATCAAGGTCATAACTACATTCATCCTCACACCTTCTTCGCGCTAAGTTTCGCCGCTGCGAACATTCTATCCGTTGACGATTACAGGAGTGTGAAAAGTCGGCGGGTTCGATAGCCCGTTTGGGCTGTGACTTAACACACCCGTGCCATTTACGACCTTCAGTCGGAGAATCTATTGTGTCGTTGAGCAGTTCTGGGGGAGGGCTGTTCGGGAGAGCGTTCCTGACTCGATGAGTCTTGGACGCTCTCCTTTTCTTTCACCTTAGCTAGGGGCTGGTATTCGCAACAAACCGACTAAGCAGCCTTCTTTTGCTGAGCCTTTATTTTCGCCCACCTAGCACGTTGAAACGCAGCAATCTTTCTGCGGGCTGCCGGTGACATGGTGTGCTTTGCGGAAGCCGAGGCCGTTGTTTTCGCTGTCTCCGCTGGTTGTGATTCTTTTCGAATCTTTGCCCACCTCGCCCTTTGCGCCTGCGCCATTTTGCGCCGTGAAGCCTGCGATATTATTCGGGTCGGTTGGGCTGCTTTCATCACTGATCCAGAACCGTTTAACGACTCGATTACTGAAATCGCAGTATCTAACTTCTCAAGATCTGACTGCGCTTGCTTGCGCTCTTCTCGAAGCTGCTGGAGCGCATTGTTTAGGTTTCCCATTGTTCCCCCCTCGGATTTGACAGCGGAAGCTATTGTAATACGCTCAGATGCGGCCAACTGTTCCAAACATCTCCTGTGTTCGACGTGACCTGCTCTCGCAGTCAAACAAACAACAACTGGGTTGCGGACGGGACTGTTCTGAGCGCCGGACAACCCGCCTTTATTCTTTGACTTCAAGGGTAATGTTACGAAGTAGCCATTGGCGATTTTGTCAGAGTATGCAATGCTGATCTTGCATCAAGAGCGGGGTGCCCGGTAACGCGGCATCTCCACCAAGACGAGGACAGGGCAGCGTTCCACGTTGGTACAGCCTACGCAGGCTGGATGCGGCGAACCGAAAGGTCGCAAAATCCAAACACCGGGAGAACAACATGTCCGTCCGAGTCATTAGCGTCGCCGAGGCTAACCGTCTATATCCACCCCGTCGAGCACGAAAACCGCAGACAGCGAAGAAGCCAGCCAAGGCGTAAGCGTACGTTGCAGCCCTCCCCAGACTGTTCATGTGCCCGAAATGTGGGAAGGCTATTTCACCGCCGAGGTGAGGCGCGTTGACTTTGAGCATAACGAGTGTCCGACGTTCGGGGAGAGGTTTGCGCCTCTCACTCCCGCTTCGGGCTGCCCGGCGGCATTGTCGGCTCGCGTCCGAACCAAAAATGAGAATCAACCGATGCCGACCTTGTTAGTTTAGTTTGGTCGTTAGGGCCGTTTAACCGCATTCTTTTCAAGAGAGACAGCAGTCTGTGCTAACAGTCTGCCGTTTGCCGATGCGCCCGTCTTCATGGCGATCTTTGTCTTAGCCAGTATTACTCCCTCAAAGTGCGCAGTCGTTCCAATGGCCACAGCACCCGAGGTCTGCCAGAAGATGTTCTTGGGCAGTGCGCCGCCTTTCAGGATCACCCGCGTAGCGTTGGCCTGAGTAAGAGTTCCCGCTATCTGGAATATCCAGACAGCGTTTCGGCCACCCGAGATCGTGACATCTGTTGATATTAAAACACGGGTATTCCATTTGTAGAGGCCGGGAACGAGGGTTAACCCGCCAATCTTTCCGGCTCCCAGATTGATAAAATTTGGATGTTTTCGTCCGGCGGCGTTGGTGTACGCGATTTCCATGTCGCCTACAGCCTTTGTGAGTAAGGTGGGGTCAGTCACCCTGCATGGGAGAGGGCCCGCCGCGTCAACGGAGTAAACTGTCCCTTTCCTAATCTCTGAACATTTCAGATGGATAGCCGCTCCAGTGATTGGACTCGCTCCAACATCCCCATTGATAACAGATGGAAAAACGTCTGTGATTCCTGTTTTGGTCAAAATCGCGAAAGGACCCGCTGTTCCAAGGCGTACCGGCGTCTGTCCGGTGAACTCGACGGCGTTGGTCGTAAATGTCCATTCAATTGGATTTTCCATGGCAACTCCAGCTGCATTCTTCGCCGCCGTCGTAACCGAGGCGGTATAGCTGGTATTCGGGTTGAGAGCGGTCGAGGTTGGCGTAAAGATTGCCAGTGTGCTGGCGTTATTCATGACGACGGTACCGAGTACGTCGTTTCCGGTTGTCTCCTTGACCGTGAACGTGAGCAAATTTACCGTTGTCGGGTCCATCGACTGGCTGAAGGTTGCGGTCACTGCGGTGCCAGTTACAACGTTATCACTGGTATTTGTGCTGGTCGGTACGTTCGTGGCCCTGTTGCTTGGGCTTGACGAAACAACTGTGGGTTCTGTAGACGCGCCGACAAGAGTGCCGGGAGCAACAGTGACACCGGGGTCAACGGAAGGAAAGGCCATTCCGATTCCGCCAACTACAAGTAAAGCGGCTAATAGTGGCGCCATAAACATCGGTGGTCTGTAGGAGCTTTCGAATCTGATCATTTGTTTTCCCTCTTTCGTGGGCAGGCCGAGTTACTTGACTTGCTGTGTGAACACCGTCCAAAAAGTAGATGTGGCGCAGCGGATGGATGAGCAAGCTGTTCTTTATACAAATACGGCTGCGCCGCCAGAGGAACAGAACGGGCCGTGGTGCCCCATGGTTCCTTCACATCTCCTAACACATTAGAACGATGGGGTAGCTAGAGACTGCTCAAAATTGCTCAGGTTTCGGAATATAGGTGCGCTGCCGAAACCTGCCCTTCTTGGGTAGTGGGCCAGTTTGTATTCCACGGGTCCAGCGTTTCTGCGCGCATGCGGTGTGCGTCCGCCAGACATGCGGGATGGCCATTTTACGCGCCGAGGTAAGGCGCTTTGACTTTGAGCGTATGGAATGCCCAGCGTGCGGAGAGCGGTTTGTGCCGGTCCTGTGTCAACCGGGGGTTTTGAGTGTAGTGGCCTGTACATCAACTATCCCCATCGAGCTTGTCGTGCGGCCCGTGCACAGGGAACGACCACGCTTCTGCGACCGCCCGGCGCGAAGCGCGTTCTTGCACAGGTAATACATGAGCAATTTTGACCAGATCGGAAAGTTGCTATGTGTCATTCTCTTAATCCTCCAAGTAAGCGCGCAGACGCCAGGCCCTTTGCTCGACGGGCGAAGCGAGTGCCGAAAAAGGCGATAACGTGCGTGACGCGAGGTGCCGTGAGACGCCAAGCCCCGAGCGGCAAGCGGGACGAATCCAAACGGGGCGAAGACGCCAAGGCGGCGCGCGCGTAGCTGAAACGCAAAACAAACAATGTGGAGCACAGTTCCTTCCGCATCGGATCGATACATCCACGTATTTTTGAAAAGGAGAACAAAATTGAAGAAGCTCACGATCGTCTCATTCGCGCTGACCCTGGTGCTGTCCGCAGTCGCCATGGCTCAATACGCGGCGCAGCAGCCGGACGGCAAATCCGGCGCGTCAATGAAGGCAGAAAGTATCACGGGTGGCTTCATGGATCCCGACGCCGTAGGCAAACCGCTTATCTTCATCGCGGACGCTGGGCTTGATAACGAGGAAGTCGATATCTTCCTTCAATCCGACAGAAAGATGGTGGGGCAAATCACCGGTCTTTCCCCGGAAGGCCTGGCGACTGACGCCGCGCGTAACCTGTACATCGCCAACACCGGGTATATGAATATCCTGATCTATGCGCCTCCTTACCAGACGGTGAAGTTGACTCTTGGCGATGGTGATAACATTCCGAGGGCTGTTGCGGTGTCGAGGAAGGGCCTCGTCGCCGTAGCTAACGTATGCACGCTCTCAAACTGCACGGGCAACACCGGCAGCGTCAGCTTCTTTGCCAAGGGTTCTACGACTGCGTGCACGACGGTCGCCGATGCAACGAATTTCGCGCACATGGAGAACGCGACGTTCGACGGCGCTGGGGCTCTCTACGTAGAGGGAGAGGGCTCTGCCCCCGACACCTGGAACATCGGCAAAATCGTCGGAGGTTGTAATGCAAAAAAGATTGAGCTCCTCAGGACACCCAACCTCAGACGCTGGATTGGCGGCATTCAGATCGACAACGCGCATCGAATCGCCGTCATCAACAAAATTACGGCGAACGGGCCTTTTTACATCGACACCTATAACCCGCCGAAGAACGGCTCTCTCGGCAGACCCGTCTCGATTACCACGCTGCGTGGTTCGAACGCGAGCAGCATTGAGAACTTTGCCTTCCTGCGATCGGGCCTTGATTTCTACGACGCCGACACACAGAACGGATCTGGCAGCCGGTCCGACGAGTTCAAGTATCCGACAAGTGGCCCACCGATAAACACCATTAGCGGCTTTGGCCTTGCATGGGGCGTCGCCGTTACCCCAACACTCCTTCCGTAATCGAACGCACGCCAAGGACGGCGAAGTCTTCATCGATGCGCCGTCCTCCGTTTTTATTGGCATTAGCCCGATTCTTCAGCGCACTGGCGGTAATGCAAAGATCCGACTTTTGAATTCGCATATAAGGAGTCAGGGGTTCGAGTCCCTTCATCTCCACTCAAAAGGAGTGTAATGGCTTCCCCTGAAAAGAGCTGTAACTCACTGCAAACAGGGGGATTGGCGTAGAGCCTCTTTTCATGCTTCGTTGTGACCGGAGTCCGGTCATGCTGACCTGGTTTAGCAGTTACTTCCGGTTTGCCCGTTATCCGCCCCTTGACGTGCGCTTCGGACGGGAGTCAAATATCCGTGTCCTGGCCCGAACTAATCTTCTCAAACTCGAATCTCGGAGTAGAACATGCCCGACATCCGAAAAGAAACTGAGGGCCTCGGCATCGTTGAAGTTCCTGCCGACAAGCTCTGCGGTGCTCAAACACAACGTTCGCTCGAGCTAACTGTCCGACGCACTGTGGAGAAGTGAGTTATGTGGCTGGTCAGATTGGCGCTGAGAAGGCCCTACACCCTTTGTCATTCTTTCTTTGCTGATCTTTATCATCGGTGTCAGCTCGATCGTTACGACGCCGTCGATATTTTGCCTGAGATCGACATTCCGATTGTCAGCGTCATCTGGACTTACAAGGGCCTTGCTGCGGACGACATGTCGAAGCGCATCGTGGGCATCTGCCAGCGAGCGCTGTCCACAACCGTCAACAACATCAAGAGCACGGAATCGCAGTCCTACAGTGACACTGCGCAATGGACGTGAACGCAGGCGGCAGCAGGAATGAATGGTGTCAATCTAGTATTGGAGAATTAATACGAGGGCAGACCTATTTAACCGGATCTTGGCCGCACTCCTATGCGTCTTGCTCGTGCAATTCACTGCACAAGCGCTGATTCCAGGTGGAAGGAGAGAGGGTAATGAAAATGCCAGACCGCACGGACGAGATCTTCAAGAGGCGCGCGCAGGCTTTGGGCAAGCTCCAACCGACATGTTGCACTTTCCAGAGCTCGACGCAGGTTTTGAGTTACTTTACAAACTGAAGTTTGGGGAAGCTCGCGCTCAGTTCGAGACATGGCAGAAGTCCCATCCAGAGGGCGCTCTTGGGTACGCGTCGGAAGCACCGAGCTATCTGTTGGAGGAATCCTATCGGTTAGGGATCCTGACCTCTGATTTTTTCCTGGACGACAAGCGCTTTCTCGGCAACACTCCTCTCAAACCGGATCCTGGGCTACGGCAGGCCTTCTTCGATTCGAACGAACGGGCGCAGGATGTGGCTCAGTTCCGATTGAAGGAAAACCCTGACAATGCCAACGCTCTGTTCGCCATGGCTATTAGCCTAGGTATGCAGGCCGACTATACCAGTCTCATCGAAAAGCATGAGATCGAAAGCCTAAAAAAGATGCAAAAAGCGGATAAGTACTCGAAAAGGCTGCTAAAGGTAGCCCCAGGCGCTGACGACGCCTATCTTGGACTGGGAATGGCGAATTACATCCTTGGCAGTCTGTCAGGATCAAAGAAGTTCTTTCTCGGGTTCACGGGAATCCACGGCGACAAGAAGAAAGGCATCCAGCAAATTGAGATTACTGCCAAGAAGGGCCACTACCTTCGGCCGTTCGCCAAGGTTTTGCTAGCGCTGACGGCACTGCGTGAGAAGAAACCAGAAGTGGCTCGCACAGAACTCACGGAACTTGTCTCAGAATTTCCAGAAAACCCGCTCTTTGCTAGCGAGTTGGCCAAACTTAATGCTTCTCCTGCCGGAGGTACACCAAAATCTTCACCCACGTGCCCCAACCCACGCTAGGCATTTTGCGGAGGTAAAACAGTCTTGGCCTGCCCCCCGCGGTCCGTATCCGGTTGTTCCGCAACTCGGACCTAACCGCGTCCCTCGGTGAGAAGGCCGGTCGGTGTCAAGGTGGTTCTTTCTTTTTTCCTTCTTCCTTTCAATCTGTTTTCGTTTAGCCGGGCCGTGTCTGTCGTCTTCCTTCCAACCGCATTCTTGGGTGAGCGATGTGCCGCTGGGCGCCAGTTGGGCGTTCTCGTTTCAGTATGTGTTGCCACAAAAACCGCCGAGTTTAGGTGAATGCGACTAACTCCTGGGCCTCAAATTTCCGTCGTAACGAGGAAGCGGAGGACGCTAATCAGGCCTGTCTGGCAAGAACCATTCCGACCAGACCGAAGAACAGAAGAAGTACTCTCCTCATAGTGGCCTCCAAACGCGCAGATATCCCGCTTCGAGCCGCCACGCGAGATAACTCCCGGATGGGAAGATCGCTAGACGGCAGATTTGTCCAGAAACGGGCTTCTCGGAACTGCGAGCCGTAGAGACTGCTCGTAAGCTCTCAGAGATCTGCACACTGCCTGCACACTGTGCGGCCACAAAAGCAGGTATTTATCGGTGAGTCGCGGAAAGGATGGCTTATCGGCCGTCAGTCGGCCTGGCTGGTTCGCAGCGAATCAAGCATGTCGAGATCGCGCGGCTCAGGTCGATCCCACTTTTGTGCGAAAAACGGCAAAAAACCAAAAAACTCTTTTGCTGCGAAAATGCGCAAGTGGCGGCAGACCGATCGCAGAAGGCTCAACTCTAGAGATGTGACTCCCTACCCCCTAAGGCCCTGAGCCGATGGGGATTACCGCCGCCAGACTCTAAACAGAAGACCATGAAAGGGTGTGCACGGTCCCTACGTTAACTCATTTGCAAACATAAGTCGACCGGACCACCCAGAAGTTGATCGGGTCAGTCAACAAAAGAGGCGTCTCTCCAAGTACCGATCTGGTGAAACTTCCCAGATGCCGACTTCTGGACAACGTCGTCGGAATCCGCGTTCGACTCTTGCCACTGCCGGACTCCTGCCAGCGACCTTTGGTTTCCCTTATAATGCCTCTTCTCTGGCCCTAACATTTTCGATTCGGAGGTCCCCATGCCTGCGAATTTCCGGCGAACGTGCATCTTGCTCTTGGCATTTCTGCATACGCCTTTTCCGCTCGCATCCTACGGACAGCAGACTGCGGCAAGTTCGTCCGGAATAGTCCAACTTACCCTGAAGCAAGCCGTGCAACTGGCCTTGCATCAGAATCCTCAGCTTGTCATCGCCCGGTTGCTGGTCTTCGAAAGCGATCGCAATAGTCAGATCGCGCGCTCCCCGCTGCTGCCTCGAGCAGCCATTGAAGCTGGTGGGTCACTCAATCAGTACAATTTTCAGAGTATCGAGCGCGCGCCGCACCGCCAGGCCGCCGGTCCCTTTCAGGTCATCCAAGCGGGTCCTACCTTCTCGCAAACCATCTTCGATCTCCCTCTGATCCGTGGTTACCAGATCGGCCGGGAAGGAAGCCGTCAGTCGCGTGCCGATGAACTGACCACTCGCGAAAATGTGGTCACCGCCGTTGTTGACCAGTACCTGCTCGTTCTTCGAGCCTTGGCCACGCGTGACGCCGCCAACGCCCGCGTCGCGCTCGCCCAGCGCCTCTTCGAGCAGGCCACCTCACTTCAAAAAACAGGCGTCGGCTTGAATATTGACACGGTGCGGGCCAACGTCGAATTACAGAACGAGCGCCAGAATCTGATTGATGCCGAAACGCTGACCCACACCACCAAGTACGGCTTGGCGGAACTCCTCGATCTTCCTCGCGACCAGGGCCTCGAGGTCACGGACCAGCTCGATTTCTACGATCTCCCCAAACTCGAAAAAGGGACCCTGCTCAGCCAAGCGTTAGCCACCCGGCCGGAGATTCTTTCTCTCAATTCTCAGCAACGGATAGCCCATTTGTCGGAGGAATCAGCTGGCGAGCAGCGCCTTCCTCAACTGGACTTTTCCGGATTCTGGCTGTATCAAGGCTCGCGCTTCAACAATGGCATTCCGGCTTACACCTACGAATTGTCTCTGCAGTTTCCGATTTTCACTGGCGGACGCATCCGCGCCGAAGAAGCCCGCGCCAAACTGGAAGAGCAGCACGTGGCGGAAGTTCGCCGCCAGGTGGAAGCGCGAATCGTGGATGAAGTAAAGTCCGCCCTTGATCAACTCACTGCCGCGCGAAATTCTGTGGACGTTGCGAACCTAGGTCTGCAATTGGCCCAGGAAGAAGTAGCTCAAGCCCAGAGAAGGTTTCAAGCTGGAGTCACGACCAACATCGAAGTGATCACGGCACAAGACGAACTGGCGCGCGCCAGCGATAACCAAATCGGCGCGTTGTATCAATTCAACCTGTCTCGGGCGGCTCTCGCCCGCGCCACAGGTACGATCGAAACCATGTACACGAAGTGAGAGGAGACCGGCGCATGAGCTCATCTTCCACACCGACACCCGATAGCACGCCGGTTGCCGCGGCTCCGGCTACTCCGCCGCCAACGCCCTCATGGCGCGAACGGGTTCGAAATCTTAGCCCGCTCGCCAGGGGCATTATCGTCGCGGTTCTCGTCCTAATCGCAGTGGCGTGGTACGTGCTCTCGGGCCGTGTTACTACCGACGATGCGCAGGTCGATTGTCACATTACCGCCGTTGCCCCGCAGGTTCCAGGCTATGTCGTTGAACTGCTCATCAATGACAATACGCCGGTCAAAGAAGGCGACCTCCTGGTACAAATTGATCCCCGCGAATATGAGGCGGAAGTCGAACAGGCCAAGGCCAACCTCGATTTCGCAGAGGCGCAAGCAAATTCCTCAAGACTGCAAATCGGTTTGACGCGGGAAACCACTACGAACGGCACGAACGGCGCCTCGGCGCAGAAACAATCAGACGCCGCCGATTACGCCATGTCCCAGGCCCAACTCGAGCAATCCGCCACCGCGAACCTACAAGTCGCCAAAGCCAACGTAGCCGCCAAGCGCGCGACCAACGAACGCGCTCAGAGCGATCTGAAGCGTTACACACCTTTGCTCGCCACCGACGACGTTTCGAAATATCAATTCGATGCCGTTGATGCGTCTGCGCTCGTGGCCAAAAGTGAGCTGGCGGCCGCCGAACAGCAGCTGACCGCGGCACAACAAGCCGTCGAAATTGCGCGGGCCAACGCGCACTCCGCCGAGGCCCGGTTCCTGCGCTCTCAGTCTCAATTGCTCCAAACTAAAGCACAAGAGCAGCAGGTTCCCATCGCCGAAGCGACCTACAAATCGGCGCTGGCCGCTGTCGAACGCGCCAAGGCAGCTCTGCAACAAGCCGAATTGAACCTCGCTTACACCCACATCATCGCCCCCATCACTGGACAAGTCACGCAGAAGTCTGTGGATCTCGGCCAGTACGTTTCGCCAGGGCAGTTGCTATTCACCATCGTTCCCCTCGATCAGGTGTACGTCACGGCAAATTTCAAGGAAACACAGTTGGCCCATGTCAGGCCTGGTCAGAAAGTGCGCATCTACGTCGACACGTATCGCCGCGAGTTCGAGGGCGTCGTTGATTCGCTGGCAGGAGCAGCCGGCTCGCGCCAAGCCTTGCTGCCGCCGCAAAATGCTACGGGAAATTTCATCAAGGTCGTGCAGCGCATTCCGGTAAAGATCCTGGTCAAGCCCAACAAGAATCCGAATCTCGTCCTGCGTCCCGGCATGAACGTTGAAGCGACGATTTACACTCGCTGACTGGTTGGAGGAGCAATGAGCTATCTTGGTGCAAGTCCCCCGGAATCCTGGGAACTGGAAGAGCAAAACTTCCTTAGCAGTGCGCTGTCGCCCCTGTCCGACCGGCGCCGCCTAGCCATTCTCCTCACTATCGGCATGGTTACTGCCATCGAAGTCTCCAACCGCCTCTCCATCAACGTATTCCTTCCGGACATGCAGGGCAACGTAGGGGCAAGCTCCGATGAAATCAGCTGGGTCATTATTCTTTATAACGTCGGCTACCTCAGCTCCATGGGAATGGGGGCCTGGATGAACCGCGTCATCGGCACCAGGCGACACTTACTGTTAAGCATTGGGATCTATGCCACGGGGGCGATGGGCTGCGTGCTCAGCTCGGGCGACCTGACGCAGTTGCTGGTTTCACGCTCGATTATGGGTTTCGGCGGCGGCGCGTTTCTGGTGCGCGTCGTCATTCTGTCTGGGCTGCTGTTTCCTGGGAAAGCCAAGACGGCGGCGGTCACCAAGCTCTACCTCGTTCTTTCCGCTTTCGAAGTCCCGTATCCCTGCGCGATGGGATGGATCACCGATACGTTCCACTGGAATTATGCTTTCTTGGTTGATTTCCCCTTTCTGGCCATCGGCGCCCTTCTCATCTGGAAACTTATCCCGGCAGGTTTTTTGCGCCCACGCAAAGAAGACAGCCAGGTTGATGTCTGGGGCGCCCTCCTGCTGATTGCCTCGCTGGCCTGCCTGGAAACTGCCATCAGCCGCGGCGAGCAAGATCTGTGGTTCCAGTCGAACTGGATTGCCCTCGCTCTGCTTGCAGCCGCAATCTTCTTTATCTCGTATCTCTGGTGGGACTATCGCCCTGAGAACGCATCGCCAATATTGCATTTGCGGATGATCGTTCGTCATGCTTCCCTGCGCTCCTTCTTCCTCGTGATTTTGATCGTGGGAGGGTTCTTTGGTGCAGGGCTTTATGTCGTCCCGCAATATCTCCGCTTCGTCCAGGATTACAGCGCCTTGCAGGCGGGCGGGTTCATTTCGATGTACACGCTCGGCCTGGGGTTGGGGCTCCAGCTCACTTTGCACGTGATTATTCGCCGCTTGGGGCCGCTCCGCACGCTGGTCTTCGGAATGCTGCTCTTGATCGCCACATATGTCGTGATCTTCTACATCTGGACGCCGACCACCCCCACCGTGGTCTTGGCTCCCGTAATTTTCCTGCAAGGCTTTTGCGTCTCACCCGCTCTCATCGCGGCCGGCAACATTGTCACGAGCACCGTGCCCATAGCCGACGTCAACGATATTTCCACCACTTACTTTTTTGTCCGCCAGCTCGGGAACACTTTTGCGGTGACTGCGGCGACGGTCATGTTCGATCGCCGCATGACCCTGCATTCCTCACGGCTCCTGGACGTCTCCAATCGTCTGGACGCCACCACTCGCTCCACCCTCGCACAATATGCCGATCTGATTCACCGCAATGGCGGTGCCACCAGCGTTCCGGCGCTCGGCGCACTGCAACTCTTCCAAAACAATGTAATCACGCAGAGCCGCCTGCTCTCCTACATAGACGTCTCCTTCGGCTTGGCGACGCTAGGAGTCATCGCCCTGATCTCGATAGCCGTCACAAAGACAAAGCCGAAACTCGGCCAACACCATTTTCACCCGTGGTAAGTAACGAACGCATTCCATGGCGAGGAGGTGGGGGCGCATTCATTCGCGAAACCTCGAGCGGCTGACGACGGAGTTCTTCCGCCGGCAGAACTAGGAGGTGGATTTAGGTACGGGAACAAAGGACGGCGGTGTAGACGTGAGAGCCTGGACGGGCAAGGATTCCAAAACTGGACCGCCACTCATGCTCATTCACTGTAAGCGCTATAAGCACGTGGTTGGAATCGAAACCGTTAAGGCGTTCTGGTCGGACGTTCACTTCGAAGGTGCGGAAAAGGGTTTGATCGCGACCACGTCTTCAGTATCGCGGGATAGCAAAAAGCTTTGTGAAGTACGTAAATGGCCGATGAGCTTCGCGGAGCCGCCGAAATCCAGAAATAGGCGCGCACAATGTGGCGGCATGCGCCAGCTATTGGTAACGACGAATACGTCGAAGGAAACTCAGCATTGAAATAAATCCGGCGACCTCCAAACTGTTAAGCGTGCCTGCATTCGCCCCTGCCTGATGGACTATATTAACCGCGAACGCTGTCCAGAAACGGGCTTCGCGGACATCAATGGCGATCTCCCCGAAGCCGACTTCTGGCCCCGCGTCGTTAGAGTACGCGCATACGTTTAGCTCGTCATCCGCCCAGAACCGGACGGCAATAGGGTTTTTAAGTTTCCAACGAGGGAGGCGAGTTCCGGGTTGTTAACGATGCGCCGGTCGTGCTCGGTCCGCCATTGCGCGGGGGAGACTGGACGACTGTTCCGATCGATGGAGCATCCGAGTCAGTCGAATAAGTCAGACGGTGCTTCAATGTGATGCTTCGTGCCGCCGGTTCCGACCATTCCGCGGTCACGTACGCGATCACTTCCACTCCGGGAGGAATCCTGGTTACAGCGTCGATCGCCTGTCGATCCATCCACCCAATAACGTCCGCCAAAGCGACATCGTCCAGAGTCATCCGCAGTTTTCCGGATTGCGCCTCGAGAACTTCGAGTCGCCTCAGCGTGAGGCCAATCTTCGAGCAGTTCACGATGTGTAGCTCATAAACCAGTTCCCAACTGCCGTTATGATGAGCGGGAGTGATTTGTCGTGATGTAGTTCGCAACGCGAAAGAGTTATAAACTTTGGGGCGCTCTCCACACAGCGTGGGGGTGTATATCAAATAAGCAAGCAAAATCAGCCAATTCAGGTGTCTCATGATGGCGGAAACCCACTCATGTTAGCAATCAGCAGACTCATGAAATGGCGACAGAGTAACGTTCGGGCATTCTCTGCCACAGTCCACTAGTGCAAGGGATTCCACCGGGGTTGGTTTAGCTTTGCCGCTACGCTGATGGAGTCGGAGACAACCCAGGCAGCAGCCGCTATAGCGGTGCAGATGGCATTTGCGGCCCAATTGAAGTGATTCTTAGGCGTAACTCTAAGACGCTACTAACTGTTGCAAATCGCCATTGATTCCAAGGAGGTATCTTGATTGCTGTCGCCTGTTACAGGAGCAGTTACTTCCGCTTCAACCATCGCATGGGAGCGATCTCGCGAGGCTCGGACGGATTTCTGTGCGGACTGGAGATTTCGCCAGTAGCGCGAGCACGAGCATGCCCATAAATTTCGCCTGATAACACAGGTGCCTTTGGTCGCTAAGGAGTTGCACATGAACTTAAAGACTCGTGATCTCTTGAGTCACAGCTGGCAGTCGCAGGCCAACCTCTCCTTTTTCCTGTTCCTTCTCGTCGTAGTGACGTTCGTGCTTCCTTCGATGGGCTTCGAGAAGAGCAGTTTGCCAATCTACTCAGACATCGCGTTTTCCTTCGCCTTGGTTGTTGGGGCTGCGATCGGCTGGGAGAACCGAACACTGTTCGCGCTGACATCTCTGGTGTCTATCGTGGCGATTGTCGTGTGGTGGGCGACGTTGTGGATGCGAACAAACCCGCTCATGCTCTGGAAAGCATCGACGGGGCTGGCAGCTATTCTTATGATTACGGCCGTATTGCTTTGGCAGGTGTTCCGCTCAGGACCGGTCACCGCGATGCGCGTCCAAGGAGCGCTTGCGGCTTATCTGTGCCTTGGTTTCGCCTGGGCACATGCTTACCACATCGCAGCATTATTGGATCCCGGCGCTTTCAACGGTGCGGGGAGCGACGTTTCGGCTGTGACCAGTTGGGTCAACTACAGTTTTGGGATGCTGACAACCGTCGGCTATCAGGGGATCCTGCCGGTCCACCCGGTTGCGCATACTCTTGGCTCCGGAGAGGCAGTGACAGGGCAGCTCTATTTGGCGGTGCTGGTGGCTCGATTGGTTTCGATGCAGGTGAGCACCGCAGGGAAGGAGGACGAAGGTTCAACTCCGAGATCTAAAGCGTAAAATTGGCAACAGCACTTGGATTTCAACGGTCACGCCACAACTCCGGTATCGTGGGCTTTGACCGGAACCGTCCCACCCGATTGCATTGACAACTCAACTAGCGGATAGGTGGTGAAAAATCGACATAC
>Ga0210405_10001484_pt1 | contig 26616 bp, 19 predicted proteins | sample IncBWH11MmetaG_FD_155492 | JGI IMG/M metagenome (GOLD analysis project Ga0210405, IMG submission 155492) | Forest soil microbial communities from Barre Woods Harvard Forest LTER site, Petersham, Massachusetts, United States - Inc-BW-H-11-M | ecosystem: Environmental > Terrestrial > Soil >...
GTAACCGCGCTTTTCTTGTGCGGTCAGCGGGTTGGCAGTGCTGTTGGCCAGATAGGCGTCGAATTTCGACGTGAACGGGCTAACGCTGGAGGAGATTTCGTAGGCGGCGATGGCCTGGCCGAATTCGTCGAAGGCCTGGTTGGCGCGGGTGCGCTCGGAAGGGCTGAGATTCAATGGAGTGGCATTGGTGCCGAAGATAGCAGCGCCTTTCGGAGTGCTGCATACCGTAGCGACATCGGAAGGCCACGCGATATCGAGCGAACCGGTGCCCCAGACCTGCTCAAAAAAGAATTTGTATTTGCTGAGCGACAACTTCCAAACGACGCACGCCGTATCCGGATTGGCCATCTCTTCCGGGTCGACGGGAGGATCCTGGCCCTGCTCCGCGGCCGAATTCTGCAAGCGGAAGCCGGTGGCGCGGGCATCCCAGAAGTTGCCGCCGTAGAAGTCTCCTTGGGTGGCGTTGTACTGCAGCGGGGGGAAATAGGGAGAATAGACGTAACTCTGAGGATTGCGCTTGGCAATGCGGTTGTCGGGGTAGGCTCCGTGAACGGTGATTGGTACGGAACCGGGATTGGAGCCGCCGGTGAACACGCTAAGAACCGAGGAACCGTTTGCATATCCAGCGGCGGGATCGTGGCAGAAGCTGCAAGCCAGGTTATTGTTTACCGACAAGTTGGGATCGAAAATCTCGAGTTGCCCGAGAGTTTCAACCTGGTGGAACGGATCGAGGCCGCCAGCTTGCGCCGCTGCCAGGGCCTGAGCCTCCAGACCCGCCTCTTCAGCTTGAACGCGGATGAAGTCGGGATCGTTCTTAATGAGGCATTGCAGATTGACACGCATACCGGGCAAGATGCAGGGCACATCCTGAGGCGGAATGGTGAAGCCTGCCGGCAGGGCCTTGACTACGGGCGCTGTGGGATTTTGCGAGAGCACCTTCTGCGAACCGATTGATGACACCATGGCCACCGCACAACACACCACGACCAAGACAACAAACACTCGTACTTTCATGGCATACTCCTCTCCTCACCTGCTATCAGTCGTCTTTCTCTCATGAAACAACCCCTTTCGTGACCCATCTTTGCGAACAACAAGCGGATATACGACAAACTCCATTCGAGGCGTCATCCGTTTGCTTATGCATGGCGCGGCATAGCAAGGAACGGAGTCAGCATGCTTATTTGGACTGCAGAGGAGGACGTCCCGACCTGGCAGGCAACCAGAGTAATTGCCTATACAGATCCCGATCTCTGTCGCACTGGATTGCCTTAGCGGGAGGGACTCGCCCGCAACCAATCTGGAGAGAGATCAAAACCGGCTCGCGGCGTCTTACTGTCTTTCTGAGCGCGACTGGAGCACTGAAATGACCCAGGCGCGCAAGCAACCTATTGAACATTGCCAGATGGGCTAGCCTGGCAAATTCCTCTTTCGAAGCCACATGCTCATGCCGTTTCCTGGCAATTACCACGTCCCAGATTCAATTGATTGGTGCAGTTTCTGCTGGCCCTCCCTGGCCGATCCGAGGTCAGCAAAGAGAAGGAGAAGAGAGTGGACAATGCGTGCGAGACGCGGCGGATGGCTTATGGAAAGCGTAGGTAATCTTTAATCCATTTTATTTTGATTGTAAATGTTCGCGAAAAAAAAGTATTCTACCTTTTCGGTTGATACGCCCGACCCTGCGGCAGAGTCCTCCCCTCGTACTTTGCGTAACGCAGCGGCCAGTTGGTTTTTAGGAATTCTTGGGAAGCGCGTTTCGGAACGAGGCGGCGGAGGCCTTGATGGCTCTCGCCCTTCAAGTGGTTAGCTCTCACCTCCTGGGTGCCCGCGACATTGAGCAGGCACTCTCTGTCCAACAAGGTCTAGTCAAGCTGCTCCTGCCCCACGCCACAAATGAAGCCGAGACACTCAAACCACCGAGTCGCCCGCGGCTTTTCCTGCTGGATGGATGTTCCTTGAACTTGCCTTTGGGGCCATTGACCGGCCGATTGCGTGCCAATTCGCCGGGCAGTAAATTCCTGGCCCTTCTTCCCCCCGATAGGAGCGATGAAAGCGAGATTATGCTCCTATTTCATTGGGGAATCGACGGTTTCGTGACCTTGCACAAGAAGTGGAAAGCGGAAATTCCAAAGGCGGCCATAGCTTTACTCCGTGGCCGGCTTTGGGTGCCTTCGGAAGTACTGCTGTCATTTGTGAAACAGATGAAGACGTTGCTCGATACGCAGCTTCTGGCGGGGCAATCACTGACAGCACGGGAGGGCCAAGTGCTCCAGCTTCTTTTCAGGCACCTTACAAACAAGGAGATTGCGTACCAGTTGAATATCTGTGAGCGTACGGCGAAATTCCATGTCTCCAATGTTCTCAGGAAACTAGGACTCGAGAACCGCAGGAACCTCCTTGTGAGTCCTTTGGTCGATTGATGACCCCACCTCGGGAACGCGAGCAAGCTTTTCGTTGTGTTTCTAGCCAGGCAGTTGCTCGTGATACGCAGCCTGCGCCGGAGCACTCGTCAGATAGCATTCTCCTCACTTCCGTCTCATACCGTGATGTAGCTGTAATGACCATCCGTTTGCAGCAGCGCAATAGCCGCCACCATCGATGCGACAACCAGCACATCGGGGAGCGTGTGCGCCAGCATCTCCTTCACAATCTCTTCGGGTTGCTGCCTCAGGTTTTGGTGCGCAATCAGTCCCCGGGCCTGCTCTTCCGTCGCGGTATGACAGCAAAGAAACTGCACTCCCCTGAGTTGTAACGCCTGAATACTGACGTCCTGGAACAGAGAATTCTCGTCGTCCGGGTCTTGCGTCGGGTAATGCATCTCCGGCGCCGCCTTGCTAACAAAAAACGGATTACGCACGGCGGGTTGTCCGGTCTTGGGGTCGTGCACCTTCAACCATTCCCCGATGCGATATTTTTGCCAAATGTAGTCGTCGAAATTGAGCGCGTTCGCGGGGCCATGCATGGCGGCAATGATTTTGATCTGGTCCGATGGGATGTTGAAACCAAAGTGCAGGCCGTTCAGGGAGTTCTTGATATTATTCAGGAACTTGCCGCCCCCAATCTGGTTCTCATCAAAAACTTGCTTCACGCGATAGGGATTCGTGACCAAGCGATCGAACTCACCAATTTTCCAATCCGATCGTTTGTGGACCAATTGCGGATTCGCGCCGGATGTCATTGCACCCAATGCGGCAAGGCTGGCGCTTGCCTGCCCCAGAAATAACCTGCGCGTGACGTTTGTCACTGGAATCTCCGGTGTGGCCGGATTACTTCTTTTGACGCAGCGAGCGAATGTGCGCCACTAGCGCGCGAGTCTGATCCTCGCTGAGCGAATCCTTGAAAGCAGGCATTCCACCCTTGCCATTCGAAATGACCTGAGTGAGTTCAGCGTCCGACAGTTTCTGGACTGTCTGTGAACGAAGGTCTGGAACGTTCATGCTTTTTCCGACCTCAGACCCGCCTCCGTCGGAACCGTGGCACATTACGCATTTGGTCCGAAATGTCGCACTGCTGGCCGCCCCGTCTGGACCGGGGTTTGCCCGGGCAATCGAGGCGATAAAAAGCGTAAGGCCAACAAAAAGCAGCAGCAGAACTGTGGAAGCAAAAATCACATGGTGTTCAGCTTTATCTTGTGTCATGACTTTCCCTTTACTGGCGATTTTTCATTCCGACCCTGGACACTTGTCCATCCAAAGGCGCAGAAGCCGAATCGTTCAAATGCACGTGTTGTACCGTTTCAGGAAGGGAACCGGAGGCTAATGCAAGATATTGGCAACAAAGCGGATACTGAGCTAAGCAGGGAGGGCTTATACCTCAACTGGCGAGGGTCGCCTGTCGAATCCTTCTAACACTGTCAGTCGGTTGGAATTTTGCGTCCTCACTCGGTAGGAAATCCAGATTTCACCTACATCTTTCTAACCGACAAAACAGCGACATCGGATTGATTAAGGTAGTGACCCACCAAGTGATGGACGTGCTGTTTAACGATCCTGTTTACGAGTCGTTGCCCATGATTTCTCCATCTGAACCCAATTGCCTAGGGAGACTGAAGCTAACCAGGCGTGGTTTCGACGTGTTGGGTCGGAGGGGCGAACCTGTGCCAAATGACACGCAAGGCGGCAACTAACGGCACGGAAAGGTAAATCCCCACGATTCCCCCGACCGCGCCCCCAATCATAACCGTGAAAATCGCCAGCAGGGGATGGATCTCCAGTTCGTGGCCCATGACGCGCGGGGAAATTCCGTAGTCCATGACCATCCGCCAAAGGCCCAGCAGCGCCGCCATCCAGATCCAGTGGGAGTGCGTAAGCATTCCAACTGTAGCGATGGTGATTAACGCGGTGATCCAACCGGCCACGGGAATGAATTCAAGGACTCCGGCCATGAGCCCGAGAGCAAGTGCGTGCGGGTAACCCAGGAACAGCATGGAAACGGAGCAAAAGATGAGCGACAGGACGGCAAGGATGACCTTGGCCCGAATGTAGTGTCGCAACATGTCGTTTAGGTCCGTGGCTAAGCCCTTGGCTTCCTCGTAGGTTCCCCTGGTCGAGACGAGTTGAATGACTCCATTCGCCAGTTTCTCGCCGTCACTCAGGAAAAAAAGACCGAGAATCGGAATCAGCACAATTCCACCAAACGCAACCGATACAAACTGCCGCACGGATTCCACCAAACCGCGGATACTTTCCCTGCGTTGTTGCAGAAAAGTTTTTGCGCGAAGCGACTGGGCCTCGTCCCAGCCATTCCGGTGTCCCATGTCAACGGCAATATCGCCTGAATAAACATTTTCCATCATCGCCGGTGAGTCCCGGACGAGCTGCCCCACTCTGGGGACGAGTTGCGGAGCGAGATTGTGGATAAGGAGTCCGAGAAGAATCAGCAGCGCCAGGTAGGCTTCCGCAACGTGCGGGCCTCTCAGATTCTTAAAAAACAGCGAGTGGTTCTGCAGAAACCTCACGATGGGATTAATCAGGTAAGCGAACAGAATCGAGAAAGCGAAAATCACGATGACGGCGCGGGCGATGTACACAACCGCCAGCACCAACCCGAACAGCAGCGCAGTCATCAGTACATTCAAGGTGCGGCGATCCGGGAACGCCATATTCATCACCTCAGGTGATTCGATGATTGCGCCTGAGACTCGAGTTTCTGCTTGATGGAAGCCAGGGCCTTTTCCAGCGAAGACCGGGTCTTATCCACCGCGACTTTGCGGACAATTCCACCCTTAAAACCGGTCAGGCCCGCCTGTTGCGATCCCTTCATGGTTATCAGGTAGAAGCCGGGATGAGCCGGGTGTTCCTCGTCTTTGACGCACACCGTCAGGTCCAGCGCGCTTTCGAAGTAGTGGCTCGCGTATAGCTGTTTCACGGCCACGGCATACGCAGGCCGTTCCGGCGACTTGCCTTGGTAGACGATCGCTTGCACCATGCGCAGGGTCGGCTTCAGCCCAAAATTCACTTTCTCCCAATAAAACTCGGATTGGATATTGCCGGAATCGGCCTTGGGATAGTTGAGGAGGTATTCACGCAATTCCGGCAGATACACAGGGAGTGCTTTGGAGCGGCTGAGTAAAGCAGCAAACGTTTCCGCCACGATGGCCGGGTGACTTTTGTCGCGATAAGTTCCCAGGGCCGCGTTGCCGCCCTGTTCGTAGTTGAGTAGGGCTTGCAGAGCCATTTGCTGCGCCAGGTGATTGGCCTGGTCGTTGGCATCCGGCGCTGACCAATTCACGGAACGTTGGAACTCTGCCATCGCTTCGGTCGGCAATTGCACCGCGCAATGGCCTGGCTTGCAATTCTTCAATTGCTTGAAATCTTGTTCATCCATTGTGAAGTCGGTAAGGTCTGAAGGCTGCGGCGGATCGCTGAACTTTTGGAGTGCAATGTAACTCGGGAGTTTGCGCAGCTCATCGATATCCGATGCGAATTTAAGGTAGCGCTCCGGCGTCGAATTTATGTAGACAGAGCCAAAAACAAAGACCTGATCGGCAGTCGGGGAGTCCAGTATCTTCGCGATCGCCTTTCCTTCGTGGATTTCCCTGATTTGGTCGTCATTCAGGCCAATGAGCTCGTGAAAAAACTTGTCAGGTTCGGCCGGCTTGTCCGTTGACTGAATTCCCGATCCGATGACCGGAGAAAGTAGCAGGGCGAGCAAAACCACAGTCGCGATTCTTCCGTGCATCAGCTGATTCTCCGATACCTGGTTTGAAAGGGAGAAGATGGCTGTTTTTTCTGCTCTTGGCTTATGCCGCCGCGCCAAGCTCTATTTCTTCAGCCAGAAGCGTGACTCCAAGATTGCAAGCCTGCACTCCCTGCACCACACCGAGCTTTAGAACTTCCATGATTTCTTCCACCGTTGCCCCGGCCTTGAACGCGTTCTTGATGTGGCGCCGCGTGCCCGGGCCATAAATGTGTACATAAGCGGCGTCGAAAGCGACGAGCAGAAGTTCCAGTTCTTTGGGAGGAAGAACGTTATCGGCGTACAGCGAACTACACATGGCCATGTATTGATCGGTCCACATAGGATCAAGAAATAGAACGGAATCCCACTCTTCGCTCCAGTGTCCGATTGCCTTCATCTTTTCCACGGCCGGGGTGGCTTTTCCAATCCTTTCCAATCGCTTCCTCCGCAAGGCACTGAAGTCTTCCAGGCAACCCACGCTGGCTTCCTCGATCAGGAGGGGGGCATTAAAGCTAAAGGAATGAATGGACATTACGGACGCACACTTGAGAACGAATAAAATCTCCTGACGGCTCGCACCCGCGGCGAGCGCAGCTCGAATGTGGCGGCGCGTGCCCTCCGGGTTCAGGTTTGTGCGGGAAGCATTTATGCCGACGCTGACTAATTCGATGAACTTGATGGGCAAAATCCCATCCGTCCACGGATTCGTGGTCATCTTCACGGTGTGTTCCGCCCAGGCTGGATCCCATTGCTTGAGTTGGTTCAGTGCCGCCGCCCAGAGGCTTACCGGCGGCTGATTTGCCGAGCCCTTCGCCTGACCGCTTTCCGTTGCCATCTGTTTTCTTCCTTTTTTATCCGTCTATTGCGGACGCTTCTTTTGCAGCGTTCGATGAACGAGTGAACGAAAGGATGCTTTTTTGGCAGTTCTCGGTTTGGGGCCAAACGGTAATGGTACTCAATCCCGTGCCTGAAGTGCCGTCCGATCCGGTTGGCCAAAAAACCCATCCTTTTGAAGACTTAAGCATCCAACCCCGCAGAAACTTGCGCGCCAGGCCCTTGGAGCCATGTCGAAAACGATTGCCCTTGATTTTGGCTGTGTTCTGCACAGTTCAAGTGCTCTTGTCGCTCTAGGCTTGTTCCCGGCCGTCCTGATTACTCAGCAGCTGTTGGCAGTAGGCGCAAATCCGATTCTTTTTCGTCGTGTCTGCGCTTGAGCAGTCGCGGTGTTTGATATGCTTGAATCGATGCCCTAAAGGCAGAGAGAAGGAGTTCTAATCATGGCCGCAGCTAGTTCTCCGGCTCCGATCCCCGCAGCGAACCCCGCTCCAACCCCAGCTAATCATCCCGAACCGGCTCCGGCCAAGGCCAAGCCCCAATGGCCGTGGCTGAACTACGCCAGTCCTTTCTTTGTCCTATTGCTCGCTGTTGCCGTTCTGATTACTCTCACGCGAGATTGGAATGCCTGGGAGGGCGGCAAGGTCGAACAGGTAACCGACGATGCCTTTGTCCGCGGCGATCTAACGCCACTGAGCACCAAAGTTGCGGGCATTGTCCGGAGCGTGAAAGTGTCCGACTATCAGCGGGTGCACGGCGGAGACCTCCTGGTCGAACTTCAGGACGACGACTATCAGGCGCAATTGGCTCAAGCCGGGGCGGCCGTAGAAGCCGCGAGGGCAGCCATCGAGAACAACAGGCGGCAACGCGAATTGCAAGACTCTCGTATTCAGCGGGCGCTAGCGGGGATCGATCAGGCCAAGGCGCAAATCACCGCAGCGGAGGCAGGCATACAGGCGGTGCAGGCTGACGTAGTTCGAACACAGGCGGAGCGCGCACGGCAAGAAGCGCTTCTTGCCACTCAGTCCGCGACAAAACAAAAGGTCGAGGCAGCCGTTGCCGATGAGCAGCGCTTCGCCGCTCAAGAAGCCAGTCGCAAAGCCGACCTCGAGCAAGCAAAGACGGCGTTGCGCAGCAACGAAATCGCGGTGGAATCGGAACGCCGCAGCAAGGCCGTGCTGGAATCCCAGGAACAACAACTCGTTGCCGATCTCCACGCCAAAGAAGCTTCGCTCGCTGTGGCCAAGATCAATCTTGGATACACGAAAATTCCCGCACCGGCAGACGGCACGGTCGGCGAAAGACAAGTGCGGCCCGGACAGCTTGTTTCTCCTGGAACTCAAGTCCTGACGTTTGTCCCCGAAACAAAGTGGGTCCAGGCAAACTATCGTGAGACCCAGCTCACGAATATGAAAGTCGGTGATCCAGCGGAAATCCGCGTTGACCAGTACCCGGGAAAAGTGTTCCACGGCAAAGTGCTCGAAATTGCGCCCGCTAGCGGCTCGCAATTTGCCCTTCTGCCGCCCGACAACGCCACGGGCAACTTTACAAAAGTGGTTCAGAGAATCCCCGTGAAGATCGCGTTCGACGACGCGAACCTGGCGAGCAGTTTGCGTCCGGGCCTTTCGGTGATTGCCACCGTACGTACCAGGCACTGAGTGGATGGCGAGATGGCTTCTCCGGCAACAGTCCTCAACCCGCCTTCCAAGCAACAAATCGCGCATGCCATAGCCGGAGGGCTGCCTGCAGAGCTCTCTCAAAGCCCGCTGCTGGGCATTTTGGGCGTGGTACTAGGAGCGGGAATCGTCACCTTGACCGGGCGCATGCTCACGCTGGGCACTTCCGATCTCAAGGGGAGTCTCGGGATCGGCTTTGACGACGGTGCCTGGATTGGCAGCGCGTATAACGTCGCGCTCATGTTCATCGGGCCGTTCACGGTGTATCTCGGCGGCTTGCTAGGCCCCCGCCGCGTGCTTCGGATCGCAGCAATCTCCTTCACACTGGTTTGTCTTTTCTTGCCGCTGATTCACAGCTACAGCTTGCTTCTGACCGCGCTCGTGGTTGCAGGACTGACCTCCGGAACCTTTTACCCGCTGACGCTCACCTTTGCACTCAAGAATATCCCGCCGCGCTTTCTGCCCTTCACCCTGGCTCTCTACGCCACCTCCGTTGACTTTGCAGTGAATATCGCCCCGTCCCTTTATGGCTGGTATCGCGACCATCTTTCCTTTCACTGGATGTTCTGGAATTCCGCCCTCATCACGCCCTTCATGCTCCTGTGCATCCGTCTGGGAATTCCCCCGTCGCCGCCACGAAAAAGCAGCAGCCCTCCTCCGAGTTTTGCCGGATTTCTCTACGCCAGCGCCGGATTCGCGCTGCTGTTTGCCGCTTTGGACCAGGGGCAGCGTCTCGACTGGTGGCGCTCCGGCCTCTTCAACGGCCTGTTCTTCAGCGCCGTGATTTGCCTGGTGGCCTCGCTCGTTCGGCGCCTGCGCAGCCCGAACCCACTGGTGGATCTTCCCTATCTCCGGCAATGGAACACAATTGTGCTTGGCGTGGCTCTGGGATTTTTTCGATTTTGCCTGCTTGCCACGATTATTCTGATCCCCCAAGCGCTCGCCCTTCACGGTTTTGAAGCCAACCAGATTGGTCCGGCGCTCCTCTGGACCTCCTTGCCCCAGTTCCTGATTGCTTTTATCGCCGCATTGCTCCTCCTGCACGGCTTGGATTCGCGTCTTTTGATGGCTACGGGATTCACTTGCATGGCTGCCGCTTGCATTCTCAATGCGCAGTACACGTTCGCCTGGTCCGCGGCGAACTTTTACCGCACGGAATTGCTTATGGGTGTCGGCCAATCCTTTGCCTTTATCGGCTTGGTATCCACGATCGTGTTGCAGGCTATTTTTTCCGGCGGGCTCTCCAAACCCCAAGACGCCCTCACCTTTTCCGCTTTCTTTCACATTGTTCGTTTGCTGGGCGGGCAAATGGGAGTTGCCCTCATGGGGCACTACATCGCTGTCCGCGAGCGCATTCACTCAAACCTGCTCGGCCTGCACGTACAAGACGGCAATTGGCTGGACGAGGCTTCCATTCGGCAAATGACCGCGGGGCTCTACGCCAAATCTTCCGGTTTGGCTGCTGCCACCGGCCGCGCCGTTGGCTTGACCGGTGCCCGCGTGCGGTTGCAGGCGTACACCCTCACCTTCATCGACGGATTCCATCTCATCGCGTGGGCTTGCGTGTGGGCGCTGCTGCTCATCGCATTGCTCCGCAAGTCTCCCCTGAATTACGGCGAACTGGGCTTCCCGGGTGGCGGGCTCTCGCCAGCAGAGAGGACAAAATCATGACGAAACGTACCGTACTTTTTTGCGCTCTGTTCGCGCTGCTCTGTGCCTGGCCGCTCCCCGCGCAGGAAGCCAAATCGCCGGAACCCCGCCGTATCACGCTGGATGAAGCCGTTCAGCTTGCGCTCAAGCACAATCACGTCGTGCGCATTGCCGTCTACGGCGTTCAGGAGAAAGAACACACCAAGGATATGGCGCGAAGCGCCTATTTCCCGCTGCTCCGCAACGACAGCAATATCGCTCATTTGACGGACACGCAATTCATCGGGATCCCCGCGGGCGCCTTCGGGACAGTCGGAGCAACGCCGCTTCCCGCTCAATCCACGATCTTGAACCAGGGCGGCCTAACGATCGTCACGAGTGGCACCTCTCTGACCCAGCCGCTTTCCGAGCTTTGGAAAATCAAATCAGCAAATGACGTCGCTGCCGCCGAATTAAAAGAGACACGCGGCAAGGCCCGCCAGACGGAAAACGAAGTGGCGCTACGGGTTCATCAGCTTTACTACCGCATCCTCGTTCTGCAATCCCACAAGGGAGCTGCGGCGGCCAAAATTCAAGCCAATGAAGCCCTGCAAGCCGAACGCGTGCAGCAAGTCAAATTCGGCAGCACGCTGGAGGAAGAGGCCATCGAAAGCCGTGCGCAGTCTCTCGAATCGAAGCAGGATCTCCTGACCACCGACTTGCAGCTTTCCGATCTCACCATGCAACTGGACGATGCCATTGGCCTGCCGTTGACCACGCCATTGGTACTCGATCCGGCCGTGCGTCAGGTCGCAAACATCTGCGACCGCGAACAATGTCTTCGCGTCGCGCTGGAGTCTCACCCGGAGATCGCCGAGGCCGAGGCTAAAGTCGAGCAGGCATCCGCCGCAGTGCGTATGGCCAAGCGCCAATATATTCCGGACCTCGAAGCCTTCGCCCGCTATAGTTACGCAGACAATGTTCCGTTCCTGGTTCACAATTTCGGAACCTTCGGCGTGCATCTTGGTTACGACCTGTTTGACGGCGGCAGGAGAAATGCCGCCATTGCGGAACACAAGGCTCAGTTATCTCAGGCGGAGGAAAACGTGGCGCGTGTGAAGGAAGAAGTCGAGCTTCGCGTGCAAACGGCGTACAACAAGGTGGAACGTACCCGCCAGATGATGAAAGTGTCCGAACAGCTCCTGGCGTTGCGAACGGAATCCCACCGCGTCTCGGTTCAGCAACTCCAGGAAGGCAGCGCGCTGCATTCACAAGCCGACCTGGCCGCGGCCCGCGAACTGGAGGCCAAGACTCTTCTTTTGCAGTCGCAGTTGGACTACATCCAGGCGAACGACGAAATGACCGAAGCGATGGGGCAAACACCAGAGTAAGTAATTACCGAAAATTATCGAATCGCAATTCCATTCCGGTCAGGTCGTTTCTCACTACCGAAACGTCACCGCGGCGCCCGAACGGCTCGACGACTGGCTTTGTTAGGGAAGCCCCACTGGATCGTTCGGATACGCTTATGAGACTCGCGAGCTGCGACTAAGGCTGGACGAGGGTCGGCGCAGGCCTGCCGTTCAGGACCGCGTCCACATTGTCCAGGGCCAGCATGCCCATTGCTGTCCGGGTCTCGATCGTGGCGCTGCCGATATGCGGCAATAGAAATGTATTTTTCAATGAAACATATTCCGGGTTAAGTTTTGGCTCGCCTTCAAATACGTCGAGTCCGGCGGCGGCGACCCGCCCGCTCTTGAGAGCAACGATGAGGTCGTCATCGACCACCAATCCGCCGCGGGCGGTATTCACCACGATGGCCCCGGGAGGCAGAAGGCTTATGGCTTTGGAGTTCAAGAGATGGTGGGTCTGAGGAGTTTCCGGGGCGTGCAGGCTCAAGAACTGACTTAGGCGAAGCAGATCCGACGGGTCCTTATGGTAGACGGCGTCTCCTGCGATTTCCGCGGGCAACTCAGAAGTGTTGCAATAGTGAATCTTCATTCCGAATCCTCGCGCTCGACGCGCCAGGGCTTGTCCCACGCGCCCCATTCCGAAAATGCCGAGGATCTTGCCACCAACTTGCCAGCCCAAGAGCATGTCGGGACTCAAAGGCCTCCAAGCTCCTTTTCGAACCAGTTCCTGAGCCTCGTAAGCGCGACGCGAAGCACCAAGTAAAAGCAGCATGGCGATGTCGGCCGTTGCTTCATGGTTGACACCTGGGGTGTAAGCGACCGAAATTTTCCTGCGAGCGGCCGCTTCCAGATCGATATGCTCAAAACCCACCGAGTACGTGGCGATGATTCTTATCGTTGGCGAGGCTTTCTGGAAAAACCCAGAGTCCAACCGGTCTGTCGGCGTGATGAACAGGGCGTCGGCTCCTTCGGCTGCGGAGAGCAACTGCTGCTGGGTGAAAGGAACCTGGTTCGGATTTCGTCGGGCGTTGAAGTCGCGGTCGATGCGGTCTTCAATCTCCTTCGTATAACGGCTGGTTACCACCAGAATGGGTTTAGTCATGTCCAAGATCCCTTCCGCGTGGCTAGTCGCGAAGTACCCGCGGGAACCTCGTGCGCGCCGTAACTAGCACCTCAAGGATCACTGCTCAAACCAAACGGACGTTGCGTTCCATCGTCTTGATCACGTCGTCGAACCGGCCTGCAAGCACCTGCTTGGCGAGACTCAATGTGTAACCCTTTGCCGTGTGGAACGGGACGTGCGATGGCAACGAAAGCGCGTAGGGGTCGACGACGGCATCGACGACAACCGGGCCGTCCTTGTAGGCCAGCGCTTCCGTGAGAGCCTCTTTCACGTCGCCCGGTTCCTCGAGACGGATGCCTTTCGCGCCAATCGCTTCGGCCACGCGCGCGAAATTCGGATTCTTGAAGTCCACTCCAAAGGGAACGAAGCCCGCTTCCTGCTGCTCGATATTCACGAAGTCGAGCGATTCATTGTTGAGGATGATGTGCACAACGCGCGCCTTGCGCTGGACCAGCGTGGGCAGGTCGCCGAGCGCGAGCATCGTAAAACCGCCGTCGCCGCACAGCGCGATCGTCTGGCGGCCGGGGTAGGCCAATTGTGCGCCGAAGGCATTAGGCACGGCATTGGCCATCGACGCCCAGGAAAAGGAGCCGAAGAGCCGCCGATTGGTGGCACCCTTGATGTGCCGCGCCAGCCAGATGCAGGCCGTTCCAGTGTCGGCGAAAAACATGGCGTCGTCGGAAGCCAGTGCGCTTAATGTCGCGGCCAGGTACTCCGGGCGAATCGGCTTGAAGCCCGGGCCTTTGTCCACGTAATGGCTCAGCAGCTTCTCGAACTCGCGGGTTTGGGCAACGTGCTTTTCGAGGAAGCTCGCGTCCTTTTTCTCGCTCACCTTTGGCAGGACGGCCGCGAGCGTCGCCTGCACGTCTCCGATGAGACCGAGATCCAGCGCCGTCCTGCGGCCGAGGTGCTTCGGATTCGTGTCAATCTGGACTTTTTTCACGTTGCCGTTCGGCAAAAACTCGGAAAACGGAAAATCTGTCCCGAGCAGCAGAAGAAGATCGGCGCCGTGAATCGCGTTGTAGGTTCCGCCGTAGCCGAGCAGACCGGTCATGCCCGTGGCGTAAGGATTATCGTGCTCGAGCCACTGCTTGCCGCGAAAGGAGTAGCCGACGGGAGATTTCAACTTGGCGGCGAGAGCCAGGACTTCGTTGCGCGCGTCCCGGCAGCCTTCGCCGCCGAAGATGGCAACCGTCTTTGCGTCGTTAATCAAGCGGGCGAGCTTTTCCAAGTCCGCCTCAGCGGGACGAAAGACAGCCTTGGCAGGAATCGCGACGGCATGCATTCCGTCCGGCGCCTCGGATGCTGCGACGTCGCCGGGAAGGGAAATCACAGTGGGACCGCGGTCGATGACGGCAGTCGTGATGGCGGTGTTGATGACGGCCCGGGCCTGTTCCGGATTCACGACGCGGCCGATGTAGAGCGCGGCGGCGTCGAAAAACTTGTAAGGATTCAGCTCCTCAAGGGAAGCCGTGTCGATCAGCTTCGATTCGACGTCGCCCGCAATGGCGATAACCGAGGCACCTTCTTTCCTCGCGTCCATCAGGCCGTTAAACAGGTGAGTCACGCCGGGGCCGGCTGTCCCGCACACCGCAACGGGGTTTCCCGTGAAGTAGGCATCTGCAACCGCGGCGAAGACGCCGTACTCTTCATTCCGCACATGAACGAAGTCAACATTTCCGTTCCGGCGGAGCGCATCGATGACGGGATTGAGAGCGTCCCCCACAATTCCGTAGCAGCGTTTCACACCAGCCTTTTGAAGCATTTCCCATAACACGTCCGCAACAATTCGTCCCATTTGAATCCTCCAAATTTGGATATTAGATCCCGTGACCATCGCCTCCCGGATTGCCGACTAGCGGAGTTAAGTAGAACGCTGAAACTTTGTATATTTGACATTCTGTTGCACCAGGCTTCCGATCAACAACCGCCCGGCGGTCTGCTGTTTTTCCTTTGCTTTAGCTTCACCCAGAGTACTCATCGTCTCCGCCAGTTGGTAACGCCACCTATAGGCAGGGTTGGTTCGGGGTTTGGATGCGACGCTCAGGAATTGGGCGACAAAAATTTCTGCGCAACGCCCTTCTCAGTTCTAATTGTTGGGCTCACGGAAGAGGCACTCGTCTGGCCAGATCATGGCCAGTTAGGAGACGGTTTTTGGCGACCAAATCCTGAGTTGTGCTGGCTCAGACGGTCGACTCGAGTAAACGGTCTTTGCCCTGATTAATCTGTCTGAAAGATGTCGATTTTGAATTGGTGACATCACATTCAACCTTCCACACTCACCGTCCCAACGAAATTGAGAATTCTCGTCGACAAAACTTTTCTTTCGTATTCGACGAAGGAAACTCTGTATAAGACGGCTATGTCTGCCAACCGCCGCCAAGAGCCCGGTAGAGTTGCACGAGACTCTGATACTCGTTGCCTCGCGCCTCCGCCAGAGTGAGTTCTGCGGTAAAGAGCGACCTTTGGCCGTCCAGCACTTCGAGATAGGTGGTGGTACCGCCCTGGTAGCGCAGAATGGAGAGGCGGACGGACTCTTCCAGGTCTGCTACAGCCTGTTCCTGGCGAACTCGCACTTCGTGGAATTTCTGATATCCGATCAGTGCGTCGGACACATCACCAAAGGCGTGCTGAATGGCCTGCTTGTAAGCGATCAAAGCCTGCTCGTGTTGCGACTCGGCCAGATGCAGGTTTCCGCGAAGTGCACCGCCCGTGAAAATGGGCTGGGTTACCTGCGCGCCGTAGGACCAGATGCTTGATTGCGAGCTCATCATGCTGGTGAAAACACTGCTGCGGCCAAATGCGCCGCCGCCCGAGCCGGTCAGCGATATTTGTGGGAAAAACGACGCTTTCGCGACGCCGATCTCGGCGTTCGCGGCAACGAGCATTTGTTCGGCTTGGCGAATGTCGGGCCGCCGCTCGAGCAGCGCGGAAGGCAATCCCGACGGCACTTCAGGAGGAAGCGGCTGTTCCGTGAGCGGGCGTCCGCGTTGCACGCCTTGGGGGTACTCGCCAATGAGAATGCTGATGGCATCTTCCTCCTGGCCAATCAGTCTCTCGAGGTCCGGGATCTGCGCATTTGCGGTGTCAAGCACTTGCTGGGCCTGAAGCACATCCAGCTTGGTGGCGACGCCGTGGTCCACTCGGAGCGAGGTGAGTTTGACGGAATCTTGTTGGGTCTTCACGGTATCGCGCGTGATTTGAAGTTCCAGATCCAGCTGCAGAAGCGTGAAGTAGTCGCTGGCCACATCGCTGACGAGGGTAAGCATGACCGTGCGCTGCGCATCTTCCGTAGCCAGAAGCTGGGCGCGTGCCGCTTCGGTCTCTCTGCGCAACTTGCCGAAGAGGTCGAGCTGGAAGGCGGCATCGGCGGTAAGCGCGAAGAAATTTGATTTCGACTGAAAATTCTGTTCCTTGCCGCCCGTAAACTTACCGTCGCCTTGCGCTTGCGGAAAAAGATACGAACGCGTGATCGCCAGTTGCGCGCGCTCGGCTTTGATGCGTTCCGTGGCCAGCTGCAGGTCGTAATTCTGCTTTAAGGCGATGCGGATCAGCTCCTGGAGCTGCGGGTCTTGGAAGACTCGCCACCAGGGAAGGTCCGCGAAAGAAGCTACCTGAGCTTGTGTCTGCGTACTTTCTTGCAACTCGCGGTACGCTGCGGGAGTTTGCACGGCAGGCTTATGGTAGTTCGGGCCCACCATGCACCCGCCGCTGAAACTCGATGCCAAGATAACGCAAACCAAGGGTCCAAACCTCTTTATGAATCGCTTCACTGTGCGCTCCGCTCCTCCATTAGTTGGTGGCCCAATTCAATCTCCCGGTGCGGGCGCTGGCGTTGCCGACGCTACAGCGGGAGCGTGCTCCTTGCCTGCACCCGACCATTTCTCAATCAAGAAAAAAATCACGGGGATAAGAAAGATTCCGATCACGCTCGCGGCCAGCATGCCGCCGATTACGGCCGTCCCCATAATTTGGCGAGCCACCGAACCGGCGCCAGTGGCGATCCACAAGGGCACGCAGCCCAGAATGAACGCGAACGAAGTCATCAGGATTGGCCGCAGACGGAGCTTGGCGCCTTCGAGCGCCGCATCCGCGATAGGCTTGCCCTTTTCGTGCTCTTCCTTGGCGAACTCGACGATCAGAATTGCGTTCTTGGCGGCCAGGCCGATCAGCATCACCAGCCCGATTTGCGAATAGACGTCGGTCTCGATCTGAACCATGTAGGCGGGATAAAAAGCGCTGAGCACCACTCGACGCAGCCACAACACCGCGAAGGCGCCGAATACCGCGACCGGTGTGCTCAGCAATACGCTGAATGGCAGCGACCAGCTTTCGTACAACGCCGCCAGAATCAGAAAGACAAACAGCAGCGACAATCCGAAGATTGCCCAGGCCGGGACGCCTTTGCGTGCCTGCTGCTCCTGATAGGACATGCCCATGTAATCAAAACCCATTTCCCGAGGCATGGTTTGCTTGAAGACATCTTCCAGAGCAGCAGTGGCCTGGTCCGAGCTATAGCCCGGCGCGGCGCTGCCGTTGATTTGCGCAGAGCGATACTCGTTGTAGCGCATGGTGAATTCGGGGCCCGAACGCGACTCAAACTTCGTCAGTGCGGAGAGCGGAACCGTTTGGCCTCCGCTGTTGCGCACATAGAACTGACCGAGGTTCTGCATATTCGCCCGGTAAGGCGCTTCGGCCTCCACGTACACTTGCCAAGTACGGCCGAAGTCGTTGAAGTAGTTGATGAACAGGCCACCCATGAATGACTGAATAGTTCTGTAGACGTCACTGATGGCCACACCCTGCTTCAACACACGCTCCCGATTGACCTCCAGGAACTGTTGCGGAACGCTGGGCAGAAACGTGGTGCTGATATAGCCAATTTCGGGGCGTTTGCGGGCAGCGGCCATGAACTTGTCGAGATTGCCCGCCAGAAAGGCAACATTTCGCCCGGCTCGGTCTTCCAGCACGAATTGAAAACCGCCAGAAGTGCCGACGCCAGGGATCGCTGGCGGCGAAAAGCTGAAAGCAGTCCCTTGCGGAAGCCGGCTGAGCTGCTGGTTCAAGCGCTGCTTGATTTCCTGAAACTGTTCCGCTCGTGTTTCGCGGCTGCTCCAGGGCTTCAGCGTGACGAAGAAGAAGCCGTTGTAAGTAGTCCGCACAAAGCTGAGCAAGCTAAAGCCAACAACACTCGTGGTGTATTCCACGCCTGGCGTGTTAGTGAGGATCTCCTCGACCTGCCTCGCGGCTTCGCTCGTGCGCTCGAGCGAAGCGGCATTCGGAAGATCCATGTTGATGTACACATAGCCCTGGTCTTCATCGGGCAGGAAGCTCGAAGGCAAGCGGCTGCCAAAAAAACCAGCCGCAACGGTGAGGACCGCCAGCACCACCATGGCAACGGCGCTCTTGCGAATCAGTCCGGCGCACAAACGGACATAGCCGTCCGTGGCGCGTCCAAACACGCGGTTAAACCAATCGAAAAAGCGGTTGAGCAACCCCGTGTTTTGTTTCTTGGGGCGCAGCAGCAGAGCCGCGAGCGCCGGGCTGAGAGTCAGCGCATTGAACGCCGAGAGCAAAACCGAAATGGCGATGGTCACGGCGAATTGCTGGTAAAGCCGCCCGGTGATACCGGGAATAAAGGCGGTGGGTACGAATACGGCGGACAACACCAAAGCAATACCGATGACCGGGCCCGAGAGCTCCGCCATGGCTTTTCGCGCAGCGTCCTTGGGAGCGAGACCTTCCTCAATGTGACGTTGGACGCCTTCGACGACGACAATGGCATCGTCCACCACCAGGCCGACGGCCAGCACCAATCCGAACATCGAAAGTGTATTGATGGAGAAGCCAAAAAGCGGGAAGAAAACAAAAGTGCCAACGAGCGAGACGGGCACGGCAAGCAGCGGGATCAGCGTAGCGCGCCAGTCTTGCAGGAAGAGGTACACGACAAGAATGACCAGCACAATCGCGATCAACAGGGTTTGAATAATCTCCTTCATGCCTTCGGTAACTGCGGCGGTCTGGTCCAGTGAGATGGCGTAGTCCATATCTTCCGGGAAGCTTTGCTTCATCTCCGCCATCAGCTTGCGGACACCCGCGGCTGTCTCGACCGCGTTCGTGCCGGGCAACTGGTAGACCGGGATGACGATGGCGGGCTTGCCGTTCAAGCGGCTGACAATGCTGTAGTCCTGTGCGCCCAGCTCGACGCGGGCTACGTCTTTCAGGCGAACGATCCCGCCATCGGGGGCCTCGCGCACAATCACGTCTTCGAATTGCTCCGGGGACGTCAGGCGCCCTTGGGCAAGCACGGAATATGTGAATTGCTGGTTCGCGGGGGCTGGTTCACCGCCGACCTGACCGGCAGGGTTGACCGTGTTCTGCTGCTGCACTGCATTGACGATGTCCGTGACCGTGATGCCCAGCTTCGCCAGTTTGTCTGGCTGTACCCAGAGCCTCATCGCATACTGCCCCGCGCCAAAAACCTGTGTCTGGCCCACACCATACAAGCGGGCGATGGGATCGTTGAGGTTGATGTAAGCGTAGTTGCCGAGGAACTTGGTATCGAAGGTGCCCTTTGGGGAATATAGCCCGACCAGCATAAGCGGTGCGGTAACGGACTTTCGAATAGTGACCCCGTAAGTGTTGACGTCCTGCGGAAGCTGACCGGCAGCCAGTTGCTCGCGAGACTGTGTGAGGATGAGATCGGTGTTCGGGTCCGTCTTCAGGTCGAAATCCACGACCATGGTGGTTTGCGAGTTGCCCGTGGCGTTCAGGGAGTACATGTAGTTCATGTTGTCCACGCCGTTGATTTGCTGTTCGATAGGTGTGGCGACGGATTGCTCCAGGGCCTGCGCGTCCGCGCCCACATAAGAGGCCTGCAGTTGAATTTCCGGTGGAACGATATTCGGAAACTGCGCCACGGGCAGAGTTGCGATGGTGACCCCGCCAACAATCACTGTCAGGATGGCGATTACCATCGCCACGATGGGCCGCCTGATGAAAAAATTCGACATGGATCTTGATTCCTTTCGATCAAAGTCAGAGAGCTCGGTACTCGCTTCTTCGGAGAGAGGAGCACACGGGAGGAATCCGGGCTACGCTAGTCCTCGCGCGCAACACTCACGTTGCTTCTGTTCCGACGCCCCTACTCGCCTTCATTGGGCCACAAATGGTTTGGTCTGCACGATTGTGCCCGGCCGAAGAGCCTGCTGGCCTTGCGCGACCACCCGTTCACCGGCCTTCAGTCCGTCCCGGATAATCCACATGGTGCCAAAGCGGTCCCCAACTTTGACCGACCGGACGACGATCTTGTCGTCCGCGCCGACAACATTCACTTGGTAACTCCCTTGCAGATCGGTGACCGCAGCCTGAGGGATCACTAAGGCACCTTTCTCCGTTCGGACTACGGCGCGGACTTTGCCGTACTGTCCGGGACGAAGAAGATTGCCAGGATTGGGAAACAGTGCCGCCAGCTGGATCGCGCCGGTGTTTTGATCGACGGCGCGGCCCGCGAAGTAGAAGACGCCCTCGCGAGGATAGATTGACCCGTCAGCGAGGATGAGCTCCAGTTTCCATCGCTGTTTGTCCGAGCCTGAAAACTGCTTCTTCAATTGGAGATAATCTTGTTCGCTGACGGTGAAGTAGTCCCTGATGGGGTCGAGCGTCGAAACGGTCGTCAGCGTTCCGCTACTTGAACTGACCAGATCGCCGACCTGCGCCCTTGCAACATCGGCGATGCCGTCGACAGGCGAAATGATTCTGGTGAAACCAAGGTTCAGCTTTGCCGTTTCGACGGCGGCTTCGGCGGTTTTGATTTGCGCCCTGTCTGTAGCCACCGTAGCCTTCGCAGCTAAATTATTCTGGTTGGCATTGTCGAGGTCTTGCTGGCTCGCCGCCTGCTCCTTTGCCAAGGGAGTGTATCGCTCCACATCGAGTTGGGTGCGACCTTGAACGGCTTCGGCGTTCGCAAGTTGCGCAATCGCCTGCGCTAGCTGTCCTTCGGCTTGGTCGAGCGCGGCCTGAAAGGGCCGTGGATCGATCTCAAAAAGTAATTGGCCTTTCCTTACCGACGACCCTTCCTGGTAATCCCGCCGGAGCAAATACCCTGTGACCTCCGCTTGAACATTGGCATTCACCTCTCCTGCCAACGTACCGATCCAGTCGCTGTATAGGTCAACATCGTTCTGCTCGACCTGCGCGACCATGACTACTGGAGGCGCTGCCGTTCCTGCGCCGGACGCGTGCTTCGGGCGCAGGGCTCCAATGACCAGAGTAATTACGATCAGACCAACCACTCCGCCTACAACCAGACTGTGTCTAAGAAGACTATTCATGGCCTATCTTTCGAATCGAAATTCGGCAAGCTATTTTTCTGGGTTTTTAAACAGCCGCACGTGTCCCGCGAAGGGAATAGTGCAGCGCGCCTGCCAAAGAGCAATGCGCACCAATGAGAGCCGAACTTGTTGATTTGTCGTGAGATGGGGTGTGGAGAGGCAACCCGCGTAGTTAAACTGCCAGAGTGGCACTGCCGCGTTTGCGGTAGCGTGCCCGTTTTGTGGCACCAATTGCGCCAGGTCGGGCATCACATGGAGAAGAACCCGGACTTACTCCGGTGGTGCACAGACTATGAGCAACAATTCAGAAATCCTTGCAGTTCCGGTGCCTGAGACGCGGTACGAAACGCTCATTCGCGTATCGAATGCTATCGGAACGTATCGAGATCCGCAGGATCTGTTTCGCGCGCTAGTGAGGGAACTGCACCGGGTCATCCAGTTTGATCATGTCGGTGTGTCTGTTTGTGACGAGAAATTGAATACCTTTCACCGGCATTTCGTCGACGCTGAGACAGAGGCAGATATCCTTCCAGACCCGGAACTGAAAATGGAGGAATCCGATGTCTGGTGGGTCTACCAGAACCAAGAGCCTTTGGTCACTTCGCTTGCAACACAGGACGCCCAGGTTTGCAAATTCCGCGAGATTTTGAAGAAGCATGGAATCCGCAGTGTGTGCACTCTTCCGTTAACCACAGCCCACAGCAAGGTCGGAGCGCTCACCTTTGCAAGTAAAACTGCGGATATCTATACCGCCGAAGAAGTTCACTTTCTTTCGGTAGTGGCTGAGCAGATTGCTCTCGCATTCGATAATGCACTGCACTTTGATGCAGCGCAGGCCTCAGAACAGAAGTTGCTGAAGAAGAACGAGCGTGTCGGACTTCTCCTTGAATTGACCAATCACTTGGTTTCCAATCTCGACTTCCGGGATCTTCTCCGAGCCGTGGTGGCGAGCACCCGCCGCGTTATGGGTTGCGACGGCGCCGGCATTACTCTTCCCGATAGGAACAATACGCACTTACGGATCTACGCAATGGATTTTCCCTTTAGCGTCGAATCCATCCATGAGGAGAGCCTAGTTCCCCTTGACGAAGATATCTCTGGAACAGTTTTTCGAACCGGCAAACTTTGGTGCGGCAGCGTCCAGGAGGCAAGGCGACTGGGAATGAAGGACACCGCGCAAGCCGAAGTTGGAACGGTCTGCGTCCTTCCTCTTGTTAGCCGAGGCCGCGTGTTGGGGGCATTCGGTGTGGTCAAATACCAGGACAATGCGTTTGCCGGCGACGATATCAAGTTTCTGTGCCAAATCGCGAATCAGGTTGCCATAGCCGTGGAGAATGCGCTTGCCTTTGGGGAGATTCGAGAGCTGAAGGACAAGTTAGCCCAGGAAAAGCTGTATCTCGAAGATGAAATCCGTAGCGAAATGAATTTTGCCCAGATGGTGGGAAACAGCGCTTCCCTGCGCAAGGTCCTCAAGCGAGTGGAAACTGTTGCGCCGACCGAGTCGACGGTGCTGATTTATGGAGAGACGGGCACGGGCAAGGAACTGATTGCGCGAGCGATTCATGATTTGAGCCCACGGCGCTCAAAGCCCTTCGTCAAGCTCAACTGCGCGGCCATTCCGACGGGCTTGCTGGAAAGTGAACTGTTCGGACACGAAAAAGGCGCGTTCACGGGAGCGATCGCGCAGCGCCTCGGCCGTTTCGAAGTGGCGAACGGCGGCACGATTTTTCTGGATGAGATCGGGGAGGTACCTCTCGAGTTGCAGACGAAACTGCTCCGCGTGCTGCAAGAGAGGGAATTCGAACGACTGGGAAGCTCTCGGACGCTCCGGACAGACGCGCGTTTGATTGCCGCGACGAACCGCAACCTGGAAGCGATGGTAAGCGAGCAGAAATTCCGATCCGATCTGTTTTTTCGCCTCAACGTGTTTCCGGTCCACGTGCCACCCTTGCGAGAGCGCGAAGGGGATATTCCGCTCCTCGCGCGGAACTTCGCACAGCAATTCTCCAGGCGTATGAACAAGGTGATTGAAACAATTCCGTCGGCGACGATGGATGCCCTATGCCGATACTATTGGCCGGGAAACATACGAGAACTGCAGAACGTGATCGAGCGCGCCGTCATTGTTTCTACAAGTCCTGCTCTAAGCGTCGATCTGGCTGATCTGAATTTTCCTAAGGCCGGCCGTGAGCTAGAAAAAAGCGTCTCCCTCAAAACGCCGGCTAACGGGGCACTTCAAGACGTCCTGGAGCGATCAGAACGTCAGCAGATCCTCAAGGCGCTGGAGCAGAGCAACTGGGTTGTGGCGGGCCCGAAAGGCGCCGCGACGCAGCTTGGAATGAAGCGCTCCACCCTCCAGCAGAGAATTCGCAAGCTCGGAATCGCCCGCCACCCGGCCTAACGGGGGCGCAAGACAGCTTCACCCTATTGAATTTTTCCCGTGTGCCACAAAACTGGCACGGTACCGCAAATCCGGCACTGCCACGTTGGCAGCGCAATCTAAGGAACCGCCTAGCAGCTTGTCATCCCCGTACAAATCAGTAAGTTCCGCGACTTTCGGATCCCTCCGCACTTTGGCCTTCACGCTGCATTTCTCCTGAGCATGAGGGGTTCGCCATGCGAGAGATGCGAAGCCTGAATGGAGCAGCGGATTCTCAAGCGCGGTTCTCACGAAGAAATCCCATTTCTTCCGCCGTCCTGGAAATTGATTCCTGGATGCCAAGCAAGGTTCAAGCCATCTCACCGCTGGTGGAACGTCTGATGCTGCTGATTGAGGGGTCGCATTGTGTTCCGGGAGAAGAATTCGGTGTCGAGCTGGCGCTCCGTGAGGCTCTGGGTAATGCCGTCCTGCACGGCAATCGCGAGCATCCAGAAGCGAAAGTACACATCCGGTGCCGCTGCTGGCCAGACAAGGAAATATCCATCGTCGTGACGGACCAGGGAAAAGGATTCGACTTCGGACAGACACGGGCCGATGGATTCATATCAGACCCACTTTCCGAGCATGGGCGCGGAATACTGCTGATGAAAGCGTACATGGACGATGTGTATTTTGAACGAGGCGGGTCGGAAGTTCATATGCGCAAGCGGTTGCGAACGACGTCCCGTTCGTGAAGATTCAGCGCTCGGAAATACTCTGAAATTGGGTGGTCGCACTGGTCGGTCGACTACGGAGCCGCCGCCACTGAGCGAGAAAGCCAGCCACGCGAATGTTGCGAATCACGATCGCCGAGACGGCCACGGAGCAAAGGTGGACTCTCGAAGGTCGTTTGGTGCAACCGTGGGTCGGCGAGCTGAAGACATGCTGGAAAAACAGGCACCGTTCGCAGAACGGACGAACATGCACAGTCGATCTTAGTGGGGTTACATTCATCGACAACAGCGGGCTACGGTTCTTGCGCTCCATGTCAAAGGAAGGCACGCAATTCGTCGCCACGGGTATCTATACCAAACACGTGCTTGAACATCTGAAAGGCGGCACAAGACATGCTCCATTCATTTGGTTTCTTTGTTTGTTTGCTGCTTTCCTAGCGAATGTCATCGCTTGCTCGCCGTCAGTGCTTGCGAACCCGGAACTTGGCAAAAGAATCCCAGGCAAGAATTCAGAGCACACATGCGCCAAAACAATAGATTGAACACCAGCACACCTGATTTTACGTACGGACCCGGAGGGACACTGTGCCGCCACTCGTAAAAGTGTTCGACAAACGAGCACCAGAAGTCCCTCCTATCCGCAATGTCCCAGAAGGGGATGAGTCCGGGCTGATTGCTGCCGCTAAAGGCGGAAATGCCCAGGCGTTTGAAGTATTGATCGCGCGTCACCAGCAAAGGATTCTCGCCATCGCGCTACGTCGCACTCGTGTTCGCCAAGACGCCGAGGACATTGTGCAGCAGAGCTTTCAAAAGGCCTTCCTCCACCTGCACCAATTTGAAGGGAGATCCTCTTTTTCCACGTGGTTAACGCGTGTCGCAATCAACGAAGCGCAAATGTTGCATCGGAAAAGTGGCAATACCCGCGAAGTGTCCATCGACGACCTGAACGAGAATGCGGAAACCGTAACGCCGCTGGAGATCCCGGATTCAGCTCCGGGTCCCGAAGCTGTTTACTCAAAGCGAGAGTGGAGACGAATGCTGTCCTTTGCCCTGAATGAGTTGCCGCGCAGAACACGGCGAGCCATACAGTTGCGTGATCTCGACGAGCGATCGACGGAAGAGACCGCCCGAATCATGGGGATGTCTGTTGGCGCGGTAAAGGCGCGAATATTCCAAGGGCGAAAGAGGTTGCGAAAAAGACTGGAGCACTTTGTCGGATCGGCTTGGACGTTTGGAAGGGACACCTCACGAGCGATCCGTAACCGAGATGTATGTCGCAAAATCAGGCCGATCGCAACGCGTGCGGCTGATGAGGGATGAGGGGAGGCTCTGATGTTGACGCTTCTGCTCGCCGCGGTTTTGGCGATTTTGGGATTTCTGTGTTTCACCGGACCCGGCGGCGTCAACGGGGCCGGGAGGAATTCCGCGGCGAAAAGAAGGGAGTCGCGTATGACCTTGAAAGCCAAGAGAAATGAAATTTTGGAGCTTCACGCAATCCCCAACGAGCTTCTCACAGCAAATACCTCTTCGAACGGCGCTCCAAACGACGAAGAAATCAGGCGCCGTGCGTATGAAATTTATCTTGAGCGTGACGGCCGCAGCGGCAATGAACTGGATGATTGGTTTCAGGCTGAAGCGGAACTCAGAAGCAACGCGTTTGTTACGCGAACCACGAAGGAAACAGGGTAGAAAGCATGAATTCGCGCAAATGGAGACCGATTCGCTCAAATGCCAGCTCGCCGAACGTCAGAGTCATTTAGACGCGCCGTCTGCGGCCGACCTTCCTCTTTGAACCCGATGTGAGGGTCCGATGAGCGGCACCGGCGCAACAACAGGCAATGGGCCGTCTGTACGCTATGGTTCAGGCCCAAGCTGCAGTTCTCTCTTACATAGAGGTGTACTGGCTGCTGTCCGTGGCCTCGGCACTTATGTTTGCGGGCTCATTCTTTCTGAAAAGAAACGAGCTGGGTAAAGGTGGGAATGTCTCTGTTCACTAGAATCTCGGGCGAGGTGTCTACCTCTTGCCGATGACCTTCGCTCGACAAGCAGGCGCAGCCGTTGTTCTGGCGACGCTCACACTTTCGCTGCAGTGCGCCGGGATGGCCGCGGTGATTGCTTGGGCAAGACCCAGTTTTGCGACCCACGTTCACAGGTTAGGCGCAATCCGTTCCGCCATGCTTGTGATGCAATTGATGACTGCGTTCATTGCTTTGCATGTATTGGAGATTCTGCTTTGGGCGGGCTTTTATCGCTGGCTTTGTTTTCCATTGTGGGAATCTTCGTTTTACTTCTCGACAAGCAGTTATGCCACCGTTGGCTATGGCGATGTCGTTCTT
>Ga0210405_10001485_pt1 | contig 26603 bp, 24 predicted proteins | sample IncBWH11MmetaG_FD_155492 | JGI IMG/M metagenome (GOLD analysis project Ga0210405, IMG submission 155492) | Forest soil microbial communities from Barre Woods Harvard Forest LTER site, Petersham, Massachusetts, United States - Inc-BW-H-11-M | ecosystem: Environmental > Terrestrial > Soil >...
GCCTGCGGGCAGGTCTGCGTGTGTCCATGCTGCGCTTGTATGTGTACCGCTGCAAGCGGCATGGGAAGTCCTTCGGTCTAGCGCAAGACTAAACCTCAAAGGAATCCAGGGCCGCTCGGAATAAGCGGCCCTTTTTCATTGTTAAGTGAATGAGGAGCACGGTGCCATGAGCAATGCGGCAAGCGGAAACGGCAAGGAATACGGCGCGGGGAAACCCATCGCCATCTACTATGAGCAGCAGCACTGGTTTCGACCGCTCTTCGAGCAGCTCGACGCGCGGGGCGTGAACTGGGTGAAGGTGGACGCGCGGAATCATCAGTACGATGTCGCGGCGAAGGAGCGCGAATATTCGCTGCTCTTCAATCGCATGAGCCCTTCCGCATGGCAGCGAGGCATCGGGCACGGGATCTTTTACACGCTCAACTATCTTTCTCATTTGGAAGAAAAGGGCGTCCGCGTTGTCAACGGTTCGCGCGCATTCACTCACGAAATTTCCAAGGCCTTGCAGTGCAGCGTGCTTGAAGCGCTGGGTTTGCAGTATCCGAGAGCACGCGTGATCAACCATCCGTCGCAAGCCCTGAGCGCGGCCGAAGCGATTGGATATCCGCTGATCATCAAGCCGAATATCGGAGGCAGCGGAGCGGGGATAAAGAAATTCAATTCGCCCGGCGAATTGCGCGGGGCGGTCGAAGAAAATAGCTTGTCGTTTGGAATCGACAACGTCGCGCTGGTGCAGGAATTCTTCACGGCGCGCGACGGCGTGATCACGCGCGTGGAAGTGCTCGGCGGCGAATATCTCTATGCGATTCAGATTCACATTACCGGCGACACTTTCGATCTTTGCCCGGCAGACATTTGCAAAAACACGAAGGGCGAGGAACTAACACGGCTGGCTTGCCCGGTGGACGCTCCGAAGTCGGGACTTACGGTGGAAGCTTACGAGCCTCCGCGGCAAGTCATTGACGACGTCGAGCGCATCATGGAGGTTGGCGGCATTGAAGTCGGCGGCATCGAGTACGTCATTGATGATCGCACCGGACGGCAGCTCTATTACGATATCAACGCGCTTTCGAATTTCGTCTCCGACCCGGAGCGCATGATCGGCTTCAATCCGTATGCGCGGTTGGCGGACTATTTGATCAGCGAAGCGCGCATTCACGAGGCAAGCCGCGGCGAGCGGCTGATTTCCACTGGGAGCATCCGATGAGATACGGCTACTGGCTCCCCGTATTTGGCGGCTGGCTGCGCAACGTTGCGAACGAGAACATGGAAGCGAGCTGGCCTTACGTAAAGAAGCTCGCGCAACGAAGCGAACAGATCGGCTTCGACCTCACGCTCATCGCGGAACTAAATTTGAACGACATCAAGGGCGTGGAAGCTCCGTCGCTAGATGCGTGGTCCACCGCGGCTGCGCTAGCCGCTGTTACCGAGCGGATGGAGTTAATGGTCGCCGTGAGGCCGACGTTCCATCTCCCTGCGCTGCTCGCTAAGCAGGCCGCGAATATCGATCACATAAGCGGCGGGCGGCTTACGCTTAACGTGGTGTCGTCGTGGTGGGCGGATGAAGCGAAAAAATACGGCGTCGGGTTTGAGCAGCATGACGACCGCTACGCTCGTACCAACGAATGGCTCGACGTGCTGCACGGCGTATGGGCGAAAGATCACTTTTCGTATATGGGGAAGTATTACCGCGTCGAGGACAACGTCCTTGAGCCCAAGCCCGTTTCAAAGCCGAACCCGACGATCTATGCGGGCGGCGAATCGCCTGCGGCGAAGGATCTCATTGCGGAGAAGTGCGACGCGTACCTGATGCACGGCGATCCGCCGGAGCGCGTCGGCGAAAAAATCGCGGATTTGCGCACGCGCCGCGCGCGGCACAATCTGCCGCCGATGAAGTTCGGCGTTGCGGGCTACGCCATCGTCCGTGAAACGGAGCGGGAAGCGCAGGACGAGCTGAAGCGCATAACGGATGTCCAGCAGTCCGCGGCCGGGTATGCCAATTACCAACAGTGGCTTGCGGGAACGCAGCTTGAGCAGCGCGTTTCTCTCGAAGACTACTCAGTTTCGAATCGCGGGCTGCGCTCGGGGCTAGTCGGCACGCCGGAACAGGTTGCTGAGCGCGTGACGCAATTTGAAGCCGTCGGAGTCGATCTCGTCCTGCTTCAATTCAGCCCGCAGCTCGAAGAAATGGAACGCTTCGCGGAAACCGTGATTCGCCGAAGCGCGTCCGTGGCCACGCAGGCTTAGGCCAGAACGCATCTCTGGCTAACTCTGTTGTGGTGCGTACTCCGTTTCTTCAGGGACATCGGTCGGGCTTTCGAAATCGATTCGGTAGCCATCGGGGTCCGAGAAAGGCACCACCCACAAACCGTTTCCGACGAATGGGTTTCTACTAACCTTAATTCCCTGAGATGCCGCGTCACGATAGATCGCCAGCGCATCTTCGCACTGGAAACAGACCGATACGCCTTCCCCTACCTTGCCGCTCGGCTTCCAGGAGTCGTGTCCTTCCCTCCGAAATTCCTGCAGCATCAAAGCCGCGTCGCCGATCTCCAGCCAACACCAGCGAAGCTTGCCCTCGTCAATCCATTTCTTGGTCATGGCAAAGCCGAGACCGTGGACGTAAAAACGAAGCGATTCTTCCATATTCGAGACGTTGAAAAACGGCACGGCTTGCTTCACATTCGCTTGGGTCTTCTTTTCAACGCTCATGGTTTGAGTTCCTGAGGAGCATTCGTGATTCGCTGGTGCCAGACTCCAGGCGAAGCCAATACGGGTAATTCATAGCTCTAAGAAAGATCATAAGTCAATGAAAGGGCTACCCGCGTTTGAGCCGCATCCTTAGGCCGATAACTTAATGGCGCGACTTATAGGTATCCTCCTTTGACAGGTCCTCCCCCTCGTATACATTTGACCAGCAGTGGCGAACTCTGACTCCCAATACGATAGCCAGCGGTTTCTGGCTGTCCGCCGGTTTCGAGACCTGCCAGACGCCCTCCTTTTCGAAAGCATTCTGGACTCTGCGGGTATTGAGTGTTTCCCAGCAGATGAGAACACGATTCGAATGGACTGGTTGTGGTCCAATCTTCTCGGCGGCATCAAGCTGTGCGTCAGAAAGTCGGACGCTGACGAAGCTTTGAGTTTGTTAGACCAACCTATTCTAGCGAGATTTGACGTAGAAGAAATCGGGGAGTTTCAGCAACCTAGCTGCCCCAATTGCAAGTCACTGGAAATCTCCTTCCAAGGATTGGACAAGCCAGTCGACTACACTCGGGCCCTTCGTGGCGGCCCTCGGCCGCTTCATCGCAGTCTCTGGGAGTGCGATTCCTGCGGTCACCAATGGCCGGAGTCCAAGGAGAAACCTCCGGCGAACGTTTTGATTTCAGCCTCCTCAATACTGATGATCGTGTGGACGGTGTTTATCTTTCTTGTTTGGTTGCTATTCCTGACTGAAGCCCTTCGCTCTGCCGCATCGCGCTAGCGGCAGTGTTAGGCTTTCCCGCCTTTGAATCCGCTAGGTAAATTGTGAATATTTGGCTATAATTAGCGTTTACCTTTGAAGAGCTGGCCCCGCCTGAGTGGGTCTGCAGGGAATACGAACATGAACCTGGTTATAGCTAAGCTCCATGAAGCGCAACTGCGCAAAGACCTCCCCGAGTTTCGCCCCGGCGACACGGTGCGCGTCAACGTCCGCCTGAAAGAAGGCGAGGGCGAGAAGGAAAAAGAACGCCTGCAGGCGTTCGAAGGGGTCGTGATCTCAAAGAAGGGCCGCGCTTCGGGTGCCACGTTTACCGTGCGCCGCGTAAGCTTCGGCGTCGGCATCGAGCGCATTTTCCCGCTGCATTCGCCTTCGATCAGCTCGATTGAAGTGGTTGGTAAGGGCAAAGTCCGCCGCGCCCGTCTCTACTACTTGCGCGACTTGCGAGGAAAGGCCGCTCGCATCAAGCGCGCTGCCCGCGAAGAAGTGGCCGCGGTTGCAACGGCCGGTGCCGAAACCAAGGCGTAAACGCAACCCCGCATTCGAAACATTTCCCCGAAAGAGTCTCGGTTTTACTGGGACTCTTTCTGTTTTCATCTTCTGTTTTGGCGTGCCCCTTAGGGGGATGAGCGATTTTACGCCCTTGGTTATCACAAATTAAGGCTGCACGTTAGTGACGCCTTCCGCACCAGCCTTTGGAAAGTGCTTCTCGTACCACGCGATAGACCGGTCGGTCCAGTCAATCACATGTTTCGTTTCGCGGATGCCGTGGCCTTCGCGCGGGTAACGCACGAAAACTGCCTCGGTTCCCACGTCTTTTAGCGCCACAAAAAACTGCTCCGCCTCGGCGATGGGCACATCGTTGTCATTTTCTCCGTGAATCAGCATTGTCGGAGTGTGCGCGGCGGCCACGTGCTTCAGCGCCGAGCGTTCCCATGCCACATCCATCAGATTGCCCTGATGCAAAAATTGGCCGAACTCCATCTCTTCATACTGGTTGTAGTAGGTCATGTAGTTGTAGCTGATCAGGTTTGCGATGCCGGCGGTGGGGATGGCGGCTTTGAATTCATTGGTTTGGGTAATCAGCCAGTCCGTGAGCTGGCCGCCATAGCTCACGCCTTCAATGCCCATGCGCTCGCGGTCGATCCACAAGTAGCGGCGCACCGCTGCGTTCACGCCGTACAAAACATCCTGGCCTTCGTTGCCGTTCTGATCGCCGAAGACTGCGTCGGCAAACTTTTGCCCATAGCCCGTTGAGCCGCGAAAATTCACGTTGAGGGTCGCCCAGCCGTGTGCTGCATAGACCTGGTTCCTAAAATTAAACCCAGGCCCGTTCTGCCCGTGAGGCCCTCCATGAATATTTACGATGAGTGGATGTTTCGAGGTCGCGGTCATCCCCAGAGGCTTGGTGAGAAACGCTTCGACTTCAAATTTGTTGTCATTGCTGACGAAAGTGAAAGACTCGACTTCTGCAACTTGTTTTCCTGCGAGCGCTTCCGCGTTCAAGTCCGTGAGCTTGCGCGCCGCAGCGGTGCCGGATTTGACGTAAAGCTGCGCCATATCGCGCGGGGACGTAAAGGTGTAGGCCAGCGTGCCATCCTTGCCGACGGAAAAGGCCCCAACGCCGCCGGTATCTTTCACCACATATTCCGGAGCGCCGCCCGAAACCGGTAGCCGCACGAGATGATTGCTCCCCCGCTCTTGCACCGTGAAGTACACCGCGCTGCCGTCCGGCGCCCACTTCGGCGCGCCTTGCCGGTTGTCAATCACCGCTCCGATTTCGCGGCGATTGCTGCCATCGGCGTTCATCATCCAGACGTGCGTGTCCTCCATCGTCGTCTCGCGATCAGTCAACCCACGCTTGGTGCCGCGATAGACGATGTGCTTGCCGTCGGGCGACCAGACCGGTTCGTACTCGTTGTATTCCGTGGCCGTCAGGCGGCGGATGCTGCCGTCCGCGACATTCAGCGCGAAAATGTCGTAGTTGAAAAACTCGTCCTGGTTTGGCTCGCGGTTCGATGCGAACAAAATCTCTTTGCCGTCCGGCGACCAGTCAATGGAATGCTCGTCATAAATTCCCTGCGTCAGCTGGCGCACCTGTTTGCTGGCCACGTCCACGGCAAAAATGTGCAACCTCTGATTGTCGTTGAAGCGCGTCATGCCTTCCCCGGCATCGGGCTTATACAAGTAACGCGTAATGACCATGGGATCGCCGCTGGCTTCGGCAGCCCTTTCGTCTGGCGTGGAAGAAATGAACGCAATCTGTTTGCCGTCGGGCGACCACGTAACATCTTGGCCTTCTCCCGGTAAGGGACTGTTGGTGCCGTCCATTTTCTCGACGAGGGTCGTGATCTCGGAGCCGTCCGGTCGCGCTAAGAGCAAGCCGTGTTTCTCTCCAACTCTTCCCTGAAACGCGAGCCACTTTCCATCGGGCGACCAGCGCGGATTGCCTGCCACGTCCTTTTCGCCCCCGATGCGAATGGATTTTTGCGTGGCAAGTTCCATGATCCAGAGTTGTGGAGCGGGCCGGCCCGGTCGGTCGTACAAAATCACGGTGTAAGCGATACGATGGGCATCCGGCGAGAAAACGGCGTCTCCGACAAAGCGGAAGCGAGAGAGATCGCTGCTGACCAACCCTTGTGCCCTGCAGAATGGGGCCAGCACGAGAAGCGCCGTCAAACTCAAGAGGCAAAGGCCGACGCGAAGCCAAGCGGACTGAGTGCGTAGATGCATGGAATTCCCCCTTAAATCACTCTCGTAGCTAAATTTGCCGGGCCATCGTAGGTCCCCCGGTGTGTCCTGGTCAACGAATCTTGTTAGGAAAACAACATAGCGTGGGTATCTTGGGCGATTCGCATGAACCTATGGCGTCCGCGAAGGTATTCTCCGGATGCACGAAACATTTTCCCGGCGGCTTCGTCGATACCGGGAGGCGACCTGTTGACAATCAACAGGAGCAAGCGTAGTCTCCTGTTGACCGTCAAAAGGAGAATCGCAATGGCGCAAACGCGCGGCGAAGTGTTGCAAGGCACGCTGGATCTGATCGTACTCAAGACTCTAGAGGCATTGGGCCCGCTGCACGGGTACGGTATCGCCGTGCGCATTCAACAGGTTTCCGCCGATCTCCTCAAACTCAATCAGGGCACGCTTTACCCCGCTCTGCTGCGTCTCGAGCAACGCGGGTGGATCTCCTCGAAGTCGGGCGTCTCGGATAACAATCGCAAGGCCAAGTATTACTCGCTCACGCGCAGCGGACGTAAACAGCTTTTGGCGGAGACGGAAAGCTGGGAGCGCATGGCCGCGCTTATGACGCGCCTGCTCGGACGCGTCGAAGGAGCTTGATATGGAATGGCTGCGCATTTTCGCATCGCGCGTCCTTGGGATTTTCCGCAAACGCAGACTCGAAAATGAACTCGATGTGGAATTGCGCGCACACATGGACGCGCTCACCGAGGAAAACGTCCGGCGGGGAATGAGCTGGGAGGAAGCCGGTCGAGCCGCGCGTCGCGACTTCGGAGGAGTCGAGCAAACCAAAGAATCGTATCGCGATCTGCGGGGCCTGCCGTTCTTCGAAACACTGGCGCAGGATTTGCGTTACGCGTCGCGCATGCTCGGGAAAAGCTCCGGGTTCACGGCGGTGACCATTTTGACGCTGGCACTCGGCGTTGGCGCGAACACGGGTCTCTTCTCCCTCGTAAACTCTGTTTTGCTTGGCGACCTACCGGTCCGCAATCCGCAGGAACTCGTTGTCATCAAGTACACGGACAGCCGTTCTCAGGAACCAAACGAAGACTTCTCTTATCCGATGTACCAGGCCATGCGCGATAAGAACACGGTCTTCGCGAATGTTTTGACGCGCTCCGGTGTGAGCTTCAATGCAAGTTACGGTGGAGAGAGCGAACACGCTGGCGGTGAAATGGTTTCCGGAAACTACTTTGAAACCTTAGGCGTGCAGCCGTTTCTTGGCCGCCTGATTAGTCCTGAGGACGACCGCACACCCGGCGCTCATCCCGTTGCCGTCCTGAGTTACGGGTATTGGCAGCGGCGATTCGGCAGCGATCCCTCCATCATCGGAAAAGACATCCTCCTGAACAACCAGCCGATTCGCGTCATCGGCATCACGCCGCCGCGGTTTTACGGCACAGAGTTGGCGCAGAATCCGGATATTCGCGTGCCCATGATGATGGCCACCGTTTTCCGACCGGTGCCCGCGAACCGCTTGCAGAATCCTCGGCACCGTTGGATGACAATCCTGGCGCGCCGCAGGCCGGAAGTCACCATCGCGCAAGCCCAAGCTTCGCTCGACATCCTATACCACCAGATTCTCGGCGCAGAATTACAGGAACTCGGAGCGAGCATCAACGCTCATGACAAGGAACGCGCTCTCGCGAGCCGCATCCAGCTGGCGCCGGGCAACCAAGGTTTCGCCCATCTGCGAGGAGAAATGGAACGCCCCCTGCTTCTGATGTTCTGCGTGACCGGCATTGTGCTGCTGGTTGCGTGCGCGAACCTAGCGAATCTACTTCTGGCCCGGAATGCAAAACGAAAGCAGGAAATTTCCGTGCGCCTCGCGATTGGAGCGGGCCGCGGAAGGCTCATTCGTCAGTGGCTGACGGAGAGTTTGCTGCTCTCCGTTCTGGGTGGATGCGCCGGGATTGTTGTCGCCTATGTGGCCAAAACGGCTTTGCTTGGTTTTCTGCCCGCAGACTCCAGCGCAAACCTCCATGCGCCGATGGATTTGCGAGTTCTGGGTTTCGCGCTACTCGCTTCTTTAGCCACAGGGCTGCTGTTCGGACTCGCTCCTGCCTTACAACTTTCTCAGACGGGTGTGTCCATCGCGTTGCGCAACGATGCGCCTTCGGTCGCCTCCGGTGACCGCCTCTTCAGTTTGCGCAGCGCCCTGATTTTCGTTCAGGTAGCGCTCTCACTGCCGCTCTTGATCGGTGCGGGCCTGTTTCTCCACAGTTTGCGCAATCTGCGTGGCGTCAATACCGGTTTTGTCAAAGAAGATGTTTTTCTGGCGACGCTCAATCCGTCCATGAACGGATATTCCCAGGCAAGAATCAAGTCGCTCTACGAGGATCTGCTCGCCCGCGTTCGCACACTGCCCGGCGTGCTCGCCGCAAGCCTGACCACCAGTTCCGTCATTTCCGGAGGCTGGGATCAGGAGAGCGTCAAGGTGGAAGGCTACCGGCCGGGCCCCGACGAAAACATGAGCCCTAACGCCGCGGTCGTGTCCCCCGGCTACTTCGCGACCATGGGCATCCCATTCGTTGAAGGCCGCGACTTCACAGAACGGGACACAACTTCGCGCCCCAAGGTCGTCATCATCAATGAAACCATGGCGCACTATTTCTTCGGAACCAAGGATCCGCTAGGCAAAAAGATTGGAACTGACGACGATCCGAAAGCGCCTCCTGACAGGGAAATTGTCGGAGTCGTGAAGGATGCCAAGTATGTACGACTCTCTGAAGAGCCGCGCCGCCATTTCTATGCGCCGATGGCGCAAGAGGAGCGTCTCTTTGACATGACGTTGCAGGTGCGCACCGCCGGCGAACCAGATAAAATCCGCGACCTGGTTCGAGCACGGATACATGATCTAGACGCGAATCTGCCGCTCTACGCAACGACCACCCTGGAAATTCAGATAGACAATTCGCTGACTCAAGAGAGGCTTCTCACCTGGCTTTCCAGTCTGTTTGGGTTGCTCGCTACGCTGTTGGCGTCCCTCGGACTCTTCGGCGTGGTGGCTTTCTCCGTAGCCCGCCGCACACGCGAAATCGGTATCCGAATGGCGCTGGGCGCGCAGCCGGGCGATATTCTGCGAACTGTAGTGAGCCGCATGGTACTGTTGGTTGCGGCAGGCATAGCCGTAGGTTTGGCCGCTGCGTATGGGCTAAGCAGCCTGCTCGGCAGCATGTTGTACGAGGTTGGCTCCGCGGATCCCTATTCGTTTGCCGGGGCTTGCTTACTTCTGGGTGTAGTAGCGGCCCTCGCGGCATATCTGCCCGCCCAGCGCGCCACGCAAGTCGATCCGGTGATAGCGTTGCGCTACGAATGACGCCGTTCGCGCATTCGCCGTGCTAAAATCTCCGCTCAATGAGCCGACTCTGCTCTTCTCGTTTCGAGCGAGAGGCGCGTCAACTTGGTTGGATGCGCATCGCCGGTCTTGATGAAGCCGGACGCGGCGCGCTCTTCGGCCCCGTCGTCGCCGCCGCGGTCATTCTCAATCCCAAACGCCGCATCGTCGGTCTCGATGATTCGAAAAAACTCACGCCAGAACGCCGCGGCGAGCTTGCCCCACGCATCCGGCAGCACGCCCTCGCCTGGGCCGTCGCGGAAATCGATGCCCAACGCATCGACGCCTGGAACATCTATCAAGCCAGCCGCCAAGCCATGACCGCCGCTCTGCAACAACTCTCTATCCGACCGGATTATTTGCTCATCGACGCCATGCAACTAGACGTTCTCATCGAGCAGAAATCTCTCATCAAAGGCGACGCGCGCAGCGTTTCCATCGCCGCCGCTTCCATCCTTGCCAAAACGCATCGCGACGCTTGCATGGAAAAGTGGGACGCCGTGTACCCGCAATACGGCCTCGCGCGCCATAAGGGCTACGCCACTCCCGACCACCTCGAAGCCCTGCGCCAGCATGGCCCCTCTCCGCTTCATCGCCATTCCTTCGCGCCTGTCCGCGACGCCAATTGCTGGGCCGCCGGAGCGACGCAAACACCGCTACCTCTTTCCTAATGCGTCACATAAAATCTCTGCCGGACATTCCCGAGGTTGCCAAGGATTTGGGCCTCAAGCGTGACAGCTACAACCTCCGCGACCTCTGGGAGCACGAAGACCTTGGTTCCAAGGAATCTGTCGAGATCGCTCTCCCGCCCCACGGTCCGCGATCTACTGGGCCTCTGAAAAATGACGAACAATTTTGTTCTTGGCTGTCGCGTCACTCGCTCGGCAAATCGTACCGACGCGTTCATCGTCGTCCCGCTGGAGAGCATCAGCGGCGCTTCTTTCGCCCGCTCTAGAGCTCGAAAAACGCCATTACCCCGCTTCGCCTCGTCTTCGCCAACTAGTTTCCTAGTCCTAACGGGGATAACTGGCTGCTCACAGCCATTTCTGGGTTCGTTGACTTGCCTTTTCCCTGCCTGCTAGCGTTAGCAAGCAAGACTTGTGTCTGCCTTCCCAATCATTTGGGCGGAGGAGATGTCCTCCGGCAGGCGCCGGGATGCATATTGTCTGGGAACACGAATGGCCTACAGCAAGAGCAAATACGTCGAATCCGCGCAGAAGCTGCTCAATCAGGGCAAAGTCCCTCAGGCCATCGCCGAATACCAGCAAATTCTCAAGTTTGAGCCGCGCGATCAGGTCACCCTAATGACCATCGGCGAGCTCTACATCCGCCAGGGTGAAACTTTTCAGGCCATCGATTACTTCGAGCGCCTCGCCCAGATTTTTGTCGGCGACGGTTTTCTCACCAAGGCTATCGCCGTCTACAAACGCATCGCCAAGCTTGCCCCGGAAGAGATTCGTCCTCTGGAAAAGCTCGCCGACCTCTACGTCCAGCAAGGCGTTATGAGCGAGGCCCGCCCGCTCTTTCTGCAACTTGCTGAAATCCATCTCAAGAACAACCGCCAGCCCGAAGCCGTCGGCCTTCTGAAAAAACTTCTCCTCGCGGAACCAGACAATCTCCGCATTCAGATTCGCCTGGCGGATCTTTATCAGGCTATGGGCCAGTCGCGCGAAGCTGTCGACACCTACGTATCCGCCGCCCAGCGCGCCCTTGCCCGCGGAGACCAGGTCGAATCCGATAAACTTGCCGACAAAGCTTTAAAGATCGATGCAAATTGCCTGGCCGCCACGATCGTAAAGGCCCGTTCTTTTTCCTCCCAGGGCAATCTCGCGCGGGCAGCGGAACTCCTCGAACATGCCTCCGACCTTGATAAGGGCGGCGAACAAACTGAGCTGCTCCTCGATTTTTATCTCAAAAGTGAAAATTGGGAGAAGGCCACCGCTCTCTCGCTCCGGGTTGTGGGAGCCGACAGCAAGAATTTTGGTCCAGCGCAAAAAATCGTCGAAGCGCTTCTCGAGTCAGCTCAGAGCGACCGCGCCATGGCTATCATCGGGCAGATTCGCGTTCCCATGATCGACGCCGGTGAGCATGAAGTCATCGGCCGCCTGCAAAGCGAGCTGGCCTCACGCATGCCTGGCCGCATCGAGCCGCTCGAATGGCTCGTCGACTTCTACGGCCGCACCAGCGATTCGTTCCGTCTTCCCGATGCCCTCGCCCAGTTGGGTGACGCGCTAGCCGCGGACAATCAGCTCGAGCGCGCCAAAACCATCTTGGAGCAGCTCGTCGAGCGCCAGCCCGATAGCGATTCCGCCAGGCGCAAACTGGACGGCGTCCTCCGCAAAATGGGCTTGCTTCCTTCCGAGCCAATCCCCGCCCCTCCCCTCGCTCCCACAGAGAATCTGCAGACAGATATCCCCAAGGCTCCTGCGCCAAAGCTGCGTCCAGAAGTGGAGACGGCCTTTACCCCCGTCGCCGGCGACAAGCTCGCTGCCGTCGCTGCCCCCTCCGAGCCTCCCCTTGACGAAGAGACCCAAAAGTTCATCGCCCAGTCCCTCACCGATGTGGACCTGTTTGCCAGCTACGGCCTCACACAAAAAGCCATCGGCCTCCTGGAAGCCATTTTGCGTCGCGCGCCTCGCCACACGCCAACCCTCGAAAAGCTCCTCGACTTCGTCCTCGGCGCGGGCGACGACCGCCGCACCGCCGAGCTTGCCGCCCAACTTGAGCAAATCCATATCGACCATGCGGATCTGCGCGGCGCCGAGCGCTTCGGCGAACTTCGGCGCAGATTCCAGCGCGCTGCCGGTCTTACCGATGCGGAATTGGCAGCCAGCACCGCAGTTCACCAGGCGCCTCCAGCGGCAACCATCCCGGAAATTCCGATGATGGAAGTCACCGCCGAGCCGCCCCCAATCGTAGAACAACCGGCCCCCAAGGCTGAAAAACCGGTGGCTGCCGAGCCGGTCGAAACCAGCGCCTCTTCAAAGGCCCCCTCCGCTCATGAGGAGGTCGACCTTTCTGATGAATGGGCGTCGATGCTGGAAGATTCTCATCCGGCCGAGCCTGCCGTAAAGCCGCCGCTGGCAAGGCCCGCCGCTCCTCCTGCCCATCCAGAGGTTGCCGCGGAGCCGGTCGCCGCCGACGAATTTTCGATCACAGAAGAGCCAGTCGCCCCTGGACCTTCCGCATCTCACGAGGTCGAGGGATTCGGACTACCCGCCGAAGCTCCTCCAGTACTTGAGAAACAGCCAAATTCCTTTGCCGACATTTCCGCAGAGCTTCCTCCCGTTCACGAACCGAAAACCGCATCTCCAGCGGTCGAGAAAAGTCACTCCCCCGCAGTCCCAGAAAAGCCGGTCGCTCGCAAGCAGCCTGCCCCTCCTGCCCCCGCTGAACCCGAATTCGAGCTTGAGCAGGATTTTGAGCTGGTCCTGGAGCCGGAGTCGCTCGTTCCCGCGTACGACCAGAAACCTCCGGAGACACCCATCGTCGTTCCAAAGCCCGGACCGGATGCCATTCACGCTGGCCAGAATTCAACCGCTGCCCCGCCCGCAAGCGGTTTCGCCTCCGACCAGTTTCTCGCCGACCTCGCAAAAGAGATCGACGATCTTGGCCTCGATGCCCTCACGCCTTCCCACTCGGAACCTGCGCCTCAAGCGGCCCGACCTAAACCGGAAGAAAAGCCTACTGGGCCAGCGGAACACAGCCCCCTCAAGGAAGTCTTCGACGATTTTCGCGCCGAGCTCGGCGAAATGGGAGTCGAGGACGAGGACCTCGAGACCCACTACAATCTCGGCACCGCCTTCCGGGAAATGGGCTTGCTCGACGAAGCCATCAGCGAATTCCAAAAAGTCGCCAAGGCCACCGAGCGCGGCAAACCCTTCCGCTACGTCATGCAGTGCTGTACGCTTCTGGGCCTCGCCTTCATGGAAAAGGGCCAGCCGGGCATCGCCGCCATCTGGTATGAGCGCGCCCTGCTCACCCCGGGCATCGAACCGGAAAGCATTCTCGCGTTGCGGTATGATTTAGGAGTTGCTCAGGAATCCGCGGGTGAGCCGGAAGCAGCGCTGAAGAGCTTTTCCCAGGTCTATGCGATGAACATCGATTATCGCGACGTCGCTGATCGTATCGCCGCTCTCCAGAAGCCCATCCGCTGATACCCGGCACCCATTAATGATCGCGATTCCCTCTTAACCATGAACCGTGTCTTCCGCGCACTGCTGGTCGTCGTTTGCTTCGAAATGGGAGCTCTGCTTCTCTATCTGCCCTGGTCTGCCTTCTGGGAACACAACTTTTTTCTCCTCCATTTTCCTGCGCTCATTCACGTCGTGCTTCATCCGTCCTTCCGCGGCGCCGTCAGCGGTATCGGCCTGTTAGACATCCTGCTGGCTCTCAGCTTTATCGGTTCGCGCTCTGGTTCTGCCAGTGTCCCTCCCAAATAATTCTCCGATCGATTCCAAGCCGCATCCGGAGAAAAAGCCCCTCCTTTGTTATGTCACCGACCGCCGCAGTCTACAGGCCACGGCTGCTTCAAAAGATTCGCTCGAATTGTTGCTGGAAAAGATCGAACTTGGCGCCGCGGCAGGCATCAATTGGATTCAGCTTCGCGAGAAAGATTTAACGGGGAAGCAAATTGACTCGCTCACCCGCGAAGCCTTGCGCCGTGTTTCAAGACAAGCGAGCCACACCCGGCCTCCCACGCGTATTCTCGTGAATGACCGTCTCGATGCCGCTATCGCCGAGCAAGCCGGCGGCGTCCATTTAGGTGAGAACTCTCTGCCTGCGGATCAGGCGAAACATCTGCTGCTGGCCTCTCCGGCCGCACAGTCGAGCTCTCAAGGTTTTCTCGTCGGAGTTTCGTGCCATTCGCTGGAAGCAGCCAAATCAGCAGCCTTCGCTGGAGCCGATTACATCTTCTTCGGCCCCATCTTCGCCACGCCCTCTAAAGCTGTCTTTGGCGCGCCCCAAGGTCTCGAACGTCTCGCAGAAGTCTGTACTTCCGTAACGATTCCGGTCCTGGCCATCGGCGGAATCACTCTGGAAAACGCACCCGCATGCCTCTCAGCCGGTGCATCCGGTATCGCCGCCATCCGCCTGTTTCAGGACTCTGCCGATCCCGCCACCATCATTCGCGCGCTTCGCCACCGAAGTCTCTAATCCAATCCCGGCTTATGCTGTGCATCATCAAGCCATCAATCGGCGGAGCAGCCGTATTTGCCCCGCGTGATACACATCGTGCAAAGCCACCCCATATATATGTCGAAGAAGCTTTGCTCCCCGCGGTGTGTCCAGAACTTTTTCGATTACCACGCGCAACGCCCGGTGCTCTCGCTCGAGCAGCTCCCTATCCGTTCGCCACGCCGCCTCCTTGGCGTGGCCCTTCTCTGGCCGTGGGAAAAAATTGCTCCCCTTCAGCGCAAATGAGTTTCGTTTTCCCCCTTCGATCCGCCTCTTCACGACGTATTTCCAATATGCTGCATGCAACGTCTCTTCCCATATATTGTGCCTTCCTGGTCCCGGCCGCCATGCGGCCTGTTTGGCGCTCACTCCCCGGATCGCTTGTCTCAGATTGGGCCCATGCCAGGTTTTCTTTTCGTATGCCTCGTCGAACAGCCTCAACACTAGTTCCCGTGTCCGCACGCTGTCCTCACTTCAGCGAAGGCATCTTTTCGTCGCAATCTTTCTGCTTGACAAAAAGTTGCTTTTCGCGTACTATCTCTTCTGGGTAATACCATGGTTCGACCCATGCCGCCAGCTTCTTGCTGGCGTTCTTGCTTTCTGGACCGTTTTTGCGGGCTAAATTCTTCTTCTCCGCGCCTTGGGAATCAAACCACTTTCTGCACTAACGCAGCACAAACAAAATCTTTAGAATCAACACTTGCAAAAGTGTATCAAAACAAATGACTTTAACTGTCTTTAGAATCAACACTTATATAAAACCGGAGGGGGGCCCCGTCTCGCAAATTTAGCTGCTCCGGACCCAATTCGTCCCGCGAAATTCCTTCGAGCGGGGACCTGCAAGAATCTTTCAAATTTGGACGTTGCCGTTAGGCTTCTAATTGCATGTTGCCGTTAGCTTGTAACAAGATTCAACCGATCCATCAGCAAACCAATCGAGCTGAGCACCTCAGTGATCAAAGGAAGATGGGAGACCACTTTTGGAAATGAGAGATGCAGGCGCATGCGGGCCGTGCCAGTGGGGAAATTCTCTGAGAATCCGTTTTTGCCGTCCCAGTTTAACGGGAGGGCGACTACCCTTCGAGTCCCATATCTCTTAGTACCACCGTACCGTTGACCATAGCAGTCCTAAAACCTATTCTCACCGAGTACGGAACTGGCGCTCCCAGCTCACCCAGCGAAAGCTTGGCGAAGGGAAGTGCCGGGTACGTATGTATCAATACGGTACAAGTCCGTAGTGCGAGCTACTTGACATCCCTGTTGTAAGGGGTAGAGTGTCTCTGGGTGTCGTTCATTCCCCGGAGGCAAAAAATGTCCAGGAAACTCGCAGTGGTATTTCTCACCATGCTCGTCTTGGTGGGAGCTATGGGCTTGAAAACAGTTGTAACGGCTCACGGCGACGGCTCGGCAATCATGGCCAACGGCGCAGGGCCGGCACCATCAACGCCGTACAAAAACGGCGCAGGGCCGGCACCATCAACGCCGTATAAAAACGGCGCAGGGCCGGCACCATCAACGCCCTATTGATCGCACAGGAAGAGTGCAGACGCTAGACTAGCTCTTCTGCGGTAAAAGGATCAGGGGCGCAGATTGGCGGTAACGTGCCTGGTCTATTGGTAAATGTTCTCTGGCTCGTAGGCATTTTGGCTGAAGCAGGTGTGGTGGTGTGCGCGCTCAAGAAGGGCGCGTTCCGTCGCTATCTTCTCCTAAACTTATACATGGCTTGTCTGCTGTGTGTGGAACTTGGCCGCTATATAAGCGTTAGCGAATACGGCTTGAAGTCCACGCAGTTTCAGTATTTTTATTTCTATTCTGACGCAATACTGACCATCTTTCTCTATTTCGCGCTGTGCACCCTCTATTCACATGTTTTCAGTGAAATGAAGGCGGAGCGCTACGTGAAGTTGGGCGCATTGCTGCTTCTTGCGGGGACGGCTCTTTTCACCTACGCCGTAGTTCAGCAATCGAGCGCCAAGCTCGTGACTCATTTCGTCGTCGAGCTCTCCCAGAACCTCTACTTCGTCGGGGTCGTTTTGACCTATGTGCTTTGGGGTGCAATCCTAAAGTTGCGCGAGACGCGTACAAGGCTTATCCAGCTCGTGCTTTCTCTCGGTCTTTATTTCAGCTTCCTTGCCGCCAACTACGCTGTTCGGAACTTGTATCCGTCTCTGCACACCGTCTTCATCCCGCTCGTCCAGATTTGTGGAATATTCCTCCCCCTGGCTTGGGCCTACGCCTTCTGGCGCTTACCTGAAGAAGCCAGGCTGGTGCCTTCACGCCTTGCGGTGATCCCCCGATGATGGCCGCAATCATTCTCGTTTGTTCAGTAGTTTTCTTACTGCAGTTCTTCGTGTCTTATAGCCGCTCCTTGATCGCAGCTTCGATCAAGCATCCTCTTTCGGCGGAAGTGCAAGACGTCACGGGCATCAAGGACTCGGCGAGCGGTGAGGATTTTGACCGCGTCGTTCAGCTACTGCATCTCTGCCCGGACCGCCCGGAAGATCGCAATGGGATCCAGGCCATCGGGGCCTATTTTGGGCTTTTGGGTTTCTTACGTGCCAGCGTAGCTAGACTTGTTCCTTCCTTGCTTGCTTGGACGGAGACGGAACGCGGACAGTGTACATATTTCGCGGCAGTAACCCTCGAGCGCCGCATCGCCTTCAGCCGAGACATGTTCGCCCAGCAGCTCGAATCTTAACTTCGAGCTGTTGCTAGCGATTCACGTCGGCTTTGGCCGCTAACTGATTCGCCACTTCTTCCTCTCAATCTAGGCTTGACTTTTCCAGTCTCGTGCTATCCTGACCGCGTTCCCTCCTCACCGGAGTGGACGCGTCCGCAGCGCAAAAACGACCGGTGACAAAAACATGTCTGCAGTGTGGCGCGGTACTGCCCTCGAGCGTACGCGTCTGCAATTTTTGTGATTCATCCCTAACGCTGGATTTTTCTTCCCAGGCGGCCAATTTTTCGTCGGCTTCGCAGGAAAATCTTCGCCCGCAAACTGGACGGAACCGCGCGGAGGCAGCTCCCAATACTGATTCGGATCCCGCTTGGCGTGGTGAACTGACGCAGCGGCTCCAAACCTATCGCGCACGTAGGCGCAAGCTGGCGCCTAATCTCGCTCAGTCAAAGCTTCCTTTCGAGGAGCCAGCGGCAGAACAGCCCTCTCGCGATTCCGTGAGTGTAGCTGTAGCTTCGCCCGCGGCTGATGACGATTTCTCTTTCACCATCGCTATCGGCCGGAATGCGTCGACTCGCGAAGACTCGCGAATGGTGATTGATGTCTCCCTGCCTCCTGACCCGGAGCGGGGCTTCGAGGCCACACCTGCGACAGCGGCACGCTCGGAACAGAGCGGCTTGTATCCGGTGGCCTCGATCGACGAGCGCCGCATTGCTGGGTTAATAGACACAGGTTGCCTGCTCTTCGCGTATGGCGGCTTCCTCACACTCTTTGGTTCGCTCGGCGGACAGTTTACGTTCAGCAAGCTAAGCGCAGTTATGTGTGTCGCGACCTTCGTTATCGTGTATTTACAATATTTTGCGCTCTTCACAGTTTTCGGCGGCACAACCCCAGGCATGATGCTGCGTGGCTTGCAAGTTGTCAGCTTTTCGGGCGAGCCTCCCACGCCACGACAGATGCTTTGGCGCAGCGCCGGATATATGCTATCCGCGGGCACTTTTTTCATGGGTTTTCTGTGGGCCATCTGGGACGAAGATGCCTTGACGTGGCATGATCGTTTGTCCCGCACGTATCTTTGTCCGGCTCCTACATTCGCCGACATCAATGCCACTCACGTAGCTCCTAGCCGCTGAGCCCTCGGTGAGTCCTCTATTTTCTTAGAGAACTTTTTAGGCGCGGGATTGCCGCGCGAGGCGCAAAATTACTTCCAGGCTGAGCTCGACATCGGCCTCCGTCGTCGCCCAGGAAGAAACACTGATTCTCATTGCGGACTTCCCCTGCCAAGCCGTTCCGCCGCACCAACATGTGCCGTCTTCTTGAACGGCGCGAATCACCTTTTGGGTGGCTTCGGAGCTGCCGAAAGAAACGAGCACTTGGTTGATCACGACATCGTTTAGCACCTCGAAGCCTGCATCGCGAAACCCTTCTGCGAATCGTTGCGCGTATGCGCAGGTTCTTTCAATCAAGGAGCAGAGCCCCTCGCGCCCCATGGACTTGAGCGCTGCCCACAATTCCACGCCGCGCGCCCTTCGGGACGACTCGGGAGTGTGGTGCATAGGCTCGCGGCGCGCGCCTCCTTCGAGGTAAGCGGCTGTTATTGTCATCGCGGAGCGCAACGCCGTGCCGTCTTTCACGAGGACAATTCCGCTGTCGTAATTAACGTTTGGCCATTTGTGCGCGTCCGTGGCCCAGGAATCCGCCTGCTCGAATCCTTCGGTTAGGTGCCGGTACTTCGGCGACACGGCGGCCCACAAGCCAAAAGCTCCGTCCACGTGGACCCAGGCACCTTGCTTGCGGGCGCGAGCGCAGATTTCCGCAGCCGGATCGAACGCTCCGCTGTTCACGTTGCCGGCCTGTATGCACAGAATTGTGCGCTCGTTCAGCCGGGGCAATTTATCTGCGCGCATCCGTCCCTGACCGTCTACTTCCACGCGCGTCACACGCTTCTTGCCAAACCCCGCGAGACTTAGCGCCTTGAGAATAGAAGCATGAACCTCGTCGCCCACCACGACCTCGATCGGTGGTGCTCCAAACATCCCGTCATCCACGACGTTCCACCCCACGCGTGCAAGGAGCGCGTGACGCGCTGCCACCAGTGCCGTAAAATTCGCGGTCGTAGCGCACGTCACAAGCCCGCCTTCGCAGTTCTGCGGCAGACCGAACGCCTCGCATACCCAGCGGAGCACCACCTCTTCCAGCTCTGCCGCCACCGGCGACATAACTCGCAGAGCTGCATTCTGATCCCAGGCGCCTGCTAGCCAATTTGCCGCGAGAGACGCCGGAAGCGTCCCGCCAATTACGAAGCCAAAGTATCGGCCGCCGGTAGTCGCTACTGTCGCTGGAGAGCCAACGTCCCCTAGCTTCTTGAGTACCAGCATTGGATCGCTCGGCGCATTTGGAAAGGGTTCATGGAACTCCTTCAAGTTATCCGAGTCTTCTTGAGAGGGCGCAACTCGGCGTTCACCGATTCCCAGCGCGTATCTGCGCGCAATCTCTGCTGCTTGCCGTAAGAGCTCATCTCTCTTGGATAGTTCATCCATGACAGTTTGCGTGGCCATTCGACACCTTCCCGCAGGCCGCTGTCTTGAGGAAGCAACGCTTTGGCCTGCATGGCGCGGCTGCGCCGGTATTCTTACGTCAGAGTTCAGAGTAGAGGATTCAAGAGGGAAGGAAAGAGCCGAATTGTCTGCTACTTCTTGATGACGGCTTCGTCGGAAGCGATCTTGCCGTCGCGGATGAAGATAATCCGGTGCGCGTGCTGCGCGATGTCGTTTTCATGGGTGACGAGAATAATCGTGTTGCCTTGCCGGTAGAGATTCTCGAACAAGGCCATGATTTCTTCGCCGGTTTTTGAGTCGAGGTTACCAGTCGGCTCGTCCGCCAGCACGATCGACGGCGAATTGACAAGGGCTCTGGCAATGGCCACGCGCTGCCTCTGGCCGCCCGAGAGTTCGTTTGGCTTGTGACTCATCCGGTCCACCAGATCCACGCGCTCGAGCGCTTTTTTTGCTTTTTCGATGCGTTCCTCGGCCGGCGTACCGTTGTAGATCAGAGGCAGTTCCACGTTGTGGAGTGCGGTCGCTCGTGGGAGCAAATTAAACGTTTGAAAGACGAACCCAATTTCTTTATTCCGGATATACGCAAGTTCGTCGTCGTCCAGATCGCTCACCAGGCGTCCCGCAAGCCAGTATTTTCCCGCGCTCGGAGAATCCAGACACCCGATGAGGTTCATCAGCGTGGATTTCCCCGAACCGGAAGGCCCCATGATGGCCACGTACTCGCCCTTGCGAATTTGCAGGTCAATCCCGCTGAGAGCGTGGACCTGCTCCGAACCCATTTCATAGACCTTAGTGAGGGCTTCCGTCTTGATGACGACCCCAGAGCTGACCAAATCTTCCCGGTATGATTCTGCTGTCGTTGTCTCTACGGGCATTCAAATCTCCCTCGCGGCTCGAACTTCGTCAGCTCTGCTGGTCGTCTTGTTTCTTGGGCGCCGAGTTATCCACCTTTACGCTCGCCTCGGGTTTCAGCGTTCGCAGCGCTTTGTAGCTGCCAACAACGATCTCATCGCCGATCTGCAAGCCCTTGGTGACTTCGATGTCGGTAACGCCGGTGATTCCTGTCTCCACCGGCCGGAAGAACGCCTTCTTGCCGTTCACGACGAAGACGCCTTGTACCTCATCCTTTTTGGGATCGCCGGGCGCGGCCGGCGGAGGCGCTGCTAGCGTAACTCCCGAGCTTCCTTGCCCCTTCGCATTCTTGGCCGCTTCCTCGAGGTCCTTGCGGGTGCGCACTGCCAGCGCCTGAATCGGAATGGCAATCACGCTCTTCTTCTCTGCTGTTTTGATCTTGGCTGTTGTCGAAAGTCCTGGCCGCAAATTGTCCGGAGGATTGTCGAGCCTTACGACCACCTTGAAGTCCTTTGCTTCTTGCGTGCTCGTAGTGGATTGCGTTGTGGCCAGGCCAGAGCTCCTCAACGTCGCCTGCGACCCAATCTCTGTGACCTTGCCCTTAAACACTTTCCCGGGCACCGCATCAATCGTTACATCGGCATCTTGTCCAAGCTTCACGTTAACGATGTCCGTTTCGTCGACCTTAACTTCCGCGGTTACCACGGACATATCCGAAAGCGTCATCAAGAAACTGCCGTTGGAATTCTGAATGCCAGGAACAACATAGTCGCCTACGCGCTCCGGCAGATAGCTCACGATGCCGTTGATGGGAGATGTGTACGTAGTCTTCGACAATACGTCTTTCGTCCGAACGAGCATCGCTTCGTTCTGACTTACCTGCGACCTTGTTTGATCCAGTTGGGCCTTGAGCGATAGTACCCGCGCTTTAGCCGAGTCCACCGCCGCCACGGCAGCGTCGTACGTGCTCTTACGCTGGTCGAAATCCTGTTTTGGTATCAACCCATCCTTGAATAGTCCTTGCCCACGCTCCCAATCGAGCTTGGCCTTTTCCATGTTCGCCTGCTGGGAAACAAGGTCTGCCTTTGCTTGTGCGTAACTCGCGTCAGCCGCCTGTACGCCGGATTCCGCGGTGTGGATAGCGGCCGACTGCGCCTGCACGTCGGCGCTTGCCTGAACATTTTCCTGGAGCAATAGCCGATCGCCCTTCTTGATATGGTCGCCTTCCTTGACGAGGATTTCGGTGATTCTGCCGAACCCCTGCGCCGTCACATTGGTGTAAGTCGTTGGCTTGATCTCTCCGGATGCCGTCACCAGAGAAACCAAATCATCCGAATTTGCTACTTTGGCTGTTTGGACCGTAACCACGCCTTTGTTCGCCTGGTTGACGCTAAATACCAAAATACCCATCAGCACTCCGGCGACGACCACTCCGATGAGTACCTTTTTCCACGTCTTCATGTCATTCCTCTTTAATCCACCCTGGAAGGGTCACCCTCAAGGTCCCCAGGACGAACCACCAGGGATGGGACACGATTGCCTTGTTCTCCCGCCCGTCCGCTACATTACATACGCCCGTGTGGGTCGAAATGTTTCGCACAAGAGGTTGCTGCGTATTACGCGGATTGGGTTCCCGTCGTTGGCGCATAGGGCCGACCGACGGGGCAACTCCACGCAACTTCAGCAAGTTAGGCGCGGTTCTCCCCTATATTCTAGAATCAAAATAGCCTAAAGGAAAGAACTCCTCTCGGAACCTGCTAAATACCCTCGCGGCGAGCCGACCTACCCCTTTATGACGTGTGGCTTCGCATTTTGTTAACGGTAAGTCCCGCCACTGTGGCATTTTGGCCGTTTGCCTCGGTTAGTTTGATGCTATACTTTGTAACCTCGTCGGGCGGAAGTCTCTGAAGCGACAGCAGGATTCAGGGAACTTTCTACCCGAAAATCGCGGAGAGGTGGCAGAGCGGCTGAATGCGGCGGTTTGCTAAACCGTTGTAGGGGCCAAAACTCCTACCGGGGGTTCGAATCCCCCCCTCTCCGCCAGATTCCCCTAACTGCATCCAGCGTCGAGACTTGCTCCAAGCGCGTCAACATCATTTCAAACAGCTTTCGGTGGTATTTAAGAAAGTGTGCTGGCCAACTGCTGGCCTGAGAGCGATGAAGTCGCGAGACGGCTGAACGCTGGATGTTCGTCTAGCGCAATTCGTGGTCGTTCAACTCCGTCGCCAAAGCTCAATTCTAGCTTCTAGCTGCCGGCAAGATTCTTTCGTTTGTCTCTGGAATCACTTCTAGAATGGGTGAAGGATTCGACCATCGCGCGGATGTCACGGTTCTCGAAAACCCGGCCTTCACGCTCCACCGTTTTCTGGACGACAACGTTCACCATGGCCCCTGCCAAGTCGTTGGCCGGGATCACCTGGTTTGGGAAGAGCAACCGAAACGCGGGGTAGATCGCACGCAAGAGGCGGTAGCTGAAATTGGGTTCCTTCCGCGGTTCCACGGGGTAGATGTAGGCGGGTCGAAAGATGTATACCCGCGGGAATCCTGCAGCGAGCAATGCGTTCTCCGCCTCTCCCTTATAGCGTGCGAAAGCCATCCGGCTTCGGCCAGTCGGGTCCGCGCCTTTACCACTCAAGAATGAGAACGCGGCTTCGGGACTGCTGGCGTGGAGAACTCGCGCGAACTCGACCGTGTAGTCCACGGTTATCGTGCGAAGCTCAGCATCTGTCACTGCCCCGGTATAGGTGCCCAAGCAAAAAATCGCTGCATCGTGAGCCGACAACACCTCTGCGAGCGGGGAGCAGTCCGCAAAATCGCTATGCAGAACCTCGTTCAGCTTGGGATGCGAGATGGCGAGTTTCCTGCGCACAATAACGGTCACGCGCCCGACGGAGGGGTCGTCGAGGGCGTAGCCAAGGGCGTATCCACCAACCATTCCGGTCGCGCCCATAATGACTAGGCGTTTCTGGCCTGTCGTAGCTTGCATAATTTAGCTGACACCTTCCACAACGAGCCCGTGGTAGATCGCCCCGTTTCTGCGGTGCTTGGCGACGGTTTGGTAGGCCTCGCTGTAATACCAATCCTTTGCGGCTTTTGCGTTCGGGAATTTCGCAATAACGATTCCCTCGATCGGATCACCTTCAAGAACTTCGTGCTTTCCATAGGCTACGAGCACTTCGATGGGATGCCCTTCATCGTCGCTTGGATTCCTGTCCAATATTTTTCGAGCTCTTTTTGGTCAATGGTTTTGGTTCTCGTGAATACAATGTATACAGACACGATCCCTCTTCTGCTTTGTTAATCGATTACCGCAGCCATTCGGTTCGTCCTTTATGAGATTGCGCGCTCATCGATCCAGTCGACATAGAGCAGGCGTTCCGCAAACAACCATGCGCCCTCCATCTTCACGAAGGTATCGAGGTAGCGGAGCGAGGCGACCATCAAGCGACGTTTGCCGCCGTCGACCGTGACATGATGCGCGAGGCAGTAGGCTTCGCCGGTAGCTCTATCCTTTGTCAGCGTGAAGATGGTGCTCTGTCCAACGAAGTGCGTTGTGGCGTCGTACTTGTTTAAGTCTGCGAAGACCGGAGCGAGGGCCTCGCGCGAATGCAGCTCCTGTGAAGGAGTCGGATCCTTGGCATTCATGTACACCAGGAAGTGCGTGCCGGCGGTAAAGAGAGACATCTGACCCTTGGCATCCCGACGGTCGGCGCAATGTGCGTAGGCTTCGACAAGTTCCCGGATCGCAAGGCGGTCCGCGACTTCAGCTGGTGAGATGTTTACGTGTTTGCTCATTTATGGACCTCCATTCGTTCGTGCATTCCGATCGCCTTCTCATTTGAGGACGACCCTTGCTCTGCTAAACGCAGCGCTTAGGCACTTCTTAGGGACCGATATCTTCAGTTCCCATAGTGAGCTCTGTCTTCTCAAACTATTGTTCGAAAACTGGTGGCGGACCGCTGACACGGCGCCACTTCAATCGAACATTTACCTCCACGCGATTGGCGATCTTGATGAAAGGGATGCCGCTCGTCATGCCGTACTCTTTCCGATCAAAAGCCATGATGCCGTCGAGAGTGCCGGTGGGTGTTCCTTTGCTATCGCTCGTGAGAGTGAGTTTCTCCGTCTTGGTAACGCCGCGAATGGTGAAGTTACCCTCGATGTCAAAAGTGTATGGTCCGGTCTGGACGATTTTCGTCGATTTGAAAGTGATCAAAGGGGATTCTTTTACGTCAAAGAAATCCTTACCTTTCAGCTTGTTGTCCTTCATATGGCTTCCGGTGTTGACGCTACCGGCTTCAATCTCGATGTCTAACACGGCGCTCCTGATATCCCTCGACGAAAACTTGATGCTTGCGTTCCACTTCTCAAAGACACCTTGGATTGAAACGGAGGACTCGACGCCAAATTTGATATTGCTTTCGATGGGCGTAAATTCGTAGGTTGGAACCTGTGAATAGCTCGGTCGCGATGATGCGAGAACAGCCATCAGGCAAGCGGCAGACGCAAGCACGTAGCGAATTAGTGCACTCAGGCGACTTCGCTCATTGCCTCTCTGTGACCAATTCCCGTTAGCTGTAAACATGTATGGACTCCTCGTTCACTTTCCTCGGCAAGAACGTGTCATTCAAGGATGGCTTTTGGCTCAAGAAAAGCCTCAATGCCGTATTTGCCATATTCGCGGCCGACACCGGAATATTTGAACCCGCCCCAGGGTGCTTGCGGATCGTCGGTCATGTTATTGATCACGACGCGGCCGGCCCGCAGCTGAGAGGCCACGCGGCGTGCGCGCTGGATGTCAGTTCCCAAGACGGCGGAGTGGAGACCGAATTTGGAGTCGTTGGCAATGCGGATCGCTTCGTCCTCGGAGTCGTAGGCGATCACGCTGAGCACGGGGCCGAAAATCTCTTCCTGGGCGATGGTCATTTCGTTCTTCACATTGACGAACACCGTGGGCTTCACGAAGTAACCTCCTTCGAGACCCTTCGGGTGGCCTTCTCCGCCGACCAGTACCTCCGCGCCTTCTTCAATGCCTTTCCGAATGTAGGATTCCACGCGCTCATACTGTTTTTGCGACACCATTGGGCCAACCAAGATGTTGGGATCGGCCGGATCGCCGACCGTGAAGGCACGCATCTCATCCCGGATCGCGCGCTTCACCTCGTCAAGGCGGCTCCTGGGCACGAGAAGCCGCGTTCCGGCTGCGCAAGCTTGCCCACTATTCATAAAGGCCAAGGTAAGAGCCGCTGGAATGGCCTTGTCGAGCGCAGCATCATCCAGCAGGATTGTGGGCGACTTCCCGCCCAGTTCGAGCGTTATGCGCTTCATCGTGGCGGCGGCATCCCGCATGATGGCTTCACCCACGGCCACTGAGCCCGTGAACGAAATTTTCGCCACGTCGGGATTGCGGACGAGCTCAGCGCCGACGACCGTGCCCAGGCCCGTCACCACGTTGAACACACCCTTGGGCAGTTCGGCCGCATTCAGAGCCTCAACCATTACCCACGTCTGGAGCGGGCTCATTTCGCTCGGCTTGATGACGACCGTACAACCAGCCGCCACGGCAGATGCCAGCTTGAGGCAAATGAACAGCGCATTCGCGTTCCAAGCTGTAATCAGACCGGCAACGCCGACCGGCTCCAGGGTGACTGTCGTCTTGCCCCAGCTTTCTCGCAACGGCAGCTGTTGAAGTGCGCTCTCGGCCGCTGCGAAGGCGTTGACGCCCGACTCCACAATAAGCCGGGCGAACCTGGCGACTCCGCCGTACTCCTCCACCATGGC
>Ga0210405_10001486_pt1 | contig 26600 bp, 29 predicted proteins | sample IncBWH11MmetaG_FD_155492 | JGI IMG/M metagenome (GOLD analysis project Ga0210405, IMG submission 155492) | Forest soil microbial communities from Barre Woods Harvard Forest LTER site, Petersham, Massachusetts, United States - Inc-BW-H-11-M | ecosystem: Environmental > Terrestrial > Soil >...
GCGATTTCGGCAGAACTCCGAGCACGAACAAGTAAATCGGGACCGCGACGATCACGGTAAGAATAAATCCCACCGCTCCGAATCGCGAAACAAACTGTCGCGCCAGTAGAATCAGCGCGACGATATCCACGAAGTTGGTAATCAACAGCACGGTGACAAGCAGGCGCTCCGGCGATTTGAGTAGACGATCCAGGCGCACTGCCGCCGGCCGGTTCAACTTAACGTTGTGACGCAGTCGCACCGGATCGATCGACATCAGTCCGGCTTCGATCCCGTTGAAAAGAAACGAAAACACCCAGCAACCGGCAATAATCCAGAGATCCTTCATGCCGCGGCCGTGTCGGCCTGATCTTCCGTACAGGTTGTCTTTTCAAGCACCAGCTCCTTGATGCGCTTGCGGCTGGTTCGCCGAATCGTCACGGTCAGCCGCGGCAGTTCGACTCGGGTTCCTTGTGGTGGCAATTGTCCGAGCTGATTGAAAATAAGACCGCCGATGGTGTCGATCCCGTCAGCTTCCAATTCGAAGCCAAGATATTCGCGTAAGTCGTCGAGGCGGGCCTGGCCGCTCACCAGAAGTTTTCCGTTCTCGAGCGGCTCAATATAGAGATCTACCTCTCCTCCGGGCGGCGCCGCTTCACTCAGAATCTCCTCCACGATGTCGGACATGGTGATGATTCCTTCGGTGCCGCCGAATTCATCGACCACTACCGCCAACGCCTGTGGATGGGTCAGAAAAAGTTTCAACAAGTCGAGAGCGCGCATTGTTTCCGGCACGAAGGACGGCGCCAGCAACGTTTCGGTGTAGTGATCGGATGGATCGAGCAGGAAGCGTTTTACGTCGACGATACCGACGATGTTGTCTGGTGTATCCGCGTAAACCGGAACCAGGCGATAACGGCGTTCCTTTAATTGCGCGATCGCTTCTTCGTTGGTTAGATGGTCTGACAATGCGAAACTGTCGACCCGGGGAGTCATGCAATCCTTCGCCGTCTTGTCGCCCATTTTAATGATCTCCTGGATCATCTCGCCTTCGGCTTCGTGCAGCGTTCCTTCCTCTTCCCCAATTTCTACGAGCGCTTCGAGTTCCTCATCGCTCAGTCGAGCGCGCGTACGCAAACGGGCCGGTGTTACAAGGTCAACAATCGCCGCACTGGCGCTTTCGAGCATGCTGCCAACGTGATCGAGGAATCGAACGGACGCTTGAAGTGAGAATGCGCCGATGGTTGAAAGCCGGTAGGGGGCGGAGAGCGCCAGCAGCTTGGGAATCAAGTCACAGAGCAGCACAACGATCGCGAGAATGACGATCGCGGCCAGCCATTGCGGTATTCGTCCGCCAAATGGACCGCGCCAAAGGAGAAACAAACAGAGCACGACCAACGGAACTTTGACCAGCGCATCTCCCAGTAGCAGTCCATTCAGAACGCGTCGCGGTTTGTCGCGAAAGAGATGAACAAATTTGGTGAGCGCGGGATGATTCGCTTCAAGCCGCCGAAGTTGATGGGGCCGAAGCGAAAACAAGGCTGTCTCCAGGCCTGAAAACAAGGCGGAGAGAAAAATCAGCCCCGCGATGGTGATCAGGGAGACCGCCAACTCGAGCGGGGTCATTCTTGGCTGCGACGCCGAATTTTATCGGGGCCCTCCGGAAAAGTCGGTTTGCCCATCATCTGAGGCATGCTGAAATTAAGCCCTTCATGAGCAAAGGCGAAAGAATTTCACGATTCGTTCGCGACCTGGACGGCGACGACGCCGAATTTTCCGGCGAGGTGGCGAAGCACCCGTTTTATCGCGCTTACTTTCGGTGCTGGAACGACCAGCGCTACTATGAAGCTCACGATGTACTCGAACATCTTTGGCTGAACACCGACACAGACGACGATAATTTCTTCAAAGGACTGATCCAGGCGGCGGGTGCGTTCGTGCACCTCCAGAAAAATTTCGAACACCCGACACATGCGAAACACAGCCGGCGCTTGCGGCCGGCGGTGCGGCTGTTTGAGCTGGCGGAAAAGAACCTCGCGCCGTTCGGTCCGCGCCATCATGCGCTGGACGTTGCAGCCCTTCTCGGTCTTTTGCGTGCGACTCGGGAAAAAGTTGTCGCACAAGATTTTAAGATTAACCCGTGGTCGCCAGCGAACGCGCCGAAGGTGGAATTGATTGTCTAATTAGATTTGATTGTTCGAAAAATAGCCCAGCCTTTCAAGGCTGGGTTTAAGGTTGACCAAATAACGAGTCCCGATAGGGACGGAAGAAGACTCTGTCGTCCTGACGGACTCAATCATCAAACGAATTGTAGATCCCAGCGCTGAAGCGCTGGGCTATTTTCGTTAGAAGTTTATGGCGCCAGACCGGAGTGTTTAAATCGTCTACCGCGTAAAAATTAGCTTAATTCCCGCGATCGTCAGCACCGTCGCCAGAAAGATCGCGATACCGCGCACCGGCAAGCGGCGGCTCCCGAGGTAAGACCCAATTGTCCCGCCGGCGATGGCCGGAATCGCCAGATAGATTCCAAGTCCTGGAATCGAATGCTTCGCGGAAAAATATCCGACGAGGCCACCGATTGAGTTCACCAAAATAAAGAGGGCGGAAACCGCAGCTGCCTTCTTGATCGGCGCCCACCGGCAAAAAAGCAGCAGCGGTGTAAGAAAAATTCCGCCGCCGGTTCCTGTTAAACCGGAAAGAAGACCCAAGCCCGCTCCAACGCCCAGCGCGACTGGCTTGGCCGGAGGATTGGTTTCAGGTAGATCGCTTCGGCGAAAAATCAATCGGGCCGCTGAGAAGAGCAGCACGAGTCCGATCAGGATTCTGAGGATGCCGGCGGACGGCTGAAGATAACCGCCAACATAAGCCGCCGGAACCGAAAGCAGCGCGAACGGCCAAAACAATTTCCAGGAAAAATATCCCGCGCGCCAAAATTGAAACGACCCGACGATCGCGACCAAAATGTTAAGAATTAGCGCAGTCGGTCGAATAATCGCCGGCGCGAGGCCGAACAACGTCATTGTCGCGATGTAACCGGAAGCGCCGGCGTGTCCGACCGAAGAGTACAGGAAGGCAATCAGTACAATGCTGAGACAAAGCAAGGCCAGTTCGGTTCCGCTCATTTCAACCAGTTTGACGCACAAGATATCGACTGCAGAATCGATTCTTCTTTAATTGAAAGCGGCTTAACCATGAGAACGATCATTTTACTTACCATTTCGAACATTTTCATGAACCTCGCCTGGTACGGCCATCTCAAATTTAAAGATCAGCCGCTCTGGATCGTCATCGTTGCCAGCTGGGCGATCGCCTTTTTCGAATACGTCTTTCAAGTTCCGGCAAATCGGATCGGCTCGAACGAGTGGACTGTGCCGCAGTTGAAGATTTTGCAGGAGTGCATAACGCTCATTGTCTTCACGGTAATCGCATTCGTGCTTTTTCGATCGCCGCTTAAATGGAATTACCTTGTTTCCTACACTTTCATTATCGGAGCGGTTTATTTCGCTTTTAGGTTTTGACGCTATCGTCCAGGAAAGAAATTCCAACTGAAGAGATTTCTCGACTTCGGTTGGAATGACAAGATGGTGTTCGGTGATTCCGATCCTTATGGCGGCGGAAATTCAACCGGCAACACCAATGCACACTAACCGCCTGGCGCACGAGAAGTCGCCGTATCTTCTTCAGCATGCGCATAATCCGGTCGATTGGTATCCCTGGGGCGAGGAAGCGTTTGAAAAAGCGCGCCGCGAAAATAAGCCAATTTTTCTCTCGATCGGTTACTCCACCTGTCACTGGTGCCACGTGATGGCGCACGAATCTTTCGAGAACGAAGAGATCGCCGCGATCATGAATCGCGATTTTGTGAGCATTAAAGTCGATCGCGAAGAGCGGCCGGACGTCGATCGCGTCTACATGACGTTCGTTCAGGCGACGACTGGGGGTGGCGGCTGGCCAATGAGTGTCTGGCTGACGCCCGACCTGAAGCCGTTTGTTGGAGGAACCTATTTTCCGCCGGAGGATCGCTACGGTCAGCCGGCGTTTCGAAAAGTTCTGGAGCGGATTGCCGCCGCTTGGAAGCAGGACCATGAGAAAATGGCCGAGAGTGGATCCAAAATTGTCGAAGCGCTGCGCGAGTCGCAATCCTCAGCAGCAGATGCCTCCACCAAGATGGAAAGCGATGCGTTTGAGAATGCATACCGGCAACTCGATGGCAGCTATGATCCGCGCGAGGGAGGATTCAGCGTGACGCCGAAGTTTCCGCGTCCGGTTGCGTTGAATTTTCTGACCCGGTTTTATGCGCGGGATCCGAAGAGTGAGACCGGCAAGCACGCGCTGGAGATGGATTTGTTTACCCTGCGTAAAATGGCGGCCGGCGGAATGCACGATCATATCGGCGGCGGATTCCACCGTTATTCGGTCGACCGTTACTGGCACGTGCCGCACTTTGAAAAGATGCTTTACGATCAGGCGCAGCTCGCAAACGCATATCTCGATGCGTTTCAGATCACGCAGCAGCGGCAATATGCCGACGTGGCCCGCGACATTCTGGATTACGTCGCGCGTGATATGACATCGAAAGACGGCAGCTTCTTTTCAGCGGAAGATGCTGACAGTCCCGACTCTGTAGCGGACCGCCGAGGTGAATCATCAACGTCAGCCGAAGCCGGCGCTCATAGTGCGCCGCTACAGAAGAAAGAAGGAGCATTTTATGTTTGGACAGAAAAACAGGTCGACGTGGCACTCGGCAGCGACTCCGACGTTTTCAAATACCATTTCGGCGTCCAATCGCATGGCAATGCCCCGGAAGGAAGCGATCCGCAGGATGAATTCCGCGGGAAGAATATTCTGATTGAGCGGCATACGATTTCAGAGACGGCGCAGCATTTCAAAAAAAGCGACGACGAAGTTGGAAAGTCGCTCGCGCGCAGTCGCGGGAAGCTGCTCGAGGTCCGAAGCAAACGCCCCCGACCGCATCTCGATGACAAAATTATTGCGGCCTGGAACGGTTTGATGATCTCCGCTTACGGGCGAGCGGCGCAAGTTTTGGACGATCCGCGTTACCTCGAAACTGCGAATCGGGCGGCAAAGTCTCTGCGCGCAAACCTATACGACGAGAAAAATAAGTTGCTGTTCCGTAGCTTTCGAGAAAGTCGGGGTAACGTTGAAGGTTTCGCTGACGATTACGCTTTTGTGATCCAAGGACTCATCGATCTCTACGAGGTATCATTCGATGTCGAGTGGTTAAAGTTTGCGCTCGAACTGCAAGAAACCCAGGACCGATTATTTTTCGATGAAAAGGCTGGCGGCTATTTCAGCACAACCGGCAAGGACAAGAGGGTGGTGTTGCGGATGAAGGATGACAACGATAGCGCCGAGCCGGCGGCAAGCTCGGTGGCAGCGCTAAATCTATTGCGACTGGCGCAGCTTCGAAACGACAAGAAATTTGAAGACCGCGGGCGCAAGACGATCAACGCGTTCGCAGCGACGATTAATCATTTTGCCAGCGCCATGCCACAGTTGCTGGTTGCGCTCGATTTCAGTTTGAGTAAGCCGCGCCAAATTGTTATCGCGGGCAAAGCCGATGACGAACAAACGAAAGCGCTGCTGAAAGAAGTGAATCGTCATTTCATCCCAAACAAGGTCCTGATTCTTGCCGACGGCAGCGCCGGCCAAAAATTTCTTTCGGAACAGAACGAGGCAATCGGCGCGATGTCACCGGTCGACGAAAAATCGGCCGCGTACGTTTGTGAAAACTTCACCTGTAAAGCCCCGGTCACCGAGATCAAAGCTTTGAACGCGCTGCTGGCGCATGAACAATAGCGCCTTGTGAATAGCAATCGCGCCATCGTCTTTTTTGCCTGGGGTTCGGACTGGATTCAGCGCGTGACGGCGTGCATCCGCGAGAGCCGGCTTCCCCGCTATTCGATTTTTGTCGTCACCGATACGGCGACGGCTGTGAGCGGTCTGCCGAGTCATGTTGAGGTGGTCCGGCTTGCTTTTCAGCTGTCAGGTAAGGCAAGAAAATCCGAGTTCTTTGTCCGGCTGCCGGAAAACATCGGTACGGCGCTGTTTATCGACGCCGACACGCGGGTGGTTGACGACGTCTCATTGGGCTTTGAAAAGGCGGAAAAACATGGAATCGCCATCGCGCCCGCGCCCCATTACTCGCTTGCGGATTTTCGCGATTTTCGCCGGGTGATGACAACCGAAGGTGTCACGCCGCTCGGCCAGCTGGTTTACAATACGGGCGTGATCTTCGCTACGCCGCATCGGCCGGATGTTCGCGCCGTATTCGATCTAACGTTGAACCTGGCGCGGAAATATCGGGATGAAGTTTGGAACGAGCAGCCTTACCTGAGCCTGGCGATGGAGCTGTTGAATTTTAATCCCTACACGCTCTCACCCAGTTTTAATCACCGCGCCTTCGGAGAGTTGATCAGCGGATCGATTCGCATCTGGCATTCGTATGAACCGCTGCCACGCGACGCCGCCTCTCTCGAGAAAGGTTATCTTCACCGTTACGAAAAAGGAAAACTGGTGAAGGCAGTGAAAGTTCCGTTGTGATGGCGAGCCTTTCGCCACGAATTGTTCTCCATATCGGCGCGCCCAAAACGGCGTCGACTTATCTGCAACGGCGATTGCGCGCGAACGCAGACACATTGCGCAAACATGGTGTCTACATTCCGGTAATTCCCGCCGTGGCAGCGATGGCGGGCAACGCGAAGCTGCTGGCCACAACCCTGAGCCGGCGCCCCTCACTGACATTTCAGCGCGGATTTCCTGAAATCGATGTGAGCAAACTCGATCCGCAACAAATTATGACCGAACTCCTGTCAGGTTGGCGAGCGAACTTTGAATCCATCGTTCTTTCGGCGGAGAATCTGCGACCCAACCATGCCCAGCGTTTGCGCGGACTGCTCCCCAATTCCGCGGCGTGTGTGGTTGTTCTGTTCGTTCGACGACAGGACCGTTGGATCGATTCCTATTTCAATCAAATGGTGAAGACGAATGAAGTTGCCAATGAAATAAGCGCGTTTGTGGCGAAGCTTTGCGACACGGAAGGTGAGAGACTGTGCCGGCCGGATTGGTTCGCTCACTACGAGGCGTGGCGCAACGCATTCGGGAACTGTCGCATCGTTTTTTACGACGAAGTCGCCAACAATGTTTTTGGCGCTTTCCTTAAGACGGCTGATCTGCCGTGGGTTCCAGGTTTGATGGACGTCGATCGCGCTCAGGTGTCGTTGAATACTTTTGAGGTTGCTTATCTCCTTGAGCAGAAACAGCCGATGGAATTTTCGGATTTTCTTCAGCGCAAGAACGCCAGCGAGAAAGCATCGCGCCGCCTTGGCGTGAATAAGACTCAGAGCTTCCTGAGCGGCGCAGATCTTGCGCGATTGCATCAGCGGTTTGATGAATCGAACCGGCGGCTTGTCGCGGCATTGGGACGCGAGAGCAATCCACCGCCGTTGCAGATCGACGTGAACAGCGATTCGGATTCGTATTGCGACCCGCGCCAGCTCTACTCGTCTGAGTCATATGCTGGTTACCGTAAATCGGCCGATTCAATTTATTCGCGGCGCAAGGGTCGGAGCTGGTTTTCCTTTGGCCGTTCCGTAGATCAAAAGAGGCGATGAAACCCAATATTCTCCTATTCATGTGCGATCAACTCCGTGCCGATGCACTGGGTTGCATGGGAAATTGGGTGAAAACCCCGAACATCGACCGGATCGCGCGCGAGGGAGTCCGCTTCACGAACTGCGTGACCAATTCGCCGGTTTGTTTGCCGGCGCGGATTTCGATGGCGACCGGTCGTTATCCGCACAACACCGGAGTGTGGGACAATTGTCCGTACGAATTACCCGAAGGCACGCCAACCTGGATGTCGGCGATCCGCGATGCGGGATACCGGACCAGCGTGTTCGGAAAAACAGCGTTGCATCGTGGCCGCCCTGATCTGCGCAAGTTCGAATACAAACTTCACTCCTACGGGTTGGACGATGTCGATGAAATCCGGGGTCCGCACGCAACCGTCGATGTTACTTGTCATATGACCGAACGGTGGAAATCGCTCGGGTTGTTGGACGCGTTTCGCAAGGACATGAAGGAGCGCGGCGGGAAAAATCGGACGCTGGTCCGGCCCTCGGCGCTTCCGTTGCCGGAATATTACGACGTCTATGTTGGCCAGCGGGCCAAAGATTATCTTCACAAATACGATGGCGCGCAGCCGTGGTTCTGCTGGGTCAGCTTTGCCGGACCGCACGAACCCTGGGACACGCCGGAGCCGTTCGCCAGCATGTATCGCCCGGAAGACATGCCGGAACCGTTCAAGCGCCCGCCGGAAAGACGCGCCGGACCGAAAGGGGAATTGGATCGCCGATTCGCCGAATCGCCGCTTGGCGGAATTCGTAACGCCAAAGAGCTCCGGGCGAGTTACGCGGGAAAAGTGTCGTTGATCGACGATCAGGTTGGGCAAATCCTGAACGAAATTGAAACCCGCGGAGAATCGGATCGCACCATCATCCTGTTCACTTCCGATCATGGCGAAATGAACGGCGATTACGATTTGATCCATAAGTCGAACTTCCTCAACCCGGCGGTCCGTGTTCCGTTCATGGTAAGGACACCGAAAATTAAGAATTCATCTCGAGCGGGAACTGCCGACAACAACCCGTTTGAATGGTTCGATGCCGGGCCGACAATTATTGAAGTTGCCGGCGCGAAACTGAATTACACGCAATTCGCGCGCTCGATGATTCCATTACTTCAGGATTCGAAGACCGAACATCGCAGCTTCGCAATTTCGGAGTTGTTGCAAGAAGTGATGTATCTCGATCGGGACTGGAAGCTGATGCTGAACCGTAAACGCGAGCCATATCGATTGTTCGATGTGAAAAACGATCCGGAGGAAATGAACGACCTGATCGGACGCAGCGAGCATGATTCGCTGATCAAGGAACTGAAGAGCAGAGTCGCCGAGCGTTTAGCAGTAACCGCGAACGCCTGATAAAAATGTCCGCGAGTTCGAAGCGCAACGTTTTGATTACCGGGATACCGCGCTCAGGAACGACGCTAGTTTGTTCGTTGCTCAATAAATTGCCTGACGTCGTCGCGTTGCATGAGCCGATGGATGTTTGGGACTTTTCCCAGTGTCGCGACGCTGCAGCGCTCGCGGATGCGATCGAAAATTTCTGCGCTGAGGCGCGTTGTTCGCTCCGTGAACAGGGCTTTGCCATTTCAAAGCATGTGGGCGGTGAAATCCGGGACAACGCAGCGGGCGATCAGGTTGATGGTACGGGAACGCGATCGCGGCGGACTGAGCATGGCAAGATCTTCATCGACAAGCCGCTATCCGAAAATTTCACCCTTGCGATCAAACATCCGCTGGCGTTTACGGCGTTGCTCGAACCTTTGTCGCAACATTTCGAATGTTTTGCCGTTATCCGGAACCCGCTGGCGACGCTTGCGTCCTGGAACAGTCTTGATTGGCTCAAAGTGAAAAAAGGACATGCGCCGATCGCAGAGAAGCTGGACGCCGATCTTGCCCGCAAACTCGCCGCTGAATCGGATGCGATCGAGCGGCAAATTCAAATTTTGGAATGGTCCTACGATCGTTTTCGTCGATTTCTGTCGGACCACAACGTGATCAAGTACGAGGAATTGATTAAGACGAGGGCTCGCGAGCTGGCCAGGGCTTTTCCAGCCGCCACCGACCTGAATGAAGACTTGATTTCGAAAAACCTAAACAAGTTTTACGACCGTGCCCTTATGACAGACCTCGGTCGGCGCTTGCTGCACCGCGACGGACCTCTTTGGAATTTCTATTCCAAGGGCGATGTAGAAAATCTTCTGAGCGAAATTACTTCCGGCGCTTCGCCGTAACGTTAGGTCCCGCCACCTTCGACCACGAGCATGTTCGTTTTCGCCGTCTTATGCCGAAGCTTTCGCGGCTCGCGATATTCCTCGCAATTGAGCCACTCTTTCGCGCGTTCCATTGTCGGGAATTCAAGAACGACGATTCGTTTCGGTTTCCAATTGCCCTCGAGCACTTCGGTTTTCCCGCCGCGAACGATGTACTTACCACCGTATTTCTGAACAGTCGCGGCCGCCTGCTTCTTGTAGTCCTCGTAACCGACAGGATCGGTGATTTCGATTTCGACAATAACGTAAGCAGCCATAGGTCAGAGGTCAGAGGTCAGAGGTCAGAGGTCAGAGGTCAGAGGTCAGAGGTCAGAGGTCAGAGGTCAGAGGTCAGAGGTCAGAGGTCAGAAGTCATGATCCGTTGCCCGCGCGGCGGTCCTTGGCGGCGAGCTCGGGAATTTTCTTGCGACGACGTAAACGGAGCCAATTGTTCCAGGTTTTACGCAGACTGTCGCGCGGCGTGAGATATCGCTGGTTGAGCTCGTTACTCTTGAGAATCTGGGCAAGGATTCCGCTCACCGAGAAATCATCCGTGTTTAGAATCGTGTAAGCGGTGCCAACCGCCGCGGCGTGATGGGCATCGCTGGCGGCGACCATGGGAAGACTGCGGACCTGCGCGTATTTGAAAGCGTATCGATTATAACGGCGCAGCGTGGTTGCAGCGTTGAAAACTTCGATCGCGTCGACCGGAAGCGTCTCCAGGACGGAGAAGCGAATCCCGGCGCGAAAAAGATCGTAGGGGTGCGGCGGAATGGCGAGGCCGCCGCGTTGATGAATGATTTCACAAACTTCGCGTGCCGGTTTCCCTTTCAAGTAAGGCAGCTGCGCGCCGATGCAAAGGAGGTGACCATCTGCGGTAGTGACTTCGACGCCGGGCAAAACCAGAAAGCCGTCCACCGGCTGACCGTCAGCGCGCATCAGACCTTTTTCGAGCATGTAAGTCACAGCGTCGCACGTGTTGTGATCGGTCATGGCAATGCCGTGCAGACCTTTTGCCTTTGCGGCGGCAATCAGATCTTCCGGGCTCGAAACTCCGTCGCCGGAGAAAAACGAGTGAGTATGGAGATCGAAATTAAGGGGCATCTCAGCTCTACGTTCTGCTACACCAATTCTTCGGCCAGCACGTCCGGCTCGGATGCAGCTTCTGACTCTGGCGTCGTTTGCTGAAACTGCAAGTCGTAGAGGCGCCGGTAGTAGCCTGACTTTTCAAGCAACTCGGAATGCGAGCCGATTTCCTTTATCTGTCCCTGGTCCAGGACCACGATTTGGTCGGCGGACAAAATGGTTGAGAGCCGATGGGCGATGGCAATGACCGTGCGGCCGGCGGCGAGTTGTTCGAGCGCCTTTTGAATTTGCTTTTCCGATTCGGTATCGAGCGAAGACGTCGCCTCATCGAGCAACAGGATGGGTGCATTTTTTAACAGTGCTCGCGCGATCGCCACGCGTTGTTGTTGTCCGCCCGACAGAAGGCATCCTTTATCGCCGATGACGGTGTCGTAGCCATCGGGCTGGGCCATGATGAAGTCGTGCGCGTACGCAGTCCTGGCCGCGGCATAAACTTCCTCCCGCGTCGCTCCGAGACGGCCGAACTGGATGTTTTTGAAAATGGTGTCGTGAAATAGAAACGTTTCCTGAGTCACGAGGCCAATTTGGGCGCGCAAAGATTTCTGCGTCAATGTCCGTAAATCGTGGTCGTCCATCCTGATGCTGCCGGAAATCGGATCGTACAACCGCAAGATGAGCGAAAGAATTGTCGATTTACCGGCACCACTTGCTCCGACCAAGGCGTACGTTTTCCCTGGCTCGATCCGCAGGTTGATGTTCCGGACGGCGTCGATAATACCGGTCGAATAACGGAACGTTACGTTTTGGAAATCGATTTGGCCTCGCGATGTCGCAAGGTCGATCGCATCCGGCGCGTCCTGCACCTCCGGCACCGAATCGAGGATGGCAAAAATCTGGGTAGTGGCGCCGAGCGAACGTTGCATGATAATGTGCAGCTTGCTCAACGTCTTGACTGGTTCGTAGATGATAAAGATGCCTGCGATCAATCCAAAGAATCTGCCCGCGCTCAGATTTGTTGCGTAAACGTACCAAAGGGCCAGCCCCACGCCGACCGAGGCGATGATTTCAACGAGCGGTCCAACGGCTTCAGTGGCTTTCGTTGTGCGCATGGTATGAGCGAAGGATTGCTGCGCACCGCGACGGAACGCCTTTTCCTGTTGATCCTCGCGAGCAAACGACTTGATCACCCGAATGCCGGCGAAGCTCTCCTGCATCGTCACCGACATCAACACGCCGCCTTTTTGCTCGCGCTGGACCGCTTCCCGCGCGCGCTTCCCGAAAATTCGAATCGGAATGATGCAAATCGGAAACAAAACCAGACTGACGATGGTGAACTTCCAATCCATCCAGAGCAGCGCGGCCGTGGCGCCGATGATCGTGATCGGTTGCTTAAAGACGTCGCTGCTTACGCTGGCCAGGGCCTGTTGCATATTGCGCGTATCGCTGGCGATGCGAGACATGAGATATCCGCTGCGCATCCGATTGAAGAAATCCATCGAGTGATGCATGACTTTGGCGAAGAGCTGATTGCGAATGTCGTTGACCACCTTGTTGCTCACCCAGTTCATGTAGTAAACGTTTCCGTAGGAGCAGAGACTGCGAACGGTCATGACCAGCGGGATGGCCAGGCAAATCCAGACAATCGAATCGATCTTCGGACCGACGTTCAACAACTCCGGATGTGCGAGCATCATCTTTGGATTGGGCGTGGCGCCGTGGAAAACAAAATTCGAAACTTTGAGGACGGTCAGGGGCAGGACCGAGTTCACCAAGCTGTAGGTGACGCCGAAAGCGAGGCCGAGCATGAATCGCCATTTGTACGGACCGGCGTAAGTGTAAAGTCGCCGGTACGGTCCCCATGCAGTTCGCATGGTTTCCCAGAACGAGAGCTTTACTTTGGCGCCTTCTGCCTTGCTCATAACGATGGCCTCGCTGCCGGACTCGACAGCAGCGTCTCCATAGCATCGATCACCGGTTCCGTCGAGATTTGGTTCATCGGGATGCGCGGCTGCTTCGGAACAAAATCCGTCATAGGTGACTTCGAATCTCCCTGCAAGATCGACGCCGAACTCTCGCGAGGCCGCCAGTGGAACGGATTCGTCGGCCCAAACAGGATGACCTGGGGCGTTCGCGTTCCCGCCGCCAAATGCATCGGCGCCGAATCGACAGTGATCAACAATCGCGCCCGGGCGATGAGTGCAGCGAGGGTAAGCAAATCGGTTTTGCCCGAGAGGTCGACAACCGGCCGGCGCACCTTCGATTTGATGTCGCTGATGTGCGTTTGCTCGAATAGGGAAGATCCGCCGGTCAACACAAGATCGACATCGTGGTCCGCGGCGGCGTGGTTGATCACTTCCGACCAGCGTCGCGCGTCCCAAAATTTTTCCGCGCGGGCTGAGCCGGGATGAAAAATGATGAACGGTTTCCTGACATGGTTTGCTTCGAGCAATTCCTCGGCCGCCGAGATTGCGCTTTCAGGCAATGCCAAATCGATCTCTCCGGGCGCGTTGGCGATTCCCAACGGCGCGAGCAGAGCGAGATGGTAATCGACCGTGTGCATGTCGCGCATCCGATGCGGAACAAACTCGTTGTAAAATCGCGTCCGAAATTTGGATCGTACTTTGATCCGGAACGAAACGATCCGCTTCTTCGCGCGCGAGAGGAACACCAGCAATGCCGAGCGATCGTTCCGCGTGAAGTCGATGCAGTAATCGAATCCGCCGCCTGCAACAGCGGCCAGTGTTCCAAGTCCGCCGAATCCCCGGCGCATGATCCAAAGTCGATTAACTCCACGAATCGCCGGAGCGAGTGCTTTGCATTCGTCGGAAATAATGAGTGTGATTCGGGCCTGTGGAAATTTCCCGCGCACGGCCGCGATCGCCGGTGTGGTGAGAATCAAATCTCCGATGCGCTTGAGTTGGATCAGGAGGATGTTCATAAGTTTGTAGCGGCGCTCTCTGAGCGCCGCACTATTTTCACGTTGCGCCGCGCCGGAACTCTAGATCAAAGATTTCGCCAGCGAATGGCAGTCGCTCCATTTCTCGGCCAGTTCAGCGCGAACGGGATTGTCGCGAACATACTCCCACTTTTCGGAATACGACTCATCACTGCGCAAAATATGGTCGAAAAAGCCCTTCTGCCAGTGCGGGGCTGGTATGGCTTTGCTTCGGAAGACTTTCGAGAGTGTATTCTTTAACGATTTCATCCAAGCGGACAATTCTAAGCGCTCATCATCCACAGCTACGAACAGATGGAAATGATCGGGCATCAAAACGTAAGCACCTATCCAGGCTCCATGCGATTCGCCTTCTTCCGCGAACTCAATAAAGCGGTTGTGAACCTCCGCATCGCTCAAAATTCGCTGGTGCGTATGAGTGTTTGCTGTGACGAAATAAATCGGAATATCCATGAATGTTTCATCAAGCCTACGAAGCCGCTCAGGCATGAAATCGGTTATGCGACGGTCACAGACCGCCGCTACAGAGCTGGATGGCGCGTTCGTAAGCGCCTAACAAACGCGTCCGATAAAGGTCCCAGGTAAAATTTTCCATTACCCGCTGGCGCGCCGCGGCGCCCATGCTCGCGACAATCTCCGGATGTTTGTACAAATGCTCGATCGCGGTCGCGATGGCATCGACGTCTCCCGGTTTGACAATGATTCCTTCCACTCCGTCGCGGACCACGTCACCGGCTTCGCGCGTTGTGATCATTGGCAATCCGCAAGCCGCTGCCTCGTAAATTGTTTTTGCGCTGCCTTCCAGCCGAGATGGAAAAACGTAGATCGACCCCTGGTTCAGATAATTCTCGAGATCGCGCTTGAAACCGAGAACGCGAATGTTGTCTCGCCAGAATCTCTTCAGGTGTGGCTTGGCTTCTTCGTGAACACTGCCGAGCAACCACAGCTCCGCATCCTTGAGGTTCAATCGGTGCCACGCTTCCAGCAGATGGTGGATTCCTTTGCGTTCGATTAGCGCGCCGGAAAAGATCGCACGAAAAAGCGGCGGACGCTGCCGCCCGTCCGGTCCGCCAGTCGGACGGACTCGTCCCGTGGCGAGCTCGGACCCCGGTTTGAAACGGTCGACATCCACGCCACGCGGCAGATAAAAAAGTTTCTCGTCTGGAAAACTCGCCGCGCGAAAAGACTCGGCGGCTTTTTCGGAAAGCACGACAACCAGCGTCGCCAGATCGTACTCTTCCAAGAACCTTTCGCGTTCCAACAACAGCCGTGTCTTCCAACTTCTTTTGACCTCTGACCTCTGACTTCTGACTTCTGATTTCTGACTTCCACGATGCCAGGTCGGAATTTCGATCAACGATGGAATGCTTTTCCTTTTCGCCACTCGCAGCGTTTCCAGGCAATCACCCGACCAACTGTGAAAAAAGTCGTAGCGGCCGCTCTCAAGGTGCCGCGACGCAACCCGGTCGAGATATTTTTTCTTCACTCCATAATAATATGGGCGGCCGACAAACGAGATCAGCCGGACCGGATGCCAGCGAAGCGATTGAATGAAACTCGCCGGGATTTCATCCTGGCGATTGTCGTAAGCCACGGCTTTGCCGAGAAAATTTCCGTGATAGGAGGCGCGTAGCGCCTCAAAAGAATCGGTGTCGAGTCCGTGTCCGCCAATTCTAGCGAAGATCGAGTAAAGGAGACTCCGCGGCAGCAGGCGTGGCGTACCCACGGAACTTTCCAATCGCTGCGTTTCTATCATGTTGAGAAGCGTCCGCTAAACACGCTAAAGGACGCGAAAAGTCAAAGATACGTTGCTTTTGCGCCCAATGTTAGCGTCATTTGGCGTGTTTGGCGGATACTGAAAAATTGAAAATCGCTTTTGTCCGCCGTGGCTATTCACCCAGCGGCGGTGCGGAAGCCTATTTGAAAAGGCTTGGGCAAGGGGTTGCCGAGCGTGGTCATGAGGCGCAGCTGATTGCCACCAACGACTGGCCTGACAGCGAATGGCCGTTTGGTCCTATTACCCGCATTCACACCGATTCTCCAATCTCGTTTGCCGACGAGCTCGAGAAAATGCGCCCACAACTTCACTGCGACGTGCTGATGAGTCTGGAACGGGTTTGGCGCTGCGATGTTTATCGCGCCGGCGACGGTGTGCACCGGGCCTGGCTCAATCGGCGCCGAAAATTTGAAATGCCGCTTCAACGATTTGTTCGTGGCATCAATCGGAAACATCAGGACATCTTGAAACTCGAGGAAACGCTTCTTGGAAAAGCCGGCGCCGGTCACGTTATCGCGAATTCGGAAATGGTGAAACGTGAGATCGTAGATCTTTATGGATATTCCGCCGGCAAGGTTGACGTCGTTCGGACCGGCGTGCCGCTGGAGAAATTTCGCTTTGATCCGTCACTTCGCAAGAAATCCCGCGCTGAGTTGAAATTGAAGCCGGACGAAATTGCTCTACTTTTTGCCGGCTCGGGTTGGGAAAGAAAGGGGCTGCGGTTCGCGATCGAAGCTTTCGAGCTCTCTCAGAATCGCAGATTGCGTTTGTTCGTTGCCGGCCGCGGTGATCAGCGTGGTTATCGACCGAAGCGGTTTTTTACAGAAGAGCCGGTGCGGTTTCTCGGAGAAATCACGGACGTTCGTCCGATGTACGCCGCCGCGGACATTTTCATTTTACCGAGCGTCTACGACCCGTTTTCGAACGCCTGTCTCGAGGCGCTCGCGTGCGGCCTGCCGGTCATTACAACTCGCGACAACGGATTCAGCGAGATTATCCAGGACAACGTTCACGGTTCCGTCGTCGATCTTCCGAACAATGTCATCGCGCTTCGCAATGCAATCCGATTTTGGTCGGACGAATCGCGTCGGGCTGCGGCCAGAATGACCAATGCCGAACGCGCTTCGCAGTTCAGCATGGAGGCCAACGTGGACGCGACTTTGAAGCTCCTGTTTCAATCGCCAAGTGAGAGGCTATCGCCAGGATCGATGACGAAGACCTGATCGAGCCGGGTGATTTCAAAGATTGGCCGCACCTTATCGTTCATTCCGCTCAGAGTAAGCTTGCCGCCGTATTGTCGAACGTTCTGAAGGGCGCGAATCAAGACTGCGACGCCGGAACTATCGATGAACGTCACTCCGGAAAGATCGACGACGAGGTGATTCGGCTTCCGTTTGATCATTGACGCGAGTGAGCGTTCGACTCGCGGAGACCTGTGCAGGTCGATTTCGCCCTCCAACGGAAGAAAATTGTCCCAGTCCAGCAACGCCATCCAGGCCGGAATTTGCAGCAGTTCTTATTCCGAAATCGCAGTCGTTTTCGTCGCGGCCAGGGCAGCGTCGACGTCGGGATAAATTTCGAAAACCTGATCGAGGCGGGCGATGTCGAAGATGTGTTTGACGTCGTCCTGGACACCGGCCAGGCCGAACCTTCCGCCGTACTTCTGGACGTTCTGCATTCCCTCGATCAGCACAGCCAGGCCGGAACTGTCGAGATACGTCACCTCGGTAAGATCGACCACGATCTGATTCGGTTTCTTTTCGATCATTGTTCGCAACGAGTCTGCGACCTCCGGCGAAACGTGGAGATCGATTTCGCCGTTCAGCGGCAAAACGTTGGTTTGTTGTTTTCGTGACATAGATTCAGGAGGCGGAATGACTCGCATGGTTCCATCGAACATCGCCGGTTGATCACCAATCGAGCGTATCAATTAGACGGTCAACGTCGGAAAAATCATCAATCAAAATGTCCGGAGCATGCTCGGCGAGCTTTTCGCGACTCCAGCTGCCGGTTGCCACGGCAATGGTGCGCGCGCCAAGCGCTTTCCCACAGGCGATGTCGCGCGGCGTGTCGCCGATGACATCGATCTCCCCGGCTGAAAATTCGCGGCCATGCTTCTCTTGGGCCCGCGCGCGGGCGAATGATCCAAGCTGGTTACGATCGTGATGATCGTCCGCGAAGGCGCCGAATTCGAAAAAGTGCCAGACGCCGTAATGACCGAGTTTCAATTGTGCGCCGCGGGAGACGTTTCCGGTCAGCAGCCCGAGCACGACATGCTTTCGTGTTTTTAGCTTCTTCAAGAGCTCAAGAACCCCGGGGAGCAGGTTTCCTTTGCGGCGGGGCAGCTCGTGCGAGAGAAAATGGACGTAGCTGTCGAGGAAGGCTGTGACGTTCCCGGCGTTGGCCGGAATGTTGTGTTTGTTGAGGATGCTCGTGACGATTCCGGAATCCGTCATACCGGCGATCTCGATGTCCCCAAGGTCGTCCTCGATTTTGAAACGTTCCTTCAGGGCGCGCTTCAAAGCTTCCATCCCGGCGCCACCGGAATGGATAAGCGTTCCGTCGATATCGAATAGCAGGAGACGCTTGTGCATTTGGATTTTCGATCTGAAATCGAAGACGCGAGTTATGGCGCGTGCATGATGTCCACTTAAGTTGGGCGAGCGCAGAATGCCAGTCCGGCTCGGACCTTGCCAATTCGAAAGTTCGGCAGGCGCAGCGCCTGCCCTACAATTGACCCATGACGCACGGCCCCGCATAGTGCGGCTTTCATGGCAATCGAACTGACGCGCAATTTCTGCATCATCGCGCACATCGATCACGGCAAGACCACCTTGTCGGACCGATTGCTCGAGACGACAGGAACGATTCACGAGCGCGACAAGCAGGACCAGCTTCTCGATTCGATGGACCTGGAACGGGAGCGCGGAATCACGATCAAAGCGCACCCGGTGGCAATGAAATATCGCGCGAAAGACGGGCAGACCTATCGATTGAACCTGCTCGACACGCCGGGTCACGTCGATTTTGCTTATGAAGTTTCGCGATCGCTCGCCGCATGCGAAGGCGCGTTGTTGATTGTCGATGCGGCGCAGGGCGTCGAAGCGCAAACCGTGGCGAACGTCCACCTCGCGCACAAACAAGGCCTGACCATCGTGCCGATCATCAATAAGATCGATCTCCCGAACGCGGATGTACCGTCGGTGAAGCGTCAACTCGAGGAAATTCTTGCGATTCCAGCTGAGGAAGCGATCGCCGCGAGCGCGAAAATGGGAACCGGGGTCGAGGAAATTTTGGAAGCGATCGTGCACCGGATTCCAGCGCCGGAAAAACCGAAAGACGAAACTTTACGCGCGCTGGTGTTCGATTCCGTCTTCGATGTCTATCGCGGAGTCATCGGTCACGTTCGCCTGGTGTCGGGAAAGATGGAACCGGGCCAGGCGATCCGGATGATGAGCAACGATGGACGCTATGAGATCAAGGAAGTGGGCGTGTTTACGCCCAAGATGTTTGTGCAGCCGAAGCTGAGCGGCGGCGATGTCGGTTACTTTATCGCAAACGTCAAAACCGTTAGCGATATGAAGATCGGCGACACCATCACCGATCAACGAAATCCCGCGCGCGAGCCATTGCCTGGCTTCCAGGAAATTCACCCGATGGTTTTTAGCGGAATTTACCCGATCAACACCGGCGATTTCGAACATTTGAAAACCGCGATTGGGAAACTTCGGCTGAACGATTCGGCGTTTATTTACACGCCGGAAAGTTCGGTTGCCCTCGGTTTCGGATTCCGCTGCGGATTTCTCGGCCTCCTGCACATGGAAATCATCCAGGAGCGATTGCGTCGCGAATACAACATGGACATCATCGCGACGAGCCCCAGCGTCGTTTACGAAGTGATCACGACGCGCGGTGAAACTTTTTTGATCGACAATCCTGCGCACCTGCCCGACCCGAGCCAGATCAAGGAAATCCGGGAACCGATCGTGCGCGCCTACGTGCTTTGCCCGAACGAATATATCGGCGACATCCTGCAATTGATCCTGGAAAAGCGCGGAACGATGGACCACACCGAGACCCTGGACTCTCGCCGTGTGATGTTGCATTGCGAGCTGCCGCTGAACGAGATCCTCGTCGATTTTAACGACAGGATTAAGTCGATCACCCGCGGTTATGGCTCGATGGATTACGAACATGCGGGCTACCGTGCGGAGAAACTGGTGAAGCTGGACCTGCTGGTGAACGGTGAACCGGTTGACGCTTTCTCGATGATCGTGCACAAAGACCGGGCCGAGGCGAGGGGACGCCAGCTGGCTGCGAAATTGAAAGAGGTGATCCCCCGGCAGCTTTACCAGGTGGCGATCCAGGCGGCCATCGGGGGAAAAGTTATTGCCCGGGAGAACGTTTCGGCCTTGCGAAAAAACGTTACCGCGAAATGCTACGGCGGCGACATCACCCGCAAACGAAAGCTGTTGGAGAAACAAAAAGAAGGAAAGAAGCGAATGAAAAGCATTGGCAAGATTAACATTCCGCAGGAAGCCTTCATTGAGGTGCTCAAAGCGCAGTAAACTGCGCTTTGAAATGACGAAATCCGAATGACGAATGACGAAGGAAATTCAAAATGATAAATAATCAAAGGAACCGCCAAATAATTGAATCGACACCGGGCTTGCCTAGCGATCCGTTTTCTTTGTCATTCGAGCTTTGTCATTGTTTCGACATTCGACATTCGTGCTTCGGCATTTAACTCATGTTCACGTCGCGTTACGTTAAGCACAGCAAACTGTTGGTGCGCCACGCCCAGAAGTATCTGCGTTACAAACGCGATGTGATGGAGGCGGCGACTTACGACGAAGTCGGTGGGATGATCAGGCGGCTGCGCGCGGCATTAAAACAGCGCGATCGAAAACAGATTCAGAGCCGGGCCGAAGAACTCGACGCCAAATTGCATCAGCTGACGCCAGTCACCTGGGAATCGCACTGGCGCGAGAACGTCGAGGTAATCCTGGTCGCAATCGTCGTCGCGATCGGAATCCGTTCCTATTTTTTGCAGCCGTTTAAGATTCCAACCGGCTCGATGCAGCCGACGTTGAATGGGATTATCGGCCGCCCAATGGCGGCGCCGCCGCCGAATTTTGTGCGGCAAGCGGCGGAGTTCATTCTCCGCGGGCGGAATTACATCAACGTGGTGTCGCAAGAGGACGATCAGGTCCTGCAAATCGAGCAGAAGAAGTTTTTCTTTTTCTTTACCTGGTCGCGAATCATCTGTCAGCACCAGCACTTCATGGTTTATTGCCCGCCGGACCAATTGCGGGCCGACTTCAAGGTCTCGCCCGGCGTCCGATATCGGCGCAACGAAGTCATCGCCCGCGGCGCGGTCGACACCGGCGACCAGGTTTTCGTCGACAAATTCAGTTACAACTTCGTCAAGCCTCATCGCGGGGATGTTTTCGTATTTCGGACCAAACACATTCCGATGATTCCGGAGGACCCCGAGACCGGCGCGCCCTTTTATATTAAGAGACTGGCCGGTTTACCGAACGATACGCTGCGGATCCAACCGCCGCTTCTTTATGTGAACGCTAAACCTGCGGAGGGATATGGTTTTCACAGGGTGATGGAGGCCAAGGACGGATACCGCGGCTACGGTCCAGGCCAACAATACCTCTCGGATCCAACGAGAACGTTTCAGATTCCGGAGCACAGCTATTATGCGATGGGCGACAACAGCTATAACAGTTTCGACAGCCGCTACTGGGGTCCGGTGCCGGAGAAGAATCTCGTTGGTCGCGGCTTGCTTGTTTACTGGCCGTTCATTCCGCACTGGGGCTTGATTCGCTGAGGCGAATTGGAATGACGAAGCACGAATGACGAATGTCGAAGGAATCGCGAAACAAAAAGTCGCAACGCAACATCGAAATCTGGTTTCGTCATTCCGATTTGGTCATTATTTCGTCATTCGTCATTTGTCATTCGTCATTTAGCGGCGTGGAGTCCTGAGATGTCGCCCCAGACGCTGCGACTGTACCCGATTCTCGGATTTCTGTGCGGCTACGTGATCCTGCTGCTGTTCAATCCGGTCCGGCTGGCGTTACGGGACGGTTTCCGGTGTTTGCTTCGATACAAACGGATCTGGCTGACGTTCGTCGCGCTCGGATTCGCCTACTTCGTTTTTCAATTTTCCACCTTCACCCCGATTCAAAGCACTTCAGACATCGATCTTAGTCAATTGACGTCGATGAGCTCGTGGCATTGGCCCACGTTTCTTGAAATCTGGCAGGAAGCGCCGTTGCCGGCATTGGAGGGTGTGGCTGGAATTTTCGATTGCGCGACCACCACTTATCCGCTGTCGGCGATCGCTGCGGTGATGATGCTCATGAATTGGCGCGGTTTGCATAGCGCGCTGATGCGCGCGCTGCACAAGAGATTTCGGGTCGGCGGTTACCTGGTCTATCTGATCCTGCTCTTCACCGCGGTGTCAGCGCTGTTGAAACCGATCGTGTTTTGGGCGCTGCCGTTGTGGGGCGGCCTTCTTCCGGCAGCCGGACTTCTACAGGTTTCCGCGAGCATCGACGCGTTCGCGTTTATTTTCGAATATCTGCTCGGCGTTTACATCCAAATCTACGTCATTGCTGTTTGTTTCGCCTGGATCCGCGGATTGAGCTTCGAAGAAGGCGAACTTTTTCGCTTCGCCATGCGCCGGTTCAGCTACGTTTTGGAGTGGGCCGGGATCGTGGTGCTGATCAGCTTCCTGATCGTGCGGTTGCCGTTGTTACTCGCCTATTTCATGAACGTCCCCGATGTGCTCGATTATCTGCCGATCGAACGAGTCGTAATGTGCGGCATCATTATCGCGTTCAGTTCGGTCCAAATTTCCCTCGCGCTCCACAACGAGACGTTGCGCGAAGCCATCCGCGCTCATCGCGAGTTCATCAAGAATAATCTCAGCCGTTTCGGCTGGTTTTTGCTGATTTGCGGCATCCATTTTTTCATTCTGACGACCGCGGACGCGATTGTTCGCGGCGCAATCGCCGACCGCGAGCTCGCCATGATCGTTTGGAAATCGATTTTCGTTGTTGCCCGCGGTCTGGTGACGGGATGGTTGCTCGCTTCGTGGGTTTGCTTGTTTCGCCGCGGCGAGACCGGCGCCGTTTACCAACAGACCTGGATCGAATATTAATCGACGACGCGAATTTCAGTTGTGAATGCGACCAAGATTACCCGGGCCAGCAAATCGAACCTGGCTCTGGCGTTTGTTTCGCTCGGGCGTGAACGCCGGCGCGACATCACCAGCTTTTACGCGTTTTGCCGGGTGATCGACGATATTGCCGACGATGTCGACCTCGACGTTGCAGAGAAGCGTCGCCGGTTATTTGAATGGCGCGATTGGTTGCGCACGCCGCGGCCTAACGAATCGGAGATTGCCGCCGAAGTGCGGGATTTGATGAACAAGTATTCGCTTCGGCCGAAAATGTTGGAGGAAATCATCGCCGGCGTGGAAATGGACCTGACCATCCAGTGTTACGCGACGTTCGGGGAGTTGCGGGTCTACTGCTATCGAGTGGCCAGTGCGGTCGGCCTGGTCAGCATCGAGATTTTTGGTTACCGGAACCAAGCCTGCAAGGACTACGCGATCCAGCTCGGGCTGGCGCTCCAAACAACCAACATCATCCGCGACGTAGGCAAAGATCTTCAGTCCGGGCGAATTTATTTGCCGCAGGAGGATTTAGCCCGTTTCGATTATTCGGAAAAAGAGCTGCAAGCTCGCCGGTATGACGAGCGTTTTGTGCGACTGATGGAATTCGAAGCCACTCGCGCCCGGCAATTTTTCTCGCGAGCGGCGGAACTCTTGCCCAGAGAAGATCGCCGATCGATGGTGGCAGCGGAAATCATGGCCTCGATCTACCGCGGCCTTTTACGGCGAATGGAGCTGGACAAGTTTCGGGTGTTTGAAAAAGAATACAGTCTGAACAAATTGGAAAAGACCGGAAGGATTGCCGCTCAACTGTTTAAGCTTGTTTGAATGAACAGAAAGTGCGATCCGTCTGATTCACCGAAATCGTAAATCACACTACACTATGAAAAAATATCTAGGCTTAATCTCAGCGCTGGTTGTGGCGGCTTTCGTCTTGATACCGCTCGTGCAGGTTCGCGCCCAGGACACGCGGGACGCGAAAGATCCGAAGATTATTACCAAGGAAGAGGCTGTCAAAAAGTATCCGCCACCAAGCGGAAAAGACTACCCGATGGGAAGCGATTTGGCACTTCTCAGCGGTGGTGCCGGCGGTGGAAGCACTTGGGGCTACATCAAAAGTCCATACTCGAGCAACGTTTACGACTGTCGCAAGGGAAAGGCCCATCCCGGAGACCTGATTTTGGACGAAAGTGTAAATAAGGTGTTCGTGCGTCCGCGCTGATCGCAACATCTATCGGATTGCACGGTTCAATGGGCTGATTAGGGAAACATTATGAACAAGAAGCTTTTCACAACGGTGTGCGGCGTCGCTCTTGCCGCATTCGTTCTCGATTCGTGTGATACGCCAACTGGTCAGGGTGCCGCCGCTGGCGCCGGTGCGGGTGCGCTCATCGGTGGTTTGGCCGGGGGCGGGCCGCGAAGCGCGGTGATTGGAGCGGCAATTGGCGCTGCTAGTGGCGCGCTGATCGGACACGCGATTCAGGAAGACCGCGCGCGCCAGTACGGTCCGCCGCCTCCGGGAGGTTATCCATTTGCCCGGCGCACAGATCGCCCGGGAATCTTTCTCAGTCCGTACACTGGCCGCTCCTACGATTTGCGTGGTGTGCCGCCGGGCGGACTCACCCGGGATGTTGATACGAATCAGCTGTTCCGCAGACCGTAGCATCTGATCGTTTATTTGAAGCGCGTTGCCCCCGCGACCGCGGGATCAACGCGCTTTCTTTTCCGGCCATTTCAGCGCCAGGCGTTAATGCGTCACCCACGAGGCGCGAAAAGTAAAACGGTGGCGACGAGTTAGAAAATTAATTTTGCCGTGAATTTTCATTTTCACGTGCATTTGCAAATTCATGCGCCTAATTCTCGTTAGGTCTATGACGCGCGCGTTGACGGTGACACTGATGCTCGTCGCGGCAGTGGCGATGTCGGCTGTTGCTGGCGAAGAGATCACGCAAAGTCGCGCGCATCAGATCGCAGCGTATTACTACGGTCGTTATTTTCCACGCGAAGGTTGTGGCGGCACTGGCCTACCGGAGCTTCGCGGAGACTATTGGGAGTCCATCGTCCGTCTCGGTTACGCTGGCAAGCCGAGCGGTATAATTCGCATCCACAGGCTCACAGGCAAAGTATCTTATTCCGGTCCTTATTTCTTGAAGCCACCGACGTCGGCGAACAGTCTTGAGCGATGGGCGAAGCGCTTAGACGAGCGGACACGCTAGACCTAACCAATCGATGAAGCCAACCGCCCCATTGCGATGCAACTTCAGCGAGATTTTTACAGCACCCTGCGGTGGCTTATCTTTTCTCGTTAGGCCTATGAAACACGCCGTTCTTATTCTCGCTCTTGTGCCGTCAATCGTTGTTGCTCAGCGCGCGTCCGACAAACCAATGAAGACGGCTGGCCAGAGGTCTTACGACGCGCTCATGAAAGCTGAAGCGCCCTATATCGCGAAGGCGCGCGCCACATATCCTGCCGCGAGAAAGCGCTATCTTGATGGCTGCCGCGTGGCTACTGGTTTGAAGTTCGGAAGCGTTTGACAGATCCAGGCGGTGGCGTCTTCGAAGAGGTCTTCATCGAAGTAGACGCGATCAAAGGCGGCATGGTCTACGGTCGTATCGGCAGCGAAATCGGCGCCGTGCATTCTTACCGTCAGTGGCAACGCGTCTCATTTCCCGAGTCGGAGGTTCTCGATTGGACCATTGTTCATCCAGGCGGTCGCGAAGAAGGCAACTATGTCGGGAAATTCATCGGCACATATAAGCCGCAATAGGCCTAACCAAGCGCTGGAGCGAACGGCCGAGGCGCGAAGCGCCCGTTGAGATGTTTAGAAGTTGAGTTGTTGAGATGAAAACTTGCGCTCTCGTTAGCGGTCGCTCAGCTTGGTCTCGTTAGGTCTATGCCGCCCGCGCTACCGGAAGACACGCAAGCGGAGCTAAAGCGTGATTTTGCTCGCAGCTTCGAGCGCTTTCGCGGAGGCGGCGCGATACCGATAGGCGGCTTGGTGTTGTCTAAGGATCCGCTGAAGCCGAAATTCATCGTGCAGTGCTTTTCGTCAAAGTCCTCTCTGGAGAATATCGCACGCAGTGAAGCGCAGGAGCGCATCGCCACCGCGAAAGAGGAGTTGGCACATCTGCTTTCACTCTTTCCGCTGCTCCGCGAAGAGATTCGCGCGCTCGACGTCGCATTCTACTTCTGCTACGACGACGGAAAGAACGCGGTCTGTGCTGCCAAAGAGGAAGACAATCAGTTTGTTTATCATAACCGATAGACCTAACCAAACGATGAAGCGAATCGCCGCCTGGCGCGTGTTCACATTTCAAAAGACTAAAAGAGTTTCAGTCGAAACCCCCGCTCGCTTTCGGCGGCGGTCGCTCAGCTTGGTCTCGTTAGGCCTAAACTCGCCCGTTGGCGAGCACCAAGCAACCTAAGAAACTCAAACCAATGAATGCAATATCACACCTCGTTCGCAAATATTTTGCTGCTTACGACTCAAAAGACAGAAAGTCGCTAGAGGGCTTATTGAGAGACGATTTCACCTTTAGCAGCCCGCTCGATGATAATATTAGTAGAGAGCAGTATTTGGAAGGGTGTTGGCCCAATAGTGAGCACCAAAGCGGTTTTCAGATCAAGAAGCTCTTTGCGGAGGGGAACGAAGCCTTCGTTACTTACGAGTGCGAAAAGACGGACGGCAATAGATTTCGAAATACGGAGT
>Ga0210405_10001487_pt1 | contig 26596 bp, 21 predicted proteins | sample IncBWH11MmetaG_FD_155492 | JGI IMG/M metagenome (GOLD analysis project Ga0210405, IMG submission 155492) | Forest soil microbial communities from Barre Woods Harvard Forest LTER site, Petersham, Massachusetts, United States - Inc-BW-H-11-M | ecosystem: Environmental > Terrestrial > Soil >...
AACGCGCCATACCCAACGTCGGGGCCATCGATATCCTGGATCACCGTGATCCGCGGTCCAAGTCCGGTCCCCATATATTCGTAATAGGCGATGCGGCGCCTGGCCTGCTCATCGGCAGCAAGAGAGGACTTCAGCACCGAGCGGATGGTCACGGTGCGCGCATAGCCGACCATCGGCGGCAGCCCAGGAAACGGACATACCAGCGGCTTGGTGGTGTAACCGATCAGGCGGCGCTCAGGTGCTACGACTTCCATCGCATTGCAGATCGTCGGGGTGTCGTAGCGCGCCAATGCCTCGAGCAGTGCGGCAGGCAGCGGCGCGGATGTCGAATTCGTCACGGCGTTCTCTCCAGAAAGTCAGGGGGTCCTTTATCGTCCGCCATATAGCCGACCGGCGCGCGATCGGCAAAAGCGTAATCGACCTCTTGGGACAAACGACTCCGTTTGTCCCGTGATGGCGTCCCGCATGATGGGCGATTTCAGTTCAGGCGGGTTGGCCGATCATCCTGCTGCGGTTCGGCGACGGTCGACACGAAGGGTGGCGCCGGATCCGACGGGACGACGGGAGGTGGCGCCACGCCCCTGGCGGCGGCCCTGCGCTGATGGTCGCGATAGGATTTCCATCCGGCGGGCAAGCTGAGGAGATACAGCACGGTGCATGCCGAGAGAATGTACCAGGGATAGCCGATCAAAAGCGCGATGAACAACACAACCGAGACAAAAACCGGCAACACCATCTCCGGGGGCACGCGCATGCGCACGGTCTTGCCCGAGAACACCGGCAGGCGCGAGACCATCAGGAAGCCGATCAACAACGTGTACCCCGCGGTCAGCATGGCCGGCGGTTTCGGCAGGCCGAGGAACGCAAGATAGATCGGAAGCAGCACCGTGATCGCGCCCATGGGCGCGGGAACGCCGGTGAAGTAGTTCGCCGCAAACGCAGGCTTGTTGGGATCTTCCATGGTCGCGTTGAAACGCGCCAGTCTCAGCCCGCCGCTGATGGCGAAAACCATCGCGGCGATCCAGCCGCCATTGTTCAGCTCGTGCAGCTGCCAGAAATACAGAATGAGCCCCGGAGCGACGCCGAAATTGACGAAATCGGCGAGGCTGTCGAGCTCGGCCCCGAATTTCGACTGGCCCTTGATCATGCGCGCGACACGGCCATCGATGCCATCGAGCACGGCGGCGAACACGATCGCCGCCACCGCCAATTCCATCCGCCCTTCGGTGGACAGGCGGATCGCGGTCAGGCCCGCGCAGATCGCGAGCAAGGTGATGAAATTGGGTACCAGCATCCGTACCGGGATCGGGCGAAACCGGCGGCGGCGCATTTCGGGATATTGCGGATCGATCGGCATAGCGCAGTATATAGCAAGCGCCGGCCTGTTCCGCCATCGCGGCGGTCCCGCCGCGGGCTCAGCGGCCTGAATGGTTAATCGGCGCGGAAGGTACGCCCGGCGTCGTTGAGCCTGAAATCGGCCAGAACGGTCTCGCCGGCCACAGCGGTTTGGCCTTCCGCTACCAGCGCTCTGGTGCCCTCAGGCAGGTAAACGTCAAGACGCGAGCCGAAACGGATCAGGCCAAACCGCTCACCCGCCCCGATGGTCTGTCCTTCCCGCACGAACGACACGATACGCCGCGCCACCAGGCCCGCGATCTGGATCACCCCAATGCGCCCGTTGGGTGTGGAAATGACCAGCGAATTGCGCTCATTGTCCTCGCTTGCCTTGTCGAGTTCGGCATTGATGAAGGTGCCGGGCCGATACGCAATGCGGTCAATCCGCCCCGAGACCGGACTACGGTTCACATGGCAATTGAACACGCTCATGAAGATCGAGATCCGCGGCAGCGGTCTGTCGCCGAGACCAAGTTCGGCCGGTGGCAAGACCTGCGTCACCTTCGAGATACACCCGTCGGCCGGCGCCACCACGAGGCCGTCCCGCACCGGCGTCACCCGCGCCGGATCGCGGAAAAAGAGGGCGCACCAGATCGTCAGCAACGTGCCGATCCAGCCAAGCGGCGTCCAAATCCAGAACAGGATCAGGCTGGCCAGCGCAAAGCCGCCGATAAACGGATAGCCCTCCGGGTGAATGGGCGGAATTTGCGCACGAATGGAGTTGGCGATCGACATCAAGACTCACAGTAATCTTTCCCTCCCCTTGTGGGGAGAGATGGCATCAGGACTACGCGGCGGCCGGCGTCACCAGCGTATCGTCGACCGGCGGCGGCACCCGGTTCGGCGCCTCGTTCTCGTCGTCGATCCGCGCCAGCTTCTCCCGCGCTTCCTGGGCCTCGCGCTGCCGGTTCCACATACTGGCATAAAGCCCGCCGGATGCCAAAAGCTGGCCGTGGGTTCCGCGCTCGGCAATCCGGCCCTGATCGAGCACGATGATTTCGTCGGCGGCCACGATCGTGGAAAGCCGGTGCGCGATCACGAGCGAGGTGCGGTTGCGCGATACCCGCTCCAGCGCGTCCTGAATCTCCTGCTCGGTATGGCTGTCGAGTGCCGAGGTCGCCTCGTCCAGCACCAGGATGGGCGGCGCCTTGAGAACGGTGCGCGCGATCGCAACGCGCTGCTTTTCGCCGCCCGATAATTTCAGGCCGCGTTCGCCGACCTGGGTCTCATACCCCTTCGGCGACATCCGGATGAAACCGTCGATTTGCGCGAGCCGCGCCGCTTCCTCCACCTCGGCATCGGTCGCGTCCCAGCGGCCATAGCGGATGTTGTAACGGATGGTGTCGTTGAACAGCACCGTGTCCTGCGGCACCATGCCGATCGAGGCCCGCAGCGAGCTTTGCGTGACGTTGCGGATATCCTGGCCGTCGATCAGGATCCTGCCGCTGGAAACGTCATAGAGGCGGAACAGCAAGCGCGAAATCGTCGATTTGCCGGCGCCGGATGGCCCTACGATTGCAACCGTCTTGCCGGCCGGCACCTCGAAGCTGAGACCTTTGAGGATCGGGCGCTCGCGGTCGTAGGCGAATTGCACATTGTCGAAGCGCACATTGCCCGAGGTCACCATCAGCGGCGTGGCGCCCGCAATATCGTTGATCTCGGGATTGCGCGACAGCACGCTGAACATCTTCTCGATGTCGATGATCGCCTGCTTGATCTCGCGATAGACCATGCCCATGAAATTCAGCGGCTGGTAGAGCTGGATCATCATGGCATTGACCATGACGAAATCGCCGACCGTGTTTTGCCCGTTGCGGACCCCGAGCGCGCACATCAGCATGGTCGCGGTGAGACCGCCGGTGAAGATGATCGCCTGGCCGGTGTTGAGGACGGCGAGCGAAGTATAGGTTTTGACGCTGGCCTGCTCGTAACGCTGCATCGAGCGGTCGTAGCGTGTGGCTTCGCGTTCCTCGGCGCTGAAATATTTGACCGTCTCGTAATTGAGAAGCGAGTCGATCGCCTTGGTGTTCGCCTCGGTGTCGGAATCGTTCATCTTGCGGCGTATCTCGATCCGCCACTCGGTCGCGAGGTAGGTGTAGTACATGTAGATCACGACCGTGATCATGGTGACGAGGACGTAACGCCAGTCGAACTTCCAGAGCAGCACCAGCATCAAAAGCGAAACCTCGACGATGGTCGGCACCAGTTGCAGGATCACCATCCGCACGATGACTTCGATCCCCGTGCGGCCCCGCTCCAGCACGCGCGTCAACCCGCCGGTCTTGCGCTCGAGGTGGAATCTCAGCGACAGCTCGTGCATATGGACGAAGGTGCGATAGGCGAGCTTGCGTACCGCGTGCATGGCCACACGCGCGAAAATTCCATCGCGCCACTGGGTCAGGACCGCCATCAGCACGCGCAGGCCGCCATAGCTCAAAGTCATGATCAGCGGCGAGGCGATCAGCCACAGCGTCCAGTTGGACGGTTGCACCGGAGCGGTATCGGCGCCGGTCAGGGCATCGATCGCCCATTTGAAGGTGAACGGCACGGCCAAGGTCGCGAGTTTCGCGAGCAGCAGCAGTACCACCGACCAGACGACGCGCATCTTCAGATCGGCGCGATCGCCGGGCCAGATATAGGGCCACAGATGCACCAGCGTCCCGGTCAGGGTCGCCTGTCCGAAGGATTGATCAGCAGCAGCCGCTTCGCCGGCGCCTTGGGCCGAATCAGGATGAGCCATCGAGCCAAGCCCGGCGCAACATGGCACGCCGTCCCGACGCGCGCTTTTTTAGGTTTTTCCACATTCCGCAGTCATATAGAGCGTTTAGCCGCCCTGTACACCTTGTCGTAACCAAATTCTTTCGCGATTTACGCGGATATTGCGGATAGATTTGGTTTCCGAAGCGATTCCATTTGGGCTTGACGACTTTTACGCTGCAGTGCCACATGACCGATATGAACAAGATCAAGACAGTCTGCGTCTATTGTGGCTCCGGCCCCGGCACCAATCCCCGCTTCGTCGAAGCCGCCATCGCATTCGGCAGGATCCTTGCCGAAAGCGGTATCCGCCTCGTCTATGGCGGCGGCTCGATTGGCCTGATGGGCGCGGTGGCCAACTCGGTCCTCGACCACGGCGGCACGGTGACGGGAATTATCCCCGACTTCCTGACCATCCGCGAAAACGCCCTCAAGCGCGTTCAGGAAATGATCGTCACGCCCGACATGCATGAGCGCAAGCGGCTGATGTTTGAACGTTCCGACGCGTTCGTGGCGCTGCCCGGCGGCATCGGCACGCTGGAGGAACTTGTGGAACAGCTCACCTGGCAGCAGCTCGGCCGCCATTCCAAACCGGTGCTGATCGCGAACGTCGAAGGTTTCTGGGAGCCGTTACTCTCGTTGCTCGCGCATATGCGCGCGACGCATTTCATTCGGCCGAGTCTTGCGATCGATATTCTGAAGGCCGAACGGGTCGAGGAAATCCTGCCGCGGTTGCAAGCCGCCGCCCGCGTGCTGGAAAGCACCACCGAAATGGCGCCTGAAATCGTTCGTCGTCTCTAGCAAGCCGCAGCCTACGGCGGCGTCTCTGCGTCATCCCTGGGGAATGTCACCGCCTCGATTCGATTGCCGTCGGGGTCTCGGATGAAGGCTGCATAGTAGCGGACGCGATCATGCGGCCGCAGGCCCGGCGCGCCGTCGGAACTGCCTCCGGCTTTCAGCGCCGCAGCATGGAACGCGTCGACCTCGCCGGCCGATTTCGCCCGTAGACAGATGTGACAGCCGCTCTCCGGCGGTACCGGTGACATCCGGGCCCGCAAGTTGATCCAAAACTCGGGATAGCTTTTGCCGAAACCGACTGTCGCAGGCCGCGTCACCAGCCGTGAAAGCCCAAGCGGCGCCAGCGTCAATTCATAAAAGTGCGCGGACCTTTCGAGGTCGCTGACGCCGACGGAGATGTGGTCGATCATTGACCGAGCTCTCGAAGTTTTCCGTCATTGCGAGCCAACGGGTCGCGCGAACGCGCGCCCGATGACAGGCTCCGCGAAGCAATCCAGAAATCGGATACGGGGTAACATGCTGGATTGCTTCGTCGGTTCGCTCCTCGCAATGACGGTGAAGTAAGCCTCATGCCGGCGCGCCGGACTTCACGAGCTTGTAGATGATCGAGTCCATCAGGGCCTGGAACGAGGCGTCGATGATATTGGGCGACACCCCGATCGTGGTCCAGCGTTCGCCCTCCTCGTCCGCGCTTTCGATCAGCACCCGCGTCACCGCTTCAGTGCCGCCATTGAGGATACGGACGCGATAGTCGATCAGCTTCAGCCCTTCGATGTACTTCTGGTATTTGCCGAGATCCTTGCGCAGCGCCACGTCGAGCGCATTCACGGGGCCGTTGCCCTCGGCCGCCGAGATCAGTTTTTCGCCGTCGACATCGACCTTGACCACGGCCATGGCCACCGTGATCCGCTGGCCGTTGGCATTGTAGCGCTGCTCGACATTGACGTCGAACTGTTCGACCCGGAAATAGTCCGGCACCCGGCCAAGCGTGCGCCGCGCCAGAAGGTCAAACGACGCATTGGCGGACTCATAGGCATAGCCGGCGGCCTCGCGGTCCTTCAGCTCCTCGACCAAACGCGCCAGTTTTGGATCGTTCTTGTCGTAGGCAATGCCGGCGCGGTCGAGTTCGGCGATGACGTTCGAACGGCCGGCCTGATCCGACACCAGCACCTTGCGATGGTTGCCGACCGCCTCGGGCGGAACGTGCTCGTAGGTTTGCGGGTCCTTGAGCACGGCGGAAGCGTGAATGCCGGTCTTGGTCACGAACGCGCTCTCGCCGACATAGGGCGCGTGGCGGTCCGGCGCGCGGTTGAGCATGTCGTCGAGCGTCCGCGATACCTTCGTCAAGCTCGCCATCTTGTCGGCCGACACGCCGATCTCGAGGGAATCGGAAAATTCTGCCTTCAGCCGCAAGGTCGGGATCAGCGAACACAGATTGGCGTTGCCGCAGCGCTCACCAAGCCCATTCAGCGTGCCCTGGATCTGGCGCACGCCCGCGCGCACCGCGGCCAGCGAGTTGGCCGCCGCCTGGTCAGTATCGTTGTGGGCGTGAATGCCGAGATGATCGCCGGGAATATGTTCTGTCACCTCAGTGACGATGGTCTCAACCTCATGCGGCATCGTGCCGCCATTGGTGTCGCACAACACCACCCAGCGCGCGCCGGCCTCATAGGCCGCTTTGGCGCAGGCCAGCGCGAATCCCGGATTTTCCTTGTAGCCGTCGAAGAAATGCTCGCAGTCGAGCATGACTTCGCGGCCGGCTTGCTTCGCGGCCTTGACGCTGTCGCGGATCGAGGCGAGATTTTCCTCGTTGGTGGTCTGCAGCGCAACGCGTACCTGATAGGCCGACGATTTCGCGACAAAGCAGATCGCATCCGCCTTGGCTTCCAACAGCGCCGCGAGGCCCGGATCGTTCGAGGCGGAGCGGCCGGGCCGGCGGGTCATGCCGAACGCGGTGAAGCGAGCGCGAGTGAACTTCGGCTTCACGGCAAAGAATTCGGTGTCGGTGGGATTGGCGCCGGGATAGCCGCCCTCGACATAGTCGACGCCCAGTTCGTCGAGCATCTTGGCGATCAGGCGCTTGTCATGCAGGGTGAAATCGACCCCGTTGGTCTGCGCGCCATCGCGCAGCGTGGTGTCGAACAAATAAAGCCGTTCGCGAGTCATGTCGGAACGAGTCATGTCGGGACCTCTGGCTTGGCGCCGTCGCCCAGCGTCTTCTGCATCGTGGTGTTGGCGAGCCATTCGCCGTTGACCGAGACGGTATTGCGCTGCCTGGCCTCGTAACCCCGCTTGGCAAAAAATTCCGCGGCGTTGTCGCTGGCATCAACCGTGAGGCTCTTGGCGCCGCGGCCCCTCGCGAGCTTTTCCAGCGCATCGCACAGCATCGAGGCTACGCCCTGCCCGACCGCGCCGGGATGCACGTAAAGCATGTCGACGTGATCTGCGCCCTTCAGCGAGGCAAAGCCCACCGGCGAACTCTCCAGCGTGGCGACAAGCGTGAGTTCGGAGGCGAGACGCCTGCCAAATGCTTCTTCGTCATCAGCGGCGCTGGCCCACGCCTGCTGCTGCGCCTCGCTATAGTCGTCGCCCGTCAATCCCTCAATGCTGGCAACGAAAATCGCCGCCAGCACGGGCGTGTCTTCCGCCAGGAACGGCCGCAGCGCGGGTTTGGGCAACGCCTGTCCCATCGTCAACCGTCTCTCTTGTTACCTCCCCCCTTGTGGGGGAGGTCGACGATGCGAAGCATCGGCGGGAGGGGAGCCCGCATCGGCAGTCCCGCTGCGGCCAGCCCCCTCCCCAACCCTCCCCCGCAGGGGTGGAGGGAGCGAGAGAGGCGCGCGTTGCCGGCGAAAGGCTGGCGGAAAGACTTCATGCTTACCACACCCCGAGCAGCTTGAGCGCAAGCAGCACCCCCACCGCGATCACGGCCCATTTGAGCGCGATATAATAGCGCCAGTGTTTTGGAAAAGGCGTTTCGGGACGGCTCATCGCGCGATCTCCCAGGTGGTGCCTTCTTTGGAATCCTTGATGACGACGCCCATCGCCGCGAGCTCATCGCGGATGCGATCCGATTCCTTGAAATCCTTGCGGGCGCGCGCGGCGGTGCGAGCCGAGATCAAGCCATCGATTTTTTTCGCATCGATGCCCCTCGCTTGCTGTTTTCGGCCCTTCCAGATGGCGGCGCTCTCGGACAGAAAACCGAGGAGCCGCAAGGAGGCTGCGAATCGTTTGCGGTCCTTTTCATCTCCGGAAGCCGCGCGATTTCTTGAACCATGCAGGGACGCAATCATCTGCGGCGTGTTCAGATCGTCAGACAGGGCCTCGAGAACGGCGTCGGAGGACGGTTCGCCCTCGGCATCGGCAGCTACCTCGTACCAGTCATCGAGCGTCTTCGCGCTTTCTTCCAGGCCCTTCAGCGTCCAATCGATCGGCGAACGGTAATGCGTCTTCAGCATGTTGAGGCGCAGCGCCTCGCCCGGCCAATCCGCCAGCAATTCCCTGATCGTGACGAAATTGCCGAGGCTCTTCGACATCTTCTCGCCTTCGACCTGCAGGAAGCCGTTATGCATCCAGAAATTCGCCATGCGATTTTCGTGAAAGGCGCAGCAACTTTGCGCGAGCTCGTTCTCGTGATGTGGAAATACCAGATCAATGCCGCCGCCGTGAATGTCGAACTGCTCGCCGAGATGCTTCCACGACATCGCCGAGCACTCGATGTGCCAGCCCGGACGGCCCTCCGCCTTGATACCCGCCGGCGACGGCCATGAAGGCTCGCCCGGCTTTGACGGTTTCCACAGCACGAAGTCGGTGGGATCGCGCTTGTAGGGCGCGACATCGACGCGCGCTCCCGCGATCATCTCGTCGAGCGAGCGGTTGGCGAGCGCACCGTAGCGCGGCAACACCGAATTTGCCGCATTCATCGCCTGCGGCGAGAACAGAACGTGGTCTTCCGCGACGTAGGCGAACCCGCCCTGCACCAGCCGCTCGATCAGGGTGCGCATTTCCGCGATATGTTCGGTGGCGCGCGGCTCAACGGTCGGACGCAGGCAGCCGAGCGCATCGACATCATCGTGGAATTGTTTTTCGGTCTGTTCGGTGACCTTGCGGATCGCCTCGTTCAAAGGCAGGCCGGGGAAATCCCGCGCGGCGCGATCGTTGATCTTGTCATCGACGTCGGTGATGTTGCGGACATAGGTGACGTGATCGGCGCCGTAGAGATGCCGCAGCAACCGGAACAGCACGTCGAACACGATGACCGGGCGCGCATTGCCGATATGGGCGGAGTCGTAGACCGTCGGCCCGCAGACATACATGCGCACGTTATCAGGATCGAGCGGCGTGAAGGCGCGCTTTTCCCTGGTCAAGGTATCGTAGAGGCGCAATTTCATGGATATCCCGTCCGTGATGGCCGGGCGTCCAGTGATCTCGTGTGAGAAAAGACGGCCTCAGCCAGCGAATCGCTAGCTCTTAATCTCGCGGCAAATGCCACAGATGGCGAGGAAACCGTGCATGAAAGTTACCATGGGCCAGCCTGGGGGACGTCGTCAAGAGCCTCAGAAAAGCCCGTTTGGGCCGCAAAACCGCCCGCCCGGCCCATGGTTAATCATTATTTACCCCTTCAAGCCTATCATCTTGAGGCGGTCCCCTCATTCACCGGTGCAGCATGCGATCCATTTCCGCGCTTTTGGCCTGTGTATCCCTCCTGGCCGGGTCAGCGGCATGGGCCGACAGTCGCGTTTTCATCATTTCCAACCAGGCGGACGGCTATGGCGTCGACCAGTGCCTGGCCCGGGGCGAAAAATGCGGCGCCCACGCCGCCCATTCCTATTGCCAGTCGCGGAATTTCGCCCAGGCTTCCGCCTACCGTCGCGTCGATCCCGACGAAATAACCGGCTCGGTTCCCAAGGCCGGCGAGAATTGCAGCCATGCGGGCTGCAATGAATACGTCGCCATTACTTGCCAGCGTTAGGCTGTCAATCCGGGCAACGCCACACTGGTGCCCCGGAAACGACGTGACGCTGCCCCGAGAAGCAGGTATGGGAGGCCACGTGATGCCTAAATCGTTGATTGCCTCCCTCTCCGGATCGATCATGGCCTGCGCTGCGCTGCTTGGGGTGGTGCTGCTCGCCGTCGACGCGCGCGCGCAAGTTAGTCCAGGGCCGCCGTCGCAGGGGGCGGCTGCCAATCCGATGTGCGCGCGGCTCGAGGCCCAATTGGGAACCATCGATCGCGGCGGCGTTGACCCCGCCAAGGATGAACAGATACGCCGCTACCAGGACGCCGCGTCGAAGCAGCAGGCTGAGCTCGATCGCGTTACGTTGCAGGCCAAGCGGATGGGCTGCGACAGCTCCGGCTTTTTCTCGCTGTTCAATGGCCAGTCGGCGCAATGCGGCCCGGTGAACAACCAGATCCAACAGATGCGCGCCAATCTGGATCAGATCACGACCAGCCTGGAGCGGCTGCGTGGCGGCGGACTCGGCGGCAGCGAGCGCGAAAATCAGCGCCGCTCGGTTCTTGTGGCGCTGGCGCAGAATAATTGCGGGCCGCAATATGCCAACGCCGTGCAGCAGGGACCCGCCAACTTCCTGAACAACCTGTTCGGCAACAACAACAATAGCCCAGGCCCGCCGCCCGGAGATGTGGGCCCACCGTCCGGAACCTATCGTACCGTCTGTGTCCGCAGTTGCGACGGGGCCTATTTTCCGATTTCGTTCGCCACCGTTCCCGCTCGTTTTCCCGATGACGAAAGGACCTGCAAAGCCCTTTGTCCCGCGGCGGAAGCCAACCTCTACGCCTATCGCAACCCCGGCGAAGACATGAATCAGGCGGTGTCGATCAGCGGCCAGCCCTATTCCTCCTCGCCGAATGCCTTCCGCTTCCGTCAGGAGTTCAATCCGTCCTGTGCGTGCAAGGCTGCCGGACAGACCTGGTCCGACGCGCTGAAAGCCATCGACGACAAAGCCGCCGCCGAACAACAGGGCGACATCATCGTCACCGAAGAGAGCGCCAAGAAGATGTCACGCGCGCCGGTGAAACCGGCTCTCGGGCCCGCCAAGAAGGGCACCACTGCAGCTACCACCGCGCCCGATGCAACCCCAGCACCAGCGCCGGAGGCATCAAGCACCGCTGCGGCAACTTCCGGCACTTCGTCGGATAACAAGCCGATCCGTTCGGTAGGCCCGACCTTTATCCCGGCGCGCTAGACTAATGGCTATCCCTCAAACGCCTCGGCCGATCCGCGGCCCGCCCGCGATACCAGCGTGTCGTCGGGCTTGGGCAGTGGGCTGCCGGTATCGCGAAACTTGTTGGTGATGGGATAGCGCCGATCGCGTCCGAAATTCCGGCGCGTCACCTTGACGCCGGGGGCCGCCTGCCGGCGCTTATATTCGGCAATGTTGAGCAGGCGATCGATCCGCGCCACCACCTCGCGATCGAAACCGGCGGCGATGATCGAAGCCAGCGGTTCCTCGCGCTCGACCAGCCGCTCCAGGATGGCATCGAGCACGTCGTAAGGCGGCAGCGAGTCCTGGTCGGTCTGATTTTCGCGCAATTCGGCGGTCGGCGGGCGCGTGATGATATCGGGAGGAATGACTTCTCCCGCAGGGCCGCGCGCGCCCACCGGCTTCCACGTGTTGCGCAAGCTCGACAGCCGAAAAACCTCGGTCTTGTAAATATCCTTGATCGGATTGAAGCCGCCGTTCATATCGCCATAGAGCGTCGCGTAACCGACCGACATTTCCGACTTGTTGCCGGTGGTGACCACCATCGCGCCGGTCTTGTTGGAGACCGCCATCAGCAGCGTGCCGCGGGCGCGCGCCTGCAGGTTTTCTTCGGTGATATCGCGCGGCAATCCTGCGAAGGTGCCGGACAATATATCCTCAAAGCCGTTGACCGCTTTCGCAATCGGCAGCACTTCGTAGCGGATGCCGAGATTGCCGGCTAGTTTTGCCGCGTCATCGAGCGACACCTGCGCGGTAAAACGAAACGGCAGCATCACGCCACGCACGCGCTCTGCGCCGAGCGCATCGACCGCGATCGCCGCGCATAGCGCGGAATCGATGCCGCCGGATACCCCTAACAGCACGCCCGGGAATCCGTTCTTGCCGACATAGTCGCGCAGGCCCAGCACACAGGCGGCGTAGTCGCCCCTGTCGCCGTCGACAACGGACGCGATCGGCCCGGTGCAGCGCCATCCGGCCTCGCTTTTGGTCCAGCGCAGCGTGGTGATGCTTTCCTCAAACGCCGGCAGCTGCGCCGCTACCGAAAGATCGGCATTGAGCGCGAACGAGGCGCCGTCGAATACCAACTCGTCCTGTCCGCCGACCTGATTGAGATAAATCAGCGGAAGCCCGCTCTCGGTGACCCGCGCCACCGAAATCGACAGGCGGATGTCGTTCTTTTCGCGCGCGTAAGGCGAGCCGTTCGGCACCACGAGAATTTCGGCCCCGGTCTCGGCGAGACATTCGACGACATTCTCGTAATCTTCCGACTCTTCCAGCCAGGTATCCTCGCAGATCGGCACCCCGACCCGCACGCCGCAGATCGACACCGGGCCTGGCGCCGGTCCCCGCGCGAACACGCGCTTTTCGTCGAATACGCCGTAGTTCGGCAGGTTGACCTTGAACCGGATAGCGGCGATGCGGCCCTCGTCGAGAAGCGCGCAGGCGTTATAGAGCTTGCCGTCCTCGACCCAGGGCGTGCCGATCAGCATCGCGGGGCCCCCATCGGCCGTGTCCCGCGCGAGTTCCTCGATCGCGGCGCGGCAGGCGGCCTGAAAGGCCGGCTTCAGGACCAAATCTTCCGGCGGATAGCCGGCAATGAACAGTTCCGGGAAGACCACGAGGTCGGCGCCATCGGCGCGCCCCTGCACACGCGCGGCGCGCGCCTTGGCGGCGTTGCCCGCGACATCGCCCACGGTCGGGTTCAACTGGGCCAGCGTGATCGAAAACTGGTTGGCACGTTCGGTCATCGCACGATGGTGCCTCGCGCGCGGGCAAACTGCAATTGCATGGTTTAGACCGCGCCCATGCGCTCGGCGATCGAAAACAGCCAGAACAGGCCAGCCGTCACCAGCGCGACGCCCACGGCCGCCGAGCCCATATCCTTGACCCGCCCGATCTGCGGATCATGGTCGGTGGTCAGCCGGTCAGCCAGCTTCTCGATCGCGGTGTTGAGCAGCTCAACCACCAGCACCAGAACGACGGCCGCGATGAGCTCCATGCGGCGCATCGTGGTGGTGCCGATGAGCCACGCCAGCGGCAACGACAGCGCCAGCGCAACAAGCTCTTCGCGAATGGCCTGTTCCGAGCGGATCGCAAAGACGAGGCCATTCCGCGTATTGATCGTGGCCCGCCAGAAGCGCAGCAACGCTTAAAGTCCCGCCACGGCCGGCATCGGCTTGACCTTGCCGGCGCGCTCCTGCTTGAGCAATTCGGCGATCAGAAAAGCCATGTCAATCGACTGTTCGGCATTGAGCCGGGGATCGCAGACGGTGTGATAGCGGTCGTTGAGATCCTCATCGGTGATGGCGCGCGCGCCGCCGATGCACTCGGTGACGTCCTGGCCGGTCATTTCCAGATGAACGCCGCCGGCATGGGTGCCCTCCGCGGCATGGATCGAGAAGAACGACTTGACCTCCGACAGGATGCGATCGAACGGCCGGGTCTTGTAGCCCGAAGTCGAGGTGATGGTATTGCCGTGCATCGGATCGCATGACCAAACCACGACGCGTCCCTCGCGCTGCACGGCGCGGATCAGGTTCGGCAGATGCTCGCCGATCTTGTCGGCACCGGATCGGTTGATCAGCGTGAGGCGTCCGGGTTCATTATCCGGATTGAGCACCTCGATCAGCCGCAGCAATTCGTCCGGCTTGAGCGAGGGGCCGCACTTCAATCCGATCGGGTTCTTGATGCCGCGGAAATATTCCACATGGCCGTGGTCGAGCTGGCGGGTGCGGTCGCCGACCCAGATCATGTGACCCGATGTCGCGTACCAGTCGCCGGTCGTGGAATCGACGCGGGTGAAGGCCTGCTCGTAGCCGAGCAACAGCGCCTCATGGCTGGTGTAGAAATCGGTGGCGCGCAGCTCGGGGTGGCTTTCGAGATCGAGCCCGCAGGCGCGCATGAAGTTGAGCGCGTCGGAGATGCGGTCCGCCAATTCCTTGTAACGCCGCGACTGCGGGGAATCTTTCAGGAAACCGAGCATCCACTGGTGCACGGACCCAAGATTGGCGAAACCGCCGGTGGCGAACGCACGCAACAAATTAAGAGTCGCCGCCGACTGGCGATACGCCATCAGCTGGCGCTGCGGATCGGGGGTGCGCGCCTGCGCCGTGAAGGCGATGTCGTTGACGATATCGCCGCGATAGCTCGGCAGCTCGACGCCGTTGATTTTCTCGGTCGGCGAGGAACGCGGTTTTGCAAATTGTCCGGCGATGCGGCCGACCTTCACCACCGGCACCGCGCCGGCATAGGTCAGCACCACCGCCATCTGCAAAAGCACGCGGAAGAAATCGCGGATATTGTTGGCGCCATGCTCGGCGAAGCTCTCGGCGCAGTCGCCTCCCTGGAGCAGGAAGGCTTCGCCCGCCGCCACGCGCGCCAGCGCCTTTTTCAGGTTGCGGGCCTCACCTGCAAAAACCAGCGGCGGAAACGTCGCAAGCTGCGCCTCGACATCCGCCAATGCCTTCGCATCGGGATAGTCGGGCACTTGCTTGACCGGCTTGGCGCGCCAGCTGTCGGGTGTCCACCGCTCGGACATGACGTCAACTCCTGAGCAAAAACCGCTACTTACCAGAGGAGTAGCGAAGGGCCGGGTTATACACAGGCTGGTGCCCGACCGCCAGTGCCGCCGATCTCAAGCAGCCTTGGAGATCGAGCACCAAAACCATAGGCCGGACTAGCCATATTTAGGTTTACTAGTGTGCCTTCGTTTCCGAAATTCGTGTTGGGGGAGCCGCGCGGACTGGCGAAGTTCGGAAACGGGGCACGGTCTCAAAGACAAACCCTTGCGGCAAAAGCCGAATTCGCCTTTGCTGAGGAGGTCGCGAGACCACAGGGGAAATCGCGGTGGCTGAAGCTGCGCTGGACGACGTCTTTATCGACGACATCACCTTTCCGGCCCTCGACGGCTATGTGCTGGGGGCGACGCTGTTCCTGCCCCGCGGGGCAAAGCGCCATGCCGTCCTGATCAATTCTGCCACCGCCGTGCCGCGCAAGATCTACAAGGGGTTTGCCGGCTACCTCGCCCGTCGCGGCTGCGCGGTGCTGACCTATGATTATCGCGGCATCGGCGACTCCAGGCTGAGGGCGCTGATCGGTTACAACCAGCCGAGGTCTCTGGTCGGCTTCAAGGCCTCGATGTCGGACTGGGCCGCGCTCGATGCGACCGCCGCGGTAGCATGGATGCGTGAGCGCTACCATCACCTGCCCCTCAACTATGTCGGCCATTCCTTCGGCGGCCAGGCGCTCGGGCTTCTCGCCAACAACAACGAGGTCTCGCGCGCGCTGTTGATCGCAGCCCAGGCCGGATACTGGAAGCTGATGGCCTCGCCGGAACGATATCGCGTCTTTGCGCTGCTGAATTTTGTCGGCACCCCCCTCACCCGGATTCTGGGCTATGCGCCCGGCTGGAGCGGATTGGGCGAGGACCTGCCAAAGGGCGTCTTTCAGCAGTGGACGCGTTGGGTGATGAGCGAGCGATATCTGTTCAGCGACCCCGATCTCAAGGCGCTTTCGAATTTTGCCAAGTACAAGGGCGCGCTGCGCTCGCTGTGCCTTTCCGACGATCCCTGGGCGACGCGGCCGGCGGTCGAACTTCTGTGTTCGGGGTTTACCTCGGCCTCGCCGGAAATTCTGACCATCACGCCTGCCGACGCGGACACGACCGCGATCGGCCATCTCGGCTTTTTCCGTCCCGAGCATCGCGACACGCTCTGGCGCGGTGCGGCGGAGTGGATGGAGGCAGGCTCCTAGGGAATCCCTCGATTCACAGAAATTGGAAAATGCTCGAGGTTTCAATTCGCAAGCTGGTTGAATGCCGCGTTTCGGACTTCGAGCGAGCCAGTCTTGAACGGACGGCAGTCCGTTTTGGCCGTGAAGAGCTTCTTCAGCGCCAGGCGACGGCACTCAATAATCGGGGCGTAACGCTTTTCAACAAGCACAAGTACGCGAAGCGATAAGATTGTTCGAGGCATCCTTGAATGTCTTGAGCACCCAGAAAACGCGCGAAAATCTCGGGGGAGCGTATAAATGCGTTCGATCGCGGGGCTTGCCGCGGCCCAACAGCAGGATTGGAAACTTGCAATCCGTTATTTTCTCGATGCGCAGAAAATCGACCCCGACGCGTCCCAGGTCTGGTTCAATCTCGGACTCGCGTCGTCGAAACTACCCGACCATGAATTCCGCGCCATCGCATGGTTCAAGGATGCGCGGACCCTTCGATCGCTGACGGCGCAAGGGCGCCAAGACCGGACCCAGCGGACCCGCGCCGTGGGAGTCGCGTAGCGCCCGGCAATGGCGCTTGCCGGCGTAGTTCGACGCCGTTTGCCCTTGCTTGACGACGAAAAGTGCGCCGACAATCTGCCCATCGCTGAGAAAATTGTGCTAGCATGAGCTCGCAATGTGAGGGCGCAAGACATGCATTATGCGCGCGTGCCTATCGGCCTGGCGGCCGCGGTCGCTCTTGCCCTGGGAGTCATCGCCCCAATTTGCGCGCAGCCTGCCGCAAATGCGCCCCCGGCCGTAGGCGTCGTCGCAGCCACCAGGCGGCCGATAACCGAAACCAACGAATTTCTCGGAAGAATACAGGGCGTCAATCGGGTCAACGTGGTCGCGCGTGTCAACGCATTTCTCGAGAAACGGCTGTTCAACGAGGGCGCGGACGTCAAGAAGGGAGATGAACTCTACCAGCTCGAACGCGGCCCGTTCGAGGCCGATCTCGCAGCCAAGAAGGCCCAAGTTGCTCAGTTGCAGGCGACGCTGGAAAACGCCAAATTGACTACCGAGCGGGCGCGAATTCTGCTCAGCGGGCCCGCCGGACAGCAATCGACCTACGACGCCGCACTCGCCAACCAGCGCAGCCTGGAGGCCCAGGTGCAGGCCGCGGAAGCCCAGGTGCAAGCTTCCCAGATCAACCTCGACTATACCGACATCCGCTCGCCCATCGATGGCAGGATCGGACGTACCGCGGTCACCGAGGGTAACGTCGTCAGCCCGGCGTCGGGTGTGCTGACCACCATCGTCAGCCAGGATCCGATGTACGTCATTTTCCCGATTTCGGTGCGCCAGGGGCTGGAGCTGCGCGAGCGCTACTCACCGCAGGGCGGACTTAGCGCGGTCGTGGTCAAGCTGCGCCTGCCGGACGGCCGCCTGTATGATCAAACCGGCAAACTGGATTTTGTCGACAATACGGTCGCGCAAGGCACCGACACCTTCACGGTACGCGGCGTGATTCCCAATTCAACCTTGCGCAACGCTTCCCCCACAAGTGGTGCAGTGCATGAACTGACTGATGGGGAATTCGTCACGGTATCGGTGGAGGGCGTGCAACCGGTCGATGTGCTGGCGATCCCGCGCGCCGCTGTGCTGTCCGATCAACAGGGCGATTATGTCTTCGTGGCCGGGCCGGATAACAAGGCCGAGCAGCGCCGGATCCAGCTCGGGCAATCGACCCCGACCATGGCCGCCGTGCTCAGCGGTCTTTCGCCGGGTGACAAGGTGATCGTCGAGGGTCTGCAGCGCGTGCGTCCCGGCCAGCCCGTCTCACCCGGACCGGCCAGCGCGCAGCTTCAGGCCGTTATGCAGGTCACCCCGGGCGGCGACCGCGCGCCGGCCAATGCTGGCTCCGGCCAAACCCAACCTGCGGGCAACGGCAAATGATCTCCGCGGTTTTCGTCGATCGGCCCCGTCTCGCCATCGTCATCGCGTTCGTCATCACCATCGCCGGCGCGCTCGCGTTGCTTCAAATTCCCGTGGCGCAATTTCCCGACATCGTGCCGCCGCAGGTCACGGTGACCGGGGTGTTTCCCGGCGCCTCCGCCGAAGTGGTCGAGACCAGCGTCGCGCAGCCGCTCGAGGCCCAGGTGGTCGGCGTCGACCGCTCGCTCTACATGAAATCCACCAGCGGCAACGACGGCAGCTACACCCTCACCGTTTCGTTCGAACTCGGCACCAATCCCGACATCAATACCGTCAACGTCAACAACCGCGTTCAGAGCGCGCTGTCGCAACTGCCCCCTGAAGTCCAGCAGCAGGGCCTGATCGTGCAGAAGAAGTCTTCGGCGATCCTGCAGTTTATCGTGCTCTACAGTGAAAATGGCGCGCAGGACCCCTTGTTCATTACCAACTACGCCATCATCAACGTGCTCGATGCGATCTCCCGCACGCCGGGCGTCGGTCAGGCGAGCCTGTTTGCGAAGCTGAACTACTCGATGCGGATCTGGTTCGATTCGGAGCGGCTCACCAGCCTCAATCTGGCCCCCTCCGATGTCATCGCTGCGATCCGTGCCCAGAGCGTGCAGGCACCAGTTGGCCGCATCGGCGCGCGTCCGATCAGCGACCAGCAGCAATTCCAGTTCAACGTGCAGACGCAAGGCAGGTTGACCACTCCGGAGCAATTCGGCAACATCGTGCTGCGGGCGAACCCCGACGGCTCGATGTTGCGCGTCCACGATGTCGCCCGCGTCGAGATCGGCGCGCAGAATCTCGATAGCGAATCGCGGATCGATGGCCGCGCCGGCGTGCCGATCGGCATCTACCTTGCGCCGGGCGCCAATGCGGTCTCCACCGCAAAGGCTGTGCATTCGACACTGCAGAAACTATCCGTGCGGTTTCCGGAAGGCCTGACCTATCTGGTTCAATACGATTCCACCACGTTTGTCAGCGATACCATCGCAGAGGTGCTGAAGACGCTCGGCGAAGCTTTCGTCCTCGTGGTTCTCGTGGTGTTTCTTTTTCTCGGCAATTTCCGCGCCACGCTCATCCCTGCCATAGCCGTCCCGGTCAGCCTGATCGGCGCGTTCGCGGTGTTGCTGGTGCTCGGCTACTCCGCCAACACGGTTTCGCTGCTGGCGATGGTGCTCGCGATCGGCATCGTGGTCGACGACGCCATTGTGGTGGTCGAGAATGTCGAACGGGTGATGGAGGAGGAGCCGGATCTTCCTGCAGCGGACGCCACCAAGAAGGCGATGGCCCAGATCACGGCGCCGATCATCGCAATCACGCTGGTGCTGCTGTCGGTGTTCGTGCCGATCGCCTTCATTCCGGGGATTTCCGGCACACTGTTCCGCCAGTTCGCGGTGACGATCAGTGCGGCAATGGTCATTTCGGCCTTGAATGCGCTGACACTGTCGCCTGCGCTTTGCGCGGTGTTCCTGCGCCACACCGGGCCTCGGCGCGGCATTATGGGCCGGGTGCTCGGCGGTATCGACTGGGTCCGCGACCGTTACGCCGCCGTTGTCCGCCGGCTGGCACGACTGGCCGTGCTCTCGATCATTCTGGTGCTGGTGTTCGCGGGCGGCACCTTCGGCGTGTCGCTACTGACGCCGACCGGCTTCCTGCCGGAGGAAGACCAGGGCGCCTTCTTCATTTCGGTGCAATTGCCCGATGGTGCGTCGGTGGCGCGCACCAGCGAAGTGACCAAGCAGGTCGAAGACCTGCTCAAGCAAATGCCGGCTGTCCAGCACACGCTCTCCATCATCGGCTTTTCACTGCTCGACGGAGCGAACGAGCCGAACAATGCCTTCATGGTGGCGCGGTTGAAGCCGTTCGCCGAACGCAAGGCGGCCGCGGACTCGGCGCAAGCGCTGATCCGGCGGACATTCGGCGCGGGGTCGCAGATCAGGCAGGCCAACGTGCTGCCGTTCAATCTGCCGCCGATCATCGGACTTTCGACCAGCGGCGGATTTGAGTACCAGCTCGAGGCGCTGGAGGGCCAGGACCCGGCGACGATGGGCAGCGTCGCAAGCGGACTTATCGGTGCGGCCAACCGCGATCCGCAACTGGCGCGCGTGTTCACGACCTTCACGGCGACCAATCCCTCGCTCTATCTCGACATCGATCGCGCAAAGGCCCAGGCGCTCGGCCTCAACGTCAGCGACATCTTCACCGCGTTACAGGCGACGCTCGGGGGCGTCTATGTCAACAACTTCAATCTCTACGGCCGCACCTGGCAGGTCAATGTTCAGGGTGAGGCGGCCAATCGCAGCGACATCTCGGACATCTGGCGAATCTATGTGCGTAACAGTGCCGGACAGATGGTGCCGATCCGCTCCATCGCCAGCATCAAGGTCGTGACCGGACCTCAGGTCATCACCCGCTACAACAATTACCGCTCGGTCACCGTGAACGGCAGCCCGGCGCCGGGCATCTCGTCTGGAACGGCGCTCGCCGCCATGACGCAGATTTCCAGTACCACGCTGCCGCCGGGTTACTCCTTCGAATGGACCGGCACCGCCTATCAGGAGCAGCAGGCCTCCGGCCAGACCGGCATCATCCTCGCTCTCGCGGTGTTGTTCGCCTATCTGTTCCTGGTGGCGCTGTACGAGAGCTGGATGATCCCCATCCCCGTTCTGTTATCGGTCGTCGTCGGCGTGTTCGGATCGTACCTCGGCATCAAGGTCGCCGGGTTGAATCTGGATCTGTACGGACAAATCGGCCTTGTGGTGCTGATCGCGCTGGCCGCCAAGAACGGTATCCTCATCGTCGAATTCGCCAAGGAGCAGCGCGAGGCCGGCGCCGAGATCGAAGAGGCGGCGATTTTGGGAGCGCAGATGCGATTTCGCGCTGTCATGATGACCTCGATCGCCTTCATTCTCGGCCTGTTGCCGCTGGTCGTTGCCGCCGGAGCCGCCCAAATCAGCCGCAGGGGTGTCGGTACCGCGGTGTTTGGCGGCATGCTTGCCGCGAGCAGCATCGGCATCTTCATGGTGCCGATGTTGTATGTGACATTCCAGCGGTTGCGCGAAGGCGCCAAGAAGCGGTTCGGCGGCGCCGGCAAAGAGCATCATCCGCCGGTCCATCTGCCGAAGGGCACCTGACAGCGCGGGAGCGGCGTTGAATCGCGGATTTGATCTGGCAGCGGAATCTATTTCGCCCTGGAATAAAGCCGCGCGATGTAGCCGGTCCGATCCAGCTCATCGACAAACGAGGCGTCGGCAAGGTCCTCAGGACTGATGGCGCTCGCCGCCGGATATTTCCGCGCGACGATTGCTCGCAGTGGCTCGATTTCCGAAGCGAAGGTCGGTCGCGGGTTCGACTGAAACAGGGGCGCATAATAGGCAAGCACCTGCTCCACCGCTTTGCGATCGTCGATCAGCAGATAGCGTTGCAACAAAGGGAGGACGACATCGGGGTCGGTCTTGAACAAGGCAATGGTGTCCACGGAGGCCTGGACAAATTGAGAGACGAGTTCGCGATTGGCCGCAATCAGGCGCCGTGTCGTGACGATGCCGCCAGCGCCCACCGGCAGGCCGGCGATGGCGTTCAAACCGAATTCGTTCTCGCCGAGGAATCGAAGATCGACCGGAAGGTAGCCGGCGTCGATCTCTCCCTTGCCGAGTGCCTTGTAGATCGCCTGAAACGAGCCGAGGGAAACCACGGATGCTGAAACGCCCCATTTCTCCAGCAGCACCTGGACGGCCCGGCCGAATTGACCGGTGGCATCGACGCCGCCGATGCGCGCATTGGCGAGCTGTTCAGGCTTGATGATATCGCGTCTCGCCATCAGGAACGCCGCGTTGTGCGGCACCGTCGGCGCGACGATCAACACGGGATCCTGCCCCTGGGCCACGCCGTCGACGATGGGAAGGTCTCCGGTGTGGCAGAATTCCCAATCCCCGCGCACGACGCCGGCAGCCGCGCGAGGGCCGCCGGTTTCAAGCGTGAACGTCACCTCGATACCATGCCGCCTGAAGATGCCCGCCTCAGTGCCAACCCACGCAACGCTCTGGAAGGCGGCCCGCAACGCGATGGCGGCGCGCGTGGGCGATGGTTCTGCGGCCTTTGGTGCTCCAGATGGCCAGACGTTCAGGCTGCCGGCAGCGGTCGCCACGATCCCAAACCGTCGTCGTGTCATCGAAGCATTCATGATTTCCATCCCCAGCTCGACCCGCGAATATGAGGGAATTGGAGGCCATCGACAACAGCCGTCGCACAAACGGCAATCAGGGACCGGGCGTCGTCCGCCGGAGGACGGCATTCAGCGCACCGCGAAGATTGGCAAGCGAAAAGGGCGTGAAGCGGAAGGTGACACGATGCGTTCCGGGCGGTACCTCGACCGCGCGGAATAATTGATCTGCGCGCAGGATCGGTGTTGGCTTGCCGTCAACTTCCGCAAACCAGCCTGGATAGTAAATGTCATGCAGCACCAGCAGGCCGCCTTCCGCCGATGTCGCGACGGCCTCGACGCGACCGGGTGCCAACGACTCGATTTTCGCCACGTCCGGATGTTCTGATGAAGCCACTGCGGTCGATGGAGGCGGAATCTGTTCGGTCCTTGGCGTGACCGCAGTCTCGGTGCGCAGTCGGCTTTCCCCTCCCCCGGTCTTCTCGGCGGCGACATCGGACTTCCCGAAAATGCCCGCGCGCGCCATAGCGCCTGGCAGACGATAAATCCAAACCGGCGGACCGGGCAGCAGAAGGTCGGCCCGCGGAGGCGCCGGCAAATTCGGCAATCGATCGAGCGGTTGGCCGAGGACGAGGTATGTCAGACCAAGGACTCGCGCGAGCGAGCAGTCGTAATTCGGGAACGACGGCGGAAATTGCCGGTGTCTGACATCCCAGTTTTCTTCGCCGGGCGAGACCAGACGATCGTAAATCCCGATACGCAGTGGATTATAGCCATTGGTGGCTTCCCACCCGCGCACCATTGCGAGGTTCTGCCAGGACCCACCGAGCCCGAGGACTTCGACGCGTGGATAGTCACCCCGCCGCCGATCTTCCTTGATGAGGGAATCGAGCCGTGCGATTGCGGTGGCCTCGGCGCCTGCCGGAGTCTCGAGGACGGCGTAATGGCTTCGGCTTTCGGCGTTAAGACGCGAGGCGGCGTTCCACCAGAGCAATTCGGCGACAGCAATACATGTGACAAGTCCGGCGGCCACGGCGCGGGCCGAAGGCCGGCGCGCGCCACGCAATGTCAGAACAGCGACCAGCATCACGCCTCCGGCAATGGCCGCCTCGCGCGCGGCCTCCGGCGCGTGGCCGGTTCTGGTCGAGAACAATACCGCGGATCCGACGACCGCAAGCAACACCGAAGCCGCGGCGAAAGTGGATTGCAGCCGGAACCGCGGCAGGCCATCGCGAACATAGTCGGCAAGGAAATGCCCGGTGAGGATCGCAAGCGCGATGCCAAACACGAAACTGGCGTCTGTCGGGCGGCGGAACAGGTCGATGCCGGGAACGAACCTGAACGCCAGGCCATAGAATGGCGTGTAGCGGCCCAGCATGAACAGGCAAGCGATCGCGAGTGTGGCCGACATCAGGCGGCGGCCGGGCCGCAAGGCGCCGCCGCCGATTACGCCAACCCAGAGCATCAGCAGGATCGGCACGCTGCCGGCAAAAAGGTAGTTTTCGGAGTCATCCGTGAGGGCGACATCCGCCAGCGTCGCCGCACCCGGTCCCCAATAGCTTGCATGGGTGCCGAAGATATTTGGAACTACAAGCGTCGCCAAATTAGCCGGATATAACGAGCCCTTCAGCGCATCGTCCAGGGACTCGATTGGGCGGTTGGAAAGATCGGCGAATTGCAGCGTCAGCAACATTGGCACGACCAGAAGTGCGCCGCAGACGACGACCATTGTGGTCAGTACGCCCAACCGCTCGCGCAGATAGAGCCTCGGCCGTGGCGAGCGCAATATCTCGGCCACGCCTGCGCCCAGCAGCAGCGCGCAGAGCAGAAGAGCAACCTGATTGCGGCCTAGCGCCACGCCAGCCGCCGAAATCGCAAAGCCCAAGGCCGCCAAATGGAGGCGTCGCTGCAGCGCGACTTGCAGCGTCAGAAGCGCCAGCGGAAATGCTGCGTAACTGAGAATGATACCGGTATGTTGAAGACGGGCCGACGCGGCGCCCCCGAACATGAACAACGCCGCCGCCAACACGCAGCCGGGAACCGGCCATCGTGCGCGCCAGCCGATGATTGCGACGGCGACGCCGCCGGCCAACAGGTGGGCAAAGACGACGAGGTCGAATGCCTGCATGGTCGGAGCCGGATCGAGCGCGCCCCAGACCACGAACGCAGGCGAGAACACCAGCGATTGCGGGTCGGCCACGCTCGGATGCCCGGCATAATGGAAAGGGTTCCAGAGCGGCCACTCCCCTGCCCGCAACGTCGCCGACAGGAATCGAAAGAAAGCGTAGAACTGGTTCTTGGAATCCCAGGGTATTACACTGTCCCTGACGATCCAGCGGCTGACCGCGAGGAGCCATACCGCCGCGACAAGACAGATCGAAGCCGTCAATTGGCCGGCTCGTCCTTCGGTGTTTTGGGATTGGTTCACGGTCCCGACCTTGTGCCTTTGATCAGAGCAAAGCGATGTTGATTGGGCAAGACGCTGCCAGGACAGCGCGGGAAACTCCAATTGCTCGAGTTCGCGCCGACGAATTTGAGTGGCGATGCAATTTGCCGCAGTGCTGCTTCGCCGCAGCTTGTGCAATCAAGGCGGAGGCCGACCGTGTCGTCCGGGGGTAAAGCGACGATTCTTCACTTGGATACCCCGATTTTTTTTGACCCCACCGGACATCGGCTGCATGCGGCCCCGTCCAGGTGAAAACGTCCTGTTCCTGGCTCGGAACCTGCAGTGTTCGTGAGAGTTTCCTACCGTCACTCTTTCACGCGTTCTGGAGGCTCCTTGAACCGTCGCCACCTGTTGCAGGCCGCTCATCGCTGCCCCTGATATCCTCGATCCCGCAGGGTTTGTTTTCGCCTGCGAGGGCGGATTCGGCGCCATTCGATCGATCGATCGTTCGGCAACTGGCCCGCGATGCCGCCAGCAAACCGTACAAGCCGCCCGATACCAAATTGCCTGATAGTCTAAAGAACCTCGACTATGACCATTACCGGCAGATCCGCTTCCTGCCGGACCACGCGCTTTGGCGAGGGGAAAAATTGCCTTTTGAGGTGCAATTCTTCCATCGCGGATTTTTCTATGCCCCCAGGGTTGACATCTACGAAGTCAACAATGGCCAGGCGACCAAAATTGCCTACCGGCGCGACGATTTTTCTTTCGGCAGCAACCCGTTGCCCGACGCTCAGACCGATCTTGGCTTCGCCGGCTTCCGGCTTCACGCTCCGATCAACCGGCCCGATTATTACGACGAGGTATGCGTCTTTCTCGGCGCAAGCTATTTCCGCGCGGTGGCCAAGGGCGAGATCTACGGCCTGTCTGCCAGGGGATTGGCGATCAACACCGGCGAGACCAAGGGCGAGGAATTTCCCTTGTTCAAAACATTTTGGATCGAGAGGCCGGCTCCAAATGCCAACTCGATCGTCGTGCACGCGCTGCTCGACAGCGAGAGCACCACTGCGGCCTATCGCTTCACGATAAGACCCGGCGGCACCACGGTGTTCGACGTCGAGATGGCGATCTATCCGCGCGTCGATCTTGACCATGCCGGGCTCGCGCCGATGACGAGCATGTTTTTCTTCGGACCAAACGACCGGCCCAATGTCGACGATTTTCGTCCCGCTGTGCACGATTCCGACGGGATGGCGATTTATAACGGCCGCGGCGAAGAGTTGTGGCGCCCTTTGAGCAATCCCAAGGATCTGCAAATCAGCACCTTCTCCGATCTCAATCCGCGCGGTTACGGCTTGATGCAGAGGCAGAGGAATTTTTTCGCCTATCAGGATCTCGAATCCAGCTTTGAAAAGCGCCCGAGCCTGTGGGCCGAGCCGATCGGGGATTGGGGCGACGGTTCGGTTCAGCTCATCGAAATTCCGACCCAGGAAGAAATCCACGACAACATCGCCGCCTTCTGGCGGCCAAAAAACCCGCTGCCCGCCAAAGGTGAGCTTACCTACACCTATCGCCTGCACTGGGGGCCGGACACGCCAAAGGCCTCGCCGCTCGCGCGATTTTCGCGAACCGGCATTGGCGCCAAAGGCGAGGACGCCAAAATATTCGTGCTCGACTTGATCGGCGACCGGCTCAAATCGGTCGATCCCAACAGCATCCGCGGCAACGTCACCGCGGAAAAAGCCGAGATCAAGAACATCGTCACCCGGCCAAACCCCGCCACCGGCGGCTGGCGGCTGAGCTTCGAGTTTTCCGTAAAGGAAAAGGCGCCCGTTGAGCTGCGCGCATCCCTGATGCAGGGCAACGAAGCGATATCGGAGGTGTGGGTCTATCGATGGACACCTTGACGCAAAACTCCAAATTTCAATTGTCTGGTAGCGGCGGCTCGCCGGAGCAGTTCCTTCCGCCGGAATCGCCGCTGCCGATGTCCGAACAGCAGTTGCGGACCTTTCAACGAGGCAACACCGAAACCGGCGCCGCCCACACGTCGGTGGCGTTTCGGCGTGTCTTTATCTTTGCGGGCACCGCGGCCCTGACCGTCGCCGGCTGCTACGAGATGTATGAAGTGGTTAGCGTCGGCGGCGTAACGGCACTGGAATGGATGGTGCTGGTGCTTTTCGTGCTGCTGTTTGC
>Ga0210405_10001488_pt1 | contig 26592 bp, 28 predicted proteins | sample IncBWH11MmetaG_FD_155492 | JGI IMG/M metagenome (GOLD analysis project Ga0210405, IMG submission 155492) | Forest soil microbial communities from Barre Woods Harvard Forest LTER site, Petersham, Massachusetts, United States - Inc-BW-H-11-M | ecosystem: Environmental > Terrestrial > Soil >...
TCTCGTGCTCTTTCCTGCGCTCGCTGTGATGCTGGCTGTGCTCTCGTTCAATTTCATTGGGGACGCTCTGCGCGACTATCTCGATCCGCGGTCTCGCATTGAAGCTGGACTCTAGACTGAGGCGCAAAGGCGCGCTCCCGTTCTCTCGCAACCTCTGTTCTCTCACTTTAGGAAATACGCATGGTTAGGGCTGCCCTCGATCTTGCGCCAAGCGGAACTCGGGCGAGAACATCCGGCCAGGTCTAGCGGTACCGGGCGGGAAGTGGTTTTGACCCCTCCGCCGGTATTGGCTACGACCACCTTCGCGCCGGCTTGAGCAAACTTTTCGAGAATCTCTGCTTGAATGGCTGCAGGCTCGCTCCAAAAAAGGCAGGTTTCGTCAGTATTGATTTCGGCGACAATATCAAACCGCGCCAGATAGGCCCAATAGGCGTCGTTATCGTAGCCGATTGCCCCTACTTTCTCTCCCGGTTGCACTCCCATTCGCTGCAGCCCCTCGGCGGTTACATATTCTGGCGTCGCGTCACTATGGAAAACTTGAGCGGACTCTCCGTAAACGAGGTGAACCATGGCTGCAATCATTGCGAAAGATACGAGAGCGATGATTCCGCGAGACAAAGGCTCGACACGTGGCCTGAGTCGAACTCCGGCTAGAACGGCTCCCCAAATCAGGAACTCCCACGGAGGCAGATACCGGTCCTGAATTAACGTCAGGCAATACAGCAAAAGGGCAATCGCACCAATTACGAGTAGATACCCGTAACCAGTAATGCTCTTAATGGTTTCTCTCGGCTTGGATCCAAGAAGGATCAAGAAAATACCGACGATCCAGGCGGTGGGATGCGCCATCGTCGATGCGAGTGCGGCTACCTCTTGAAGGAAGTGTTTGAGCATGATTGAAACAGAAAATTTCGGAGACAATCCTTCGTTCCAGTAAGTAGGGTCATACCAGAGAGGGTAACTCGCTCGGAGTGGTCCGTTGAACTCGTAGACGGCAGGATGATCGAAGAGTTGTCGCGTAGGATGCGCGGGAGTGCCCGTATCTGGGGGAAGGCCCTGCCAATTTCGAATCGGAAGATTGTAGTTGAGCCACGCAACGCTGAGTTTGCCCGTGTCCGAGTAGCTAAAGCGTCCTTTGGAGTGTGACAGAAGAGCAACTTCGGGCGCTGCAATCGCAAGAAAAATTAGCAAGGCGAACGCCATGTACTTTCGCCGCTCTTGCAGAGCGCGGCGAGAAACAAGGACCATCATCGTCAGGAAAACGAATGCCATAGGAAAGAGAATCGCCTTCGCCAGATATCCAAGTCCCAGGCAAATTCCAAACCACACGTACAGAGCGCGCGAGGAATTTCTGTCGGTTTCAATACGCAGCAAGAGCCCTGCAGCCAGCAGCACGCTTGCCATCACCAGCAAATCTGGGTTGACCAACAGCACCAACTCTCCCACCGTGGTCCAGACAAAGAGTGAATAACCTAAGATCCACATCTGAGAAGCCGGGATTCGCGGGCTCTCCGAATCGCCCCCCGCAACGTTTGGCTGCCTGTGCCGCAGTAGAGATACCCAAAAAAATTCGAAGGCTGCCATGCAAGCCAAGTACATTGGGAACGAAAAGGCGTGCGCGACGGGAAATTCCCAGCGAAGAGATGGTTTGACAACTCCGAGAACCGCCGCCAACAACCACGGATAAAGCGCGCTCCAATACGCATTGGGCACCATGGCCCAGTCATGGCGCAGGATGGCGCGCGCTAGCTCCATGTACGACCTGGGATCTGGACCGAACGTGTTGCGGGCGAGCACGATCTCAACGATTGCCAGGATCGCTGCCACGGAACGAAAGAGCCACCTGATCTTGATGCATCGAGATTCTGTCGATGCAATCTCGTTTGTGCTGTGCGTGCCCGCGGGATTAACAAAACGTGAAGCCCCACTACCTGCTTTGTCGATTGCCGGCGTCAATCCGATCTCCCCCGAAGAGTCTACGAAGGGAATCATTCTATCTGCTTCGGCGTAACCTGGCCCTCGTTACCGATGCACGCGAGACGCCGACAACGACTGGGCGCTGCGCTACAACTTTCTGTTACTATGCTTTGCAACCATCCTAGAAAGGCCGCACTTCCCAGCGCTCGACGGCATTCTCTTAAATTGTTATGCACGGTCGAAGTTGTCAGAAGGCATGAACGATAAGCGACCCAGTGAGCGTTCTCCGCTCATGCTCTGCATTCTGCTAGGCACCGCTCAGGCCTGGATCAGCCGCTATGCGATGAATCAGGACGGAACGTCCTACCTCGATGTGGGAGACGCGTTTTTCCGCGGCGATTGGGCGAAGGCGATTAGCGGCTACTGGAGCCCCATGTACTGCTGGTGGGTGGGCCTGGCGCTCCATATTGTGAAGCCGACGATTTGGTGGGAGTTCATTACCGTCCAAGCGGCAAACCTGATCGTTTACTTCGTCGCATTATTCTGCTTTCGTTTTCTGCTTCATTCGATACTTCGCGCGTTCAGAGAAGAAGCGGCAAACAAGGGGGACGACACTCTTCCGTTGCCCGACTGGATTATTAGCTGGTTGGGATACGGAATTTTTCTGTGGGCTTCGCTGGTGCTGATCGATGTCGCGGATGTCACTCCGGACCTTCTCGTCGCTGCTTTTGTATTTTTGATTGGCGGGTATCTTGTCGATTTACGTTATCAGGCGTCTTACCCGAAATTTGCGGTGTTCGGAATACTGTGCGGAGCGGCCTACCTGACCAAGGCGGCGATGTTCCCGGTAAGTTTTGGCCTGCTCGTCATCCTGCTATGCTCGGGTAAATTTTCGAAGCGGCGAGTGTTGAGCACAATGTTGGCGGGCCTGATGTTTCTAGTGGTGAGCCTGCCGTTTATCGCCGCCCTTTCGAAGCAAAAAGGACGGCTCACATTTGGTGACAGTGGGAGGCTGGCTTACGCCAGCATGGTGAATCCGAATGTCCCGCAGAAACATTGGCAAGGCGATCCGCCGGAAGGTGGAGTTCCCCAGCACACGACGAGACAACTTCTCGACCATCCTGCTGTCTTTGAGTTTGCCGAACCAGTCGGAGGAACCTACCCGCCATGGTACGATCCCTCCTACTGGAACGAAGGGGCGCATAAGACATTCCGCCTGCGGGCGCAGATTCGAGTGCTGGTGCAGAGCGCGCGCAATTACGCCAAGATGTTCATCGATCAATTGGGATTGTTCGCGGGGGTCGGAATTTTTGTTCTATGGGGTGGTGCGCCGACTCGGAGAGCGATCGTTTCAAACTGGCCGTTGATCGCGGCGGCTGCGCTGAGCATGGGTCTCTACTCGATTGTGCTCGTGCGGCCTCGATATGTGGGCGGTTTCGTGGCGCTGTTGTACGTGGCTCTTTTGGCCGGGATTCGCTTGCCAAGAGATCCAGAGGCGTCGCCGCTCACAAAATATGTGGCAATCGCGGTGATGGGGACCATTTTGTTTTCTGTGGTGGTGAATCTTGCGGAGATTGCTTATGTAACCAATACCGTCTATGGTTTCCCGACGCAGAAGGACGAGATGAGAGCGGCAGAAGGATTACAAAGTATGGGGTTGCGCGCGGGCGACCCCGTGGCAGTCATTGGCGACGGAACAGTCGACTACTGGGCGCGCCTCGGCCGCCTTAAGATTGTTGCGGAGATTTTCTCTCCGGAGCCGAATCAGGTGCAGTTCTGGAGCGAACCGTGGGAGCGAAGAAAGGCGGCCTATGAATGTTTGCATCGCGCTGGAGCAAAAGTGGTGGTGGTATGGTCACCGCCAAACGGGGTTGATCCAGGCTGGGGAAAAATTGCGAATACCAATTACTACGCGTATTTCCTGGCGAAGTAGTTCAGCGTAATGGCCTGCGGCATAAAACCTGATACTGGGCGCCAACAGGGAAGCTCGCCAGACTGCCTTCGAGAAATCGCAGCGCTTTCAGAAATCGCGGAAAGAAGAAGCGGTAGTCCGTCCGGACAATCTCAAATCCACGCTCCTGTAAAAGTGATTTTGCCTGCGGCGGCGGAATCATCACGGCATCGTGATCGAAGACGCATTGCGACATGATGTATCGCGTTCCAGGATTCCACGGGTTATTCTCCCAGAAGGAAAACAGTCCTCCGGGGCGAAGGCGGCAAAAGATGTACTCAACGGCGGAACCTCGCATCGACACTGGAATATGATGGAAGACCCCGTTGCAGTAGGCCAGATCGATCGATTCCATCTGGTGATGGTCCGCAAAACTCATGAACTGGCAGGTTGCGGTTCCATTCCGCTTCGAGGCTAAATCGATCGAGCGCTGCGAGATGTCGACTCCTACAACGCTTTGCGCTGCAAAAGCCGATTGCAGCAGTTGCGAGGTGTCTCCGATTCCACAGCCATAGTCCAAAATTCGGGACGGGCTCTCGTGCAATTCGTGAAGACATTGCGCGGCCCATTGAACCCGGCGGTTCGCGAAATAGTCTTTGTCTTCCCCGCTCAGCGAGAGCGCCTGGTTTAAGTCCGCATCGTAAGTATCGGCGTGAAGATCGAATTCCGTGCCACTCATCGATGCCGAAGCCCTAGGATGCTGAGAAAGAAACTTGAGAAAACGGTCTGGACGCCCAAGGTGAGGCAAAGAGCCGCGGGAATGACGAAACGCAGCGTATGCGAGATATCGAGCGGTCCGAAGCCGCGGACGCTCCAGAGATGCACAGCGTAGGCCGAGATCGCGAGACCGAGCACTGAAAGAACGCTGCCCAGCACGAGGCCCCATTCTAGAGTGACGTAACGAAACATCTTGTCCAGCACGGGATCTGGGGGATGCAGACCCTCGAGGACGGCGAAGATCTTGGTAAACACCGCAAATGCGATCGCTTGGAATCCCAGGAGCACGGCGATGGCCGCGTACAGCAGAGTGTGGACGTCCAAAACCGCGCCACTGACTCTTCGTGGAGAAGGAAGCAGCCACGCACCAACCAGTAGGCCGATGAACATGAGCGCAAGGCCAGGATACAAAAATAACCAGCGCGGACTGTAGAGCAGAAGAAAACGAAGATGCCGCCAACCGTCGCGCCACGTGCGCAGGTGAGGCGCGCGGCTGCGGCCGTCTGGCAGGAGCGGAGTTGCGACCTCGGCGATGGGCATGCGGAATAGGGTTGCTTTGACGACCATCTCGCTGGCAAATTCCATGCCGGTGGTTCGCAATCCCATTCGGGTGTAAGCAGCCTTGGTAAAACCGCGAAGTCCGCAGTGGAAGTCACCGCACGGGCTTTTGAAGAAAAGTTTTCCGATCGCGGTAAGCACCGGGTTGCCTAAGTAACGGTGAAGCGGAGGCATGGCGCCCGGTTGAATGCCGCCCTGGAAGCGGTTGCCCATGACCAGATCGTATCCGGCTCGAAGCTGCTCCAAAAAGCGCGGGATGTCGGCAAACTCGTAGCTGCCGTCGGCGTCTCCCATCACGATGTATTTGCCACGCGCTGCCGCGATTCCGCCCATCAACGCATTGCCGTAGCCCTTTCGCGCGACCCTCACCAATCGTGCGCCTGCGTTTTCCGCGATCGACTCCGATCCGTCTGTGCTGCCGTTATCGGCGACGATAATTTCTCCAGCGATGTTCGCGGCGACAAATGCAGACTGGATTTTTGCGATGCAAGCTCCCAGCGTTTCCGCCTCATTGAGGCATGGCATCACCACTGACAGCTCAATCTCGGTATGTGCCGGAGTCGGGTGTGTAACAAAAAGATTTCCGGCGGTTGCTGCTGCATTCATCCGAGCATCTCCGGCAAAAACTTTATCGCGAACAGCTTCTAGCCTTGCGGATTTGCGCTGTTCTGATACCACCAACAGGTTAGAGTGGCGCAATCCCTACGACTTAGTCTTTACTTTTCGCAGAGTATACACGAAACGATTCCGGGTCCTCATTTCCGTACATTTGCTAAAGAGAGGCGAAATGCGGCGCATAAGCCGCTGGAAACACGGCAGATTGATCTCTTGACACGAATTGCAATATGCAATATAAATATCGCTAATTGGGATATGAAGTTGGGAGAGAAAATCCGGTACCTGCGGGAGGTCGAAGGCTCGCTGCGCGGGTTGGGCCGTCCCATGACGCAGCAGGAGATCGTGAAGGCGGTGCGCCAGGAATTGCGTAAGAGCATCAGCCAGTCGTACTTATCGCAGATCGAAAGCGGCGCGCGGCCGCACATGACGCAGTCATCGCGCTCGCTGCTGGCGAAGTTTTTCAAGGTGCATCCCGGCTTTCTCGTGGATGATCCCGAGGGCTACCACACCGAGCTGACCTCGGACTTGCGCACTACCGAGGGCCAGCTCGATGTCTGGCTGCTGCAAGGATCGGAGCGCTTTGTGAGCGATCCCGAAGTGAGCGACGTGCTGATCAAAGCCGCGCGCGAAAAAGACACGCGCCGCTGTTTGCTGCTGTTGGGCGCGATTCTCGATACGCCGGGGCTGGCCGAGCGGTTGCTCGAGGCGTTGCGGCCGGAGTTAGTGGCGAACGGTGTGCGACGCCGTGAGGGGCACCGCGAAAATCACCGCGACGAGAATCGAACTCGCGAAGGCAGCACGGAAGGGAGGCGAACCCGATGAACCATACCATGACGTGGGCGGATTTTTATCTGATCTGTTTTGCGATCGGCTTCTGCCTTAGTTTCTTTTCGTTCGTGTTCGGAGGGGCGCGCACCGGGCGGCTGCATCTGCCGCATTTCCACGGGCACAACGGGCACATAGGAGGCGGCCATGTTGGCGCAACGCATGGGACAGGAGTTCCATCTGCACAGTCCTCCGTTGCCTCGGGGAACGCTGCGGCTGGAGCTGGCGAAGCGCCGAATCATCCACACGTGCACGACGCGGGAGTCTCGCCGTTCAACTTCGTCACGCTGACGGCGTTCCTGGCCTGGTTTGGCGGCACGGGATTTTTGCTCACGCGCTACTCGGGCGTGTGGGTTGGTTTTGGATTGCTGGCGTCGATCGCGAGCGGGCTCGTGGGAGGAGGCATCGTGTTCCTCTTCCTGAGCAGGGTGTTGATTTCGGGCGAAGAAAACATGGATCCGGCTGATTACGAGATGGTAGGGGTGCTGGGACGTATTTCGAGTTCAGTTCGCGCGGGTGGAACGGGCGAGATCATTTATACGCAGATGGGAACTCGCCGGGTTTGCGGCGCGCGCAGCGACGACGGCAACGCGATTGCGAAGGGAGCCGAAGTTGTGGTTACGCGCTATGAAAAAGGGATTGCTTATGTGCGCTTGTGGAGCGAGATGTCGGGGGAAACATAGCTCCGAAGCCACGGGTTGAAAAAAGTTCGTGAAGAAGGATTCGCAACAGGAGGGGTTATGCCGGAAATGTCACGCATGGTTGAGATTTGGATTTTCGCTGGGCTGGGAGTGATGGTTCTTCTGTTCCTGATGAGCGGAATGGCGAGGCTATATCGCAAGGCGGGGCCGCACGAAGCACTCATCGTGTACGGCCTGGGCGGGACGCGCGTGGTGCAGGGGCACGGAACGCTGGTGCTTCCCATGGTGCAGATCTGTCGCGATCTTTCGCTGGAACTGATGTCGTTCGACGTGGCACCGCAGCAGGATCTCTACACCAAGCAAGGTGTTGCGGTGACGGTGGAGGCGGTCGCGCAAATCAAGGTGAAGTCCGATCGCGAGTCCGTGCTTACGGCTGCGGAGCAGTTCCTGACCAAGAGCGATCAGGAGCGCGAAGGGCTGATTCGCCTGGTGATGGAAGGTCATCTTCGTGGAATCATCGGGCAACTCACGGTGGAAGAGATCGTCAAGCAGCCGGAAATGGTTTCCGACCGGATGCGGTCCACTTGCGCTGAGGACATGAACAAAATGGGGCTTGAAGTGATTTCGTTCACTATCAAGGAAGTTCGCGACAAGAACGAATACATCACCAACATGGGCAAACCGGACGTGGCGCGCATCAAGCGCGACGCCGATGTTGCGACCGCCGAAGCCGACCGCGACACCGCTATCAAGCGGGCGCTGGCACAGCGGGAAGCCGCCGTGGCAAAAGCGCAGGCCGATCAGGAGCGCGTGCTGGCGGAGACGTTGTCGTTGGCCAAGCAGGCCGAGTCGCAACGCGATCTGGAAGTGAAGAAGGCGCAATTTCTCGAAGTCACGAAACGCCAGCAGGCGCAGGCTGATAAAGCTTATGACATCCAGACCAACATCATGCAGCAGCAGGTGATCGCCGAGCAAGTGAAGGTGCAGCAGATCGAGAAAGAACAGCAGGTGAAAGTGCAGGAGGCGGAAATCAACCGCCGCGAGAAAGAGCTGATCGCGACTGTATTGAAGGGCGCGGAAATCGAGCGCCAGCGGATTGAGACGCTGGCTGCGGCCGAGAAGCAGCGCCTGATCGCGGAAGCCGAAGGTCATGCGTCGTCGATACGGGCGCAGGGCGAGGCTGAAGCGGAGATCATCTTCAAGAAGGGCGAATCCGAAGCCAAGGCCATGAACGTGAAGGCCGAGGCCTATCAGGAATACAACCAGGCCGCGGTGATCGACCGGCTGTTCACCGCAATGCCGGAAGTGGTGAGGGCGCTGGCCAGTCCGCTGGCGAATGTAGACAAGATCACCATTGTTTCAACCGGAAACGGCGATGCGTCGGGGATGAACAAAATCACCGCCGACATCGCCAAGATGGCGGCGCAGGTGCCGGCGCTGTTCGAGACGCTCTCAGGCATGCCGCTCTCGGAACTGCTGGGCAAGGTGCGGCAGATTGGCGACCACACGCCGAAGCCGCCGGCGGTCGAGGCAGGGAAGTAGGTCAGCATGTGTGGGAATGGCTCTGTGGGGACGGGCGCCTTCGCCCGTCCCGCCGAGCGTAGCGAGGCGCTGGAGTGGTTTATGGCAAACAATTCGAAGCACGCCGGATTGGGGATCGCACTTGGAGCAGCCCTGGGCGCGGTTCTTGGAGTGATGGCCGGGCGCGTGGCGATCTGGCTGGGCATCGGAGTTGCGATCGGGATGGTGCTCGGGCGCGACGGTTCGCCGCGGGGAACAAAAGTGCCCCGAGTGCGCAGCGATCCATCAGAAGCATGAAGGAAAAAGGCAATTGCAGGAATAGAGAGATGGCGACAGTGCGCGGATAGTGGTGAGAATGCTTTGCGGAGTCGATGGCGGCGTTGAGGAAAAGGGATTCTTCGACTTCGTGGCTGCTTCGCTTCGCGAACCATTCACTCCGCTCAGAATGACAATACTTTGTAAGAAAAAAGGAGTCCACCATGGCATTACTAGAGCGCGTTTCCACCTTAGTAAGGGCGAATCTCAACGACCTGATCGATAAGGCTGAAGAGCCGGAGAAGATGATCAAGCAGGTGATTCTCGACATGCAGAATCAGCTGCTGCAGGTGAAGACACAGGTGGCGATTGCCATCGCCGACCAGCACCTGCTGGAGAAGAAAAAGAAAGAGAACGAAGACAAAGTGGCCGAGTGGATGCGCAAGGCCGAACTCTCGGTCGACAAGAAGCAGGACGACCTGGCGCGGGCTTCGCTGCAGCGCGTGGAAAGTTATCGCGAGATGAGCGAGAGCTTTGCGCAGCAGGTGGCCGATCAGAAGGCGCAGGTGGAGAATTTGAAGTCGGCGCTGCGGCAACTGGAGCAGAAGTTGACCGAGGCGCAAGCCAAGGCCGATCTGCTGATCGCGCAGCATCGCCGCGCCCGCGCAGTGGGCAAAGCCAGCGATGCGCGGTTAGCCATGGGTGACGGATCGAAGGCTGCGGCTTTCGACCGCATGAAGCGCAAGGTCGCGCACTCCGAAGCGTTGAGCGAGGCCAAGTCGGAGATTGCCAGCGATAACATGGAAGATCGTCTGGCGGCTCTCGAAAAAGAGGATCGCATTGAGCAGTTGCTGGCAGAGTTGAAAACCAAGCGCGGGGCTTGAGGGAGGATTCTCGATGGCATTGAAAGCATGGAAAGAGCTGACTGACACGGAGTTGGCGGACGAGGCGCAGCACGGGTTACGCGGTCAGGGAGCGGGCGTGGAAATGATGCGCCGGTTGAAGGACTCGAACAATCGCCTAACCTTTGTGAACATCCTGCTTGCCCTGGCCGCCCTAGTCGTCGCGATAGTTCAAATTTGGAAGCGTTGAGGCCCGAGAGAGAGAGCAGCCCCTCTGTTATCGCCCTCTTTCGGAGTACGATTTATCTGAATGGCTACGGAACGCGAACAAAGCCAGAGTGGGGGAGACTTCATCATCGGCCAAGATGATTTTGCCGATTTGAGGTTCAATCCAGCTCTCGGCGTAGATGGCCTCTATTACCTGTATGACAAGGCGAGACAGCGGCCGGTCAAACAGTTTGTCCTTGCAGCAGATGGAAAGCTGCAAACTGTCTGCCGACTAACATTGCTGAAGAGGGGCGACAAGTTCACGCCGCGCCTCGAATTTTCAAGACGAAGCGAGTCCAACGAAATCTTGAAAGAGAGGAACGAAGCATCGCGCGGGGCCTTAGTAAAGGCTCGTGTTGACCTAGGCAAGTGCCACGAGGCCTTCTGGAGCCTCATTTTGTGTTTGCAGGCTCTGCTGGAGTCGGAGATACCCCAAGGGAGCTTTTCGCTTGTCTCGCAGGCCGAGGGCGACATTGTGTCTGCCGTACGGGAGCGCGGGCCGGAAAGCGTTGTCAGCATAATGAAGAAACTGTCGTCGACCCCGGGGTTAACGCTCTCCGACGAAGATTTCAACCAGATGGCCAGGCGCAAGGAGAAACTCTCTGAGTTTCGCGTTGCTCTAACGTCGACATGGGACGAACTAGCATGGCAAGACTTCTTCGAGGCAAACAAGTGGATTTTTGGCTACGGATTGAATTATCAGATCCTGCGCCAAGAACAATCGCAACCGCACCTTGGTGGTACGCGTGTGGGTGGTCGTGGTACCCGCAAGGGGGACTACCTCACATCCACGATGGGGATAATCAGTTTTACTGTTTTGGTCGAGATTAAGACGCCGGGGACCAAACTGCTTTTCGGTGAGAAGGAGATCAGGAACGGAGCATGGAGCCTGTCAAGAAAATTGACCGATGCTCTCTCGCAGATAGAAGCAGACATAGCTGAATGGAGCGACGAAGGTTCCAAGCAGCGCAACAACCGTGACGACCTTGAGGGCCGGCGTGTTTACACCGTGCAACCGAAAGGAATCATTGTTATCGGTTCTCTTGAGGAGGCTAGGAACGATCGCTCGAAATGGGAGACCTTCCAGAGGTTCCGGCAGTCGATCCACGGAGTGGAGATCATCACATTCGACGAGCTTTACGAGAGGGCCAAGTTTATAGTGGACGACGGGGTAGGCGGGGAATCTGAACACTGGAACGTCCCGGATGACGAGGCTGTTTAAGGGTGTGATATCCCGGCCGTACTGAGTATGACAGAGTAACAACCATGAGCGAGAGCGCGACGTTCACTGTTTCCCTCCCGCCTGCGATGGCGAAGGAAATCGAGCGAGCAATGAAGATGGAGCATCGGACGCGCTCGGAACTGGTGCGAGAAGCTCTGAAATTTATTTATCGGCGCGACTGATCCCTGCCGAGGCACGCGCGTATCGTCGCGGCATGGCCGCTTACAAGCGCTGCGATTCTATAACGCTGCAGGAGTATCTCGGTGGAATGGACCGTCGCCCTCGTCGGCCCTGCAAGAAAAGTCTCTTAGGCGAATTCCGGCGGGTTGGCCGGGAGAATGCCTTGAAACTTCCGTTCAGCTCTCACTGATGCAGGGATCCTTCGACTTCGTATCAGCTTCGCGTTCGCGAAGCTGATACTCCGCTCAGGATGACAACCGTAACACAGGATCCGCTCGGATAACAACGCCGTTACATGGGAGCGCGCTCAGGATGACTACTTCGCTAGACTGAATCCACTTTGCGCGTGGAACTGGATTTTGTTCCTGAGATAGAAAACGAATGGCCCTTTTCGCAGACTGCGACGGGGTCGGCGCGGAGGACGAATTCGAGCAGTTCGGTTTCTGACAGCTGGCTGTTGTCGAGGACATGCCATCGGGTACGTGAGCCGCAGCCGGGTTCGCCGCATTCCAGTTCGGCGCACAAGAAATCGACGCGGGTCTCTTCTGCCAGCGGGCGGGTGTAGGGCGCCCATTGAACATCGTTCTTCTCGTAGACGTACCAATGGTCACATTCGCGGCAGATGAGGCGCAGTTGCCATCCGTCCGGGGGCCAGCTGGGAGGATTTTCTCCGGAGCGGGACGGGTTGGGGTAAGGCAGGCGAATGCGCGTCGCCGTGGGAAGAGGGCAATCGGGATTCTTGCACTTTAGGACTGGCTGCAGATACATGAAGTGGTTTTCTCCGGACGTGTCATTCTGGCTTAAAGAGAAGAGTCTGCGCAAGAGCCGATAAAAGATTACGACGCATATTCACGATGGCATCGAGTGCATCCATTGACCCCGCGGGGCGCATCTCTGTAGTCTGAATTCGTAATCCGCATCTATAATCTCGATTGGCGTCTGGCGTTCGATAACTGATCCGATCCCAGTCTGAAGGAACATTCATGAAGGAAGTGGCAATTTTGTTGCTGGTGGCGCTCATGCTGAATGGGTGCGGCAGCAGCAGGCCTACGGCGCAGAGCGTGACCGGCGGAGTATGGTCGGCGGTTTTGAACCAAAGTGAGGGACCGCCCGCCGGGTTCAGCTTTATCACACAGTTCACGGTGGATAGCAGCGGGACGCTTAGCTTCTCGCGCTTCGAATTCATTAATGAGGGAAATTGTTTTCCCCTGGATGGCGGAGCGGTGAGCGGGTCCATGGGCCTGACCGAAAACATGGCCACCGGCCAGGTGACCGGCAGCATGACGCTGACGGTCGCAGCCAACGGCAACACGCTTACGCTCTCGAGCCCTGACGGAGTGAACGGAACATTAACCGGGACCACTCTTTCGAACGGCTCGGTTAGTGGCACCTGGATGGTCACCGGCGGCACCAGCTGCACGGGCTCAGGCGGCAGTTTTATGATGACCAGCCAGACTACGACGAAGGCCTGAAGAGGCCGGGCCTAGAACCAGTCGCTGCGGTATGCGACCCACCACGCGATGTAGAGCGCCGGAAGGGTCGCGGCGAGTCCCCACCATATCGGAAGCAGAAAATCTGCGAGCAGTCCGAGAACGGTGAAAACTGTCCAGAAGATTTTCCTTTGCATTAAATCATTCTAGGCTGGCGCGCGCCGGAAGGCAGCGGTGCCGTCGGCCCAACACTTTCGTCACATCCGTGGTCTGAGATAGAGTGTGAGCGATGAAGCGGGCGTCCTCAGGGAAGTCGTTCTCAGTGCGGCAGATTGCCGAGGCCGTCGAAGCCCGCTTGCAGGGCGATGGAAACGTTCAAGTAAAGGGCGTAGCGAGCATCCGGTCCGCTACGCCAGACGATCTGGTGTTTGTCGAGGACGAGAAAAATCTTTCGCAGGCATTGCAGTCTAGGGCGGGCGCGGTCATCGCGGGAGAATTCGCCGCGGCATCATCTTCTGCGAGCGCGACAGCGGCGAGTTCGAGCGGCAAACCTTTGCTGATTTCCCGCCATCCGAAATTAGCGTTCGCGCGGGCGGCGCGCTTTCTGCAGGATTGGAACCGCGGACGCCGTAACTCTGGGGTTCACGCGACCGCGGTTGTACATGCGTCGGCCAATCTCGCCGCGGGCGTGTTGGTGGAGGAACACGTCACTATTGGGGAAGATGCGGAGATCGGCGAGAATTCGCGGATCGGCGCTGGTTGCACGATTGGACGCGGAGTGAAGATCGGGAGCGAGTGCGAAATCTATCCGCGGGTAACGATTTATCCGGGGACGAGTTTAGGCGATCGTGTAATTGTCCATGCGGGCGCGGTTCTCGGAAGCGATGGTTTTGGATATGTGCGCGACGCGAAGAGCGGCCGCTACGAAAAATTTCCCCAGGTTGGCGAATTGGTGATTGAAGACGATGTGGAGATTGGCGCGAATACGACGATTGACCGCGGGGCGCTGGACGAAACGCGCATCGGACGCGGAACGAAAATCGATAACCTCGTGCACATCGGCCACAATTGCCGGCTTGGCGAAAATGTGGTGATTGCGGCGCAGACTGGGCTTTCCGGAAGTATCGTGATCGAGAACGGCGTGGTGCTCGGGGGCCAGGTCGGCATTGGCGAACATGCCCGCATCGAAGAAGGAGTGATGTTGGGCGGGCAGGGTGGCGTATTGCCGAATAAAGTGTTGCGGGGCAAGGGCGTGGCTTTCTGGGGAACTCCGGCGCAGCCGGTGCGGGAGTATCTGAAGCAACTGGCGGTGCTGGCGCGGCTGGGGCAAGGAAAAAAAGAGAATAAGAGGTAAGTGTGGCGATCGTCGTTATTGGCGGGCATTCGCGAAGCGTGGGAAAGACCAGCGTGGTCGCAGGACTGATTTCCGCGCTCCGAGATTACGATTGGACTGCGGTGAAAATTACGCAGTATGGACACGGAGTGTGTTCGGCCAACGGAGAGCCGTGTGATTGCGCGACGGACGATCACAGCTGGGCGATTTCAGAGGAGAAAGATTGCGGGGGTGAATCGGATACGTCGCGTTTTCTGGTGGCCGGTGCGACGCGGGCGCTGTGGGTGCGCACGGAGCAGGGAAGGCTGGCAGAGGCGATGCCAGAGTTGCGGAAGCGGCTCGAAGGTTCGCGCAATATTGTGATGGAATCGAACAGCGTATTGAAGTTTATGCGGCCGGACTTGTATCTGACGGTGCTCGATCCGGGCACGGAAGATTTCAAGAACTCGGCGCGGGAGTTTCTGGACCGGGCCAGCGTGGTGATTCTTCATGATTCGAACGTCGGGGAAGCAGCGTGGCAAAAAGTTTCGCTGAAACCGGTCAAAGATAGAGCGGTGTTTCGGATTACGCCTCCGCCTTACGTGACGCAAGAGATTGTCGAGTTTGTGCGGAGTTCGTTGCCTCCCGCAGCGAAAGCAGATTCCTCAAGGGCTGGAAGCCCTTTCGGAATGACAAGGCTCTAGGACACATTCTTCGAGTCTGAAGCTCTTTCGGAATGACAAGACTCTTTTGTTATCCTTCCGGGTGCGGCAAATTCATTTCAGCGCCTGGCTGTTGGTCCTTCTTTCGTCGGTGTTGCAGGTCCTGGTTTTTCCTTTAGCAGGGTTGTACGTGCTCTCGTGGGTGGCGTTTGCACCGCTGATTGTGGCTATCTTGCGGGCGCGGCCTGCGGGTGCGCTGGAGATCGAGGGCTCGGCAAACCTACAAGCGGCAAAGCCGGGGCAGGCATTTCTGCTGGCGTACGCTTCCGGAATTCTCTGGTATGCGGGCACGTGTTACTGGATTTATGACACGATGCATGACCACGGCGGTCTGAGCGCCCCTGCGGCGCTGTTGGCGCTGTTTCTCTTCTGTCTTTATCTCGGCCTTTACCATGGGCTGTTCGGTTTGCTGCTGAGTCTGGCGGTTGGGCCGGGACGCGACGACCGGCGTGCGTTGCTCGCCACACCATTTCTGTGGGTTGCGGTGGAACTGGCGCGGACGCGGGTTACGGGCTTTCCCTGGAATCTGTTGGGGACGGCGCAGGTGGACAATATTTCGCTCAGCCGCATTACCACATGGACCGGAGTTTACGGTGTCTCGTTCGAGATCATGCTGGTGAATGTCGCGGTTGCGGCGGCGTTTCTGGTGCCGAGAAAAAAGCGGAACACGTTGCTGATGGCATCGTTTGCTGCTGCAGCGGTCCTGCAGGCTGGAAGGTTAGTCGACGCTCCAGCGCTGGCGGCGGATCACGCCGCGCTGCTCGTGCAGGAAAATATTCCGGTCGATACCAATTGGACGCGGAGTACGTTCGAGCAAGCGCTGCGCGAACTGACCGATCTTAGTGTGAAGGATGCAGCGGCGGAGTCTTCTGTTTCAGGATTCGCTGGCGCGCTTAGTTCGGCGCGAGGCAAGGCCGATCTAATTGTCTGGCCGGAATCGCCGGCGCCTTTTTTCACTAACGATCCTCTGTTTCGCGATCCGGTGAGCCGGATGGCTCGGGCCACAGATAGTTGGGTGGTTACCGGCGCGATAGGCAGCACTCCTGCCAAGAGCGGCGGGACCGGCTCTCAAGTTTTCAATTCGGCTGCGTTTGTCAGCCCTGCCGGCGAATGGACCGCGCGTTACGACAAAGTTCACCTCGTACCCTTCGGAGAATATTTGCCGTTCCCGCGACTGTTTGCCTTTGCGGGAGGGCTTACCAAAGAGGTTGGCGAGTTCGGGATGGGAGAATCTCGAGCTCCTCTGGACGCTGGCGACACGCGATTAGGAGTGTTCATCTGTTATGAGTCCGTGTTTCCGGACGAAGTTCGACAGTTTGCGAATAACGGCGCGCAGGTTTTGGTGAATCTTTCAAACGACGGCTGGTACGGCGACAGCGGCGCTTACGCGCAGCATTTGAATCAGACGCGCATGCGCGCCATCGAGAACGGCCGCTGGCTTTTGAGCGCAACGAACACGGGTGTGACAGCGTCGATCGATCCCTACGGGCGAACTGTGGAGCGGCTTCCACGCAAGCAGCGTGCTGCGCTGGTCACGCATTACGCGCTCACTTCCGTAACCACTTTCTACACGCGCCACGGCGATTGGTTCGCCGGACTGTGTGCGATAATTTCTGCAGGGGCGCTGCTCATGCGCTTCGTGCGGGCCAAAAAATTCGGGAATCCGGAAATTCGGCAATAAGGCAGAGTCATCCTCATGAATCAAGTGTTCGAGCAGGAATACACGTCACTGGATAAAAAAGTCCGCGAACTTCGGGAGTATCTTTGACGCGGACAAGATCCGTCCGCAACTAAGCGAAATTGAGAAGCAGGCTGCGGAACCCAATCTGTGGTCGAATCCGCAGCGCTCGCAGCAGGTCATGCGCGAAAAGAAGCGCCTTGAGCATCTGCTCGCGACCGACGCCGACCTGGCGCGCCGCAGCGATGACATTGCTGCCTACTTCGAACTTGCGAAGGAAGGCGAGAACGTCGACGGAGAGTTGCGGCGCGAGATCGATTCGCTCCGCGATTTGGTTGACAAGCTTGAGACCGAAACTCTGCTTTCCGGCGAGAACGACGCGCTCAATGCGATTGTGACCATTCATCCCGGAGCGGGTGGAACGGAATCGCAGGACTGGGCCGATATGTTACTGCGCATGTATCTGCGGTGGGCAGAGCGGCAGGGCTTCGAGACCGTTCTCTACGATTACCAGCCGGGCGAAGAAGCGGGTCTGAAGTCGGCGACTTTTGCGGTGAATGGCGAGTATGCGTTCGGGCTGCTGAGCAGCGAAATCGGAGTACACCGGCTGGTGCGGATCTCTCCCTTCGATCAGGCGAAGCGGCGGCATACGTCGTTTGCCAGCGTTTTCGTTTCGCCGGAAATCGACGACAGCATTGAAGTGGTGATCAAGCCCGAGGACATCCGTACGGACACTTACCGTTCGAGCGGCAAGGGCGGACAGCACGTCAACACGACGGATTCTGCCGTGCGCATCACGCACATTGCCACGGGCCTGGTGGCGAGTTGTCAGAACGAGCGCTCGCAGCACAAGAATCGCGAGCGTGCCATGAGCATGTTGCGCTCGAAACTTTACGAATTCGAGATGGAAAAGAAGCGCGCGGCTTCGAAGAAAATTGAAGATTCGAAGCTAGACAACGATTTCGGGTCGCAGATTCGTTCCTACGTATTGCAGCCATACCGCATGATTAAGGATCACCGAACGAAAACTGAAGTGGGCGATGTGGATCGCGTGCTCGACGGCGATTTGCAGCCTTTTATCCGGGCATATCTGCTGGCGCGGCGCGGGGAGAAATAGGAGAAGTGATTGTGAGTGTGCGGGCCGGAAAACCTTTAACACGGAGGGCACAGGGGGAGCACAAGGTAAAGCTTGGGCCGCGATTTCTGCGGGCTTTTGTTTTCGCCGCGGAAAAACATGCGAGACAAACTCGCAAGGCTTCTACGATTCCTTACATCGCGCACCTGATGGGGGTTGCGTCTTTGGTGCTGGAATTCGGCGGTGATGAGGATATGGCCATCGCCGCGCTACTGCACGATGTGGTGGAAGACTGCGGCGGCAAGCCGATGTCGAAGGAAGTCCGCCGGCGATTCGGCAGTCGTGTTGCGAAGATCGTCGAGGGCTGCACGGACTCAGACACGGAACCTAAGCCGCCGTGGCGTGAGCGCAAGGAAACTTATATCCGGCACTTGAAGACGGCTGACGCGGAAACCAGGCTAGTTTCCGCCGCCGATAAACTAAACAATGTGCGGTCTATTCTGTCGGACCACCGCGAGGTCGGGGAATCAGTCTGGTCACGCTTCCAGGGGGGACGCGACGGCACTCTTTGGTACTATCGGGCATTGTTGGACGAGTTTCTTCGAGGCAAGCCAAACCGGTTAATTCGCGAGCTGAAGCTTGCGATTCGAGAGCTTGAGTCTCGGAGCGTTGCTGAGCTCCGAGGTTCGAGGAGTTGAACTCATGCCGCGCCAGATTGACCTAATTCGCGCATCCAAGCTGCCGTCAAACATGATGCAGTTTGCGGCGAAGGGCGCGCTGTCGGTGCCCCCCGACGAGAACATCGAGATTCTGGTTTACCTTGCGAAGCACAACAAAATATTCGGCGATCTCGCCAAGATGACTTTAGCGGGCTGGGACGAAAAGTCTTCTTTGGTGGCGGCTTCCGATCCCAAGACTCCGCGTGAGGTGCTCGACTACTTCATTTCGCCGGAGAATCTGCGCCCCAAACTGCTGTCGGCGCTGCTGGAAAATCCTTCTATCGCCGATAGCGAGTTGGCTAAGTTCGCTATTTCGGCGTCGAGAGAATCGATTGCGGCCATGCTGCAGAGTCCACGAGTGCGAGCCTCGGCCGGAATTCTGAACACGCTGCGATCGAATCCGTACCTGAAGCCCGAAGATGCATCGGCGATTGCCAAGCTACTGAGTGGAAGTCAGCAGGACGAGCCGACGAAAGCGGTTGCTGAACCGGCTCAGCGTGGCGGTGAGACAGTTACTGCGGCTCATGCAGAACTTCCTGCGAACCTCGATCGGGCGGAGAGCAATACGGAAGGCGACGCATCTTCGGAAGTTGAAGTTCCCGACGAAGCACTTTCTGCCTATCTGGCCGAGCATGCGCCGGAAATTGCTGCAGAAAAGGATAAGCCATTTCAGCCGGTGGGCGGCATCGTGGAGCTACTCGGCGCCGATTATTTCCCCGTGTCGGAAAACAAAGAGATGACGGAGATCGGTGCCAGCACGACGGAGGCCGTTGCGGGTTCCAGCGGCCCCACTGCTGCGGCGACTGCGCCTGCTAAACCAGTCGCGTCCGCTGGCCCTAAACCCGGCCAGCGTGACAACAGCGTGCAGAAGATTAATCGCCTGGACGTAAAAGGCCGTATTCAGCTGGCGATGAAAGGCAACAAAGAAGAGCGATCGATTTTGATTCGTGACGGAACAAAGGTGGTCGCGCTGGCCGTGCTCGACGCGCCCAAACTTTCCGATGGCGAGGTGGAAAAGTTCGCTCTGCAGAAAAATGTGCTGGAGGCAGTGCTGCGGCAGATTCCGCTGAAACGGCGATTCATGAAGAACTACATCGTGGTGCGGAATCTGGTGTCCAATCCTCGAACGCCGCTCGATCTCGGCTTAGGTCTGATGAAGCATCTGCAGACCCAGGATTTGAAGAACATCTCGGCGAACAAAGAGGTCTCTGAGACCGTGCGTAAGCTGGCGCTGAAGATGTACAAACAGAAAGTGGATGCGGCGAACAAGAAGTAAGTGGCAATCCTGAGCAGCGATCTAATGACTTCTTTATCATCCACCGACCCCGTTACTGAACTCCTAAAGAGCGCCAAGACGATTGCGGTCGTTGGACTCTCCAATAATGTGCTGCGGCCGAGCCACGGCGTTGCGAGCTACATGCAGAGTCAGGGATATCGCATTATTCCGGTGAATCCGCGGATTGAGTTTTCGCTGGACGAGAAAGCTTTCGCCTCGTTGCGTGAGGTGCGGGAGAAGATCGACATCGTAAACATCTTTCGGCGTCCGGAGTTCGTAGAAGAAATCGTGGATCAGGCCATCGTGTTGAAGGTTCCGGCGATCTGGATGCAGGAAGGCGTAATACACGAAAAGGCGGCCGCCAAGGCGCGCCGCGCGGGCATCTTCGTGGTGATGGACCGTTGCATCCTGATCGAACACAGAGCACGATTTCGGTGAAGCAGTTTTCAGCGAACCGTTCTTCAGTGAACCAGTTGTCGGCGAACCCAGCTTCTAGCGCCCAACCCCGACGAAGACTACGGTAGCGTCGTCACTGACGCCAGAGCCATTCGCAAATGCACGAACGTTATCGACAATGGTGACGGCGGAAGCGTCGCGACGCGCAACATGTTGTGCCAGGCGGTCCAATCCATATTCTTCTTCCGTCTGATTCGTCGCCTCTGTGATGCCATCACTATAGAAAACAAGGCGCGATCCAGGGGACAGAGTCACGGAAGTCTCAGAATAGTCGCCGCAACTCAAGCCCAGGGGAAGTCCACGTTCGGTAGCCAGAAATTGCGGACCATTGTCATTGATAAACAGTGGATGCAAATGTCCCGCATTCGCGAAAGTCAACGTTTGAGTTGCCGGATCGAGCACTCCATATACCAGCGTGACGAACTTGCCCGCGGGAAAGTCTTCCACCAACAACTCATTGAGCTTGGTCAAGACCTCGCCCGGAGTGGAGCAGGCTTCCGCCAGGGAGCGAAGCATTCCTCGTGTAGCCGACATCAGCAACGCGGCCGCGGTGCCTTTTCCGGAGACGTCCGCCAGCACCAGGCCCCAGCGGCCATCGGGAAACGGAATAAAGTCGTACCAGTCACCGCCGACGGCGCTGGCGGGCACGCTGAGACCGGAAATTACAAAGCCGGGTATATAGGGCGAGCTTTTTGGCAACAGCGCCTGCTGCATGACGCGGGCTTCCTGAGCCTCGCGATTCATGATTTCCCGCGCCGCGCGTTCCGACTGAAAACGGCGGGCATTGTGCACCGCAACTGCAACGTGATCGCACAGCGCCTGAAGCAATCTGAGTTGCTGCCGCGGGAAGCCATCAAGTTCGGGATGCGACGCGGTGAATACACCCACGAGGTGTTCGCCGACGTGAAGCGGAATCACGACTTCGGAAAGCGTAGAGTTTTCGCAGCCAATGTAGTAATCATCCTTGCGCACATCGGGCGCATAGCGCATTTGACCGGTCGAAGCCGCGTAACCGACCATGCCTTCTTTCCCAATCTTTAAACGAAGTCCCTTATGGTTGATGCTGCAACCGTGCACGCCGGCGAGCACCATCTCGCCGCGCTCTTCATCATGCAGGTAGATGCCGGCCTCAACGCAGCCGAAGGAACGTGCCACGTCATTGACGATGTTGTCGATGAGTTGATCGAGGTCGAGGATCGACGTGATCTTCTGCGCGGCTTTCTGCAGCTTCTGCAGTTCCTCGATTTGATCCGCGCGCACGGGACGAACGGGAAAGGCGTCGGCAGTTAAGGCTGCGGGAACCGTGGCCATGAATTCAACCTCTCAATTCATCGTTTGGCGCACAAATCATGCGGGTGCGATGTCTTATATAAGATGCGGAAGATAGGGCCCAGGACTCTAGCCGGGGGTGCCGACCTCATGGATGCATTGTCGATTGAGGCTAGTCTAGGGTTCAGATTTCTTAGCAGGAGACGCGCGTCCGGTACTTTGAGAACGGAGACGCTTGATTTCTTCCATGCGCTCGCGGATGCGCTTCTCGATGCCTTCACTAGTGGGTCGATAGTAGACACGATCGCGCAGATTTTCCGGCAGGCATTGCATGTCGGCGACTTTGCCTTCGACATCGTGCGCGTATTGGTAGTTTTTGCCGTAGCCCAGGCCTTTCATGAGTCCGGTGGGCGCGTTGCGCAGATGCAGCGGAACGGGATCGGCGGCGGTTTGTTCGATATCGTGCTGCACCGCTCCGTAAGCGGTGTAAAGCGCATTCGATTTCGGCGCGACCGAGAGATACACGACCGCTTGCGCAAGCGCGAGATTGCCCTCCGGCATGCCGATGAAATCTACTGCATCGCGTGCGGCCATGCAAAGGGAAAGAGCGTTGGGATCGGCAAGGCCGATGTCTTCCACAGCCATGCGAACTACACGGCGCGCGACATAGAGCGGATCTTCGCCCGCCTCAAGCATACGGCCCAACCAATACAAAGCCGCGTCTGGATCGCTGTTACGGACCGATTTGTGCAGGGCTGAGATCAGGTTGTAATGTTCTTCGCCGGCCTTGTCGTAGAGGAGTGTGCGCTTCTGCAGGGCATCGCGAACAATATCATCGGTAATTTCTGCAGGATCAGTTCCACTCTCTTGAGCAAGTCCGGCTGCGACCTCGAGTACGTTGTAGGCACTGCGCGCGTCGCCGCTAGTGTAACTTGCGATTTTCTTAAGGACATCGTCGGACGCGCTTATCTTCATTGCGCCCAGGCCCCGCTCTCCGTCGGCGAGGGCGCGCTGCAACAGCCGGACGATCTGGTCTTCGGTAAGTGGTTGCAGAACGTAGACGCGGCAGCGCGAAAGCAAGGCGGAGTTGATTTCGAATGACGGATTCTCTGTCGTGGCGCCAATGAGGCGGATGTTGCCTTTCTCGACGTGCTGAAGGAAGGCATCCTGCTGAGCTTTGTTGAAGCGGTGGATCTCGTCGATGAAGACGATGGTGCGCGTGCCGTATTGGCGGACGCGTTCGGCGTCGGCCATGACCTGCTTGATCTCTTTGATTCCGGCGAGTACGGCGGAGAACTCGATGAACTCGGCTTTGGTCAGACTGGCGATGATTTTAGCCAGCGTGGTTTTGCCGGTGCCGGGCGGACCCCAGAAGATCAGCGAACCGGTATCGTCGCGGTCGATCTGGGTACGAAGAGGTTTGCCGGGACCGATCAGGTGCTCCTGGCCGGCGTATTCTTCGAGCGTGCGTGGACGCATGCGGTCTGCGAGCGGGCGCGTTCGGTCGGTCGCGGCGACGGCGTTCGGGATGGGTTCAAAGAGTCCCATAGGAAAAAGCTTTAACCACAGAGGCACAGAGACACAGAGAAAAGCAAAACTTTCTTCGGTTTCCCTGTGACTCTGTGTCTCTGTGGTGAACAGTCCTTATTTTCTTTGCCTCGTGGCTTCATATAATACGATGCTCGCGGCTACGCCTGCGTTGAGAGATTCCACTTGCTGCGTGTGCGGAATGGAAATGAATTCGTCCATTTTCGCCATTAGATTGCGAGGCAGGCCAGCGCCTTCGTTGCCGAAGAAGATTGCCGCCGGCGCTTTTAGGTTCGCTTGATCGATCGGCGTTCCTTTATGTGACGAGGTTGCGATCAGGCGAACGTTTCTGCGTCTCAGCGCTTCCGAAACTTCTTCGAGCTTCGCTGATTCTTTTTTCTCAAGTCCGTAAGCCTGCCTGTGAACCAAGGGCAGGCGGAAGACCGATCCAGCTGAGGCCCGCACAACTTTCGAGTTAAACGGGCTGACTGTGCCTTCGCCGAGAATCAACCCTGCGCTGCCAAAAGCCTCGGACGAGCGAAGAATCGTGCCCAGATTGCCGGGATCCTGAAGGCCGGCGAGAACAATGATTGGGCCGACCTGCAGCCGTTCCAGGATATCTTCGAGCGAGAATTCCTTCAGACGCACCAGAGCGGCCACGCCTTGCGGAGATTCGCTGGGGACGATGCTATCGAACAGCGAGTCAGGAAGTAGCAGAGTTTCGACGTGGGCCCCGAGTTGTGGGAGGAGGCGCTCAGCACGATCCTGCGCGGACTCGCGGAAAAAGACAGCGCTGAAGCGCAGGCCGCTGCGAATCGCTTCTTCGAGAATGCGCAGGCCTTCGATGGCACAATCTCCGCTGTCGGTGAGTTCGGCGCGCGAAAATGCTTGGCGCAGCTGTTTGACCAGGGGGTTGTGGCGTCCCTCGATGCGGCGGAGGCGTTGTGAGGCACTGACAGAAGCTTCTGAAGACTTTTTCATGAGCGAGACTGTGCCTGATGATACGCCCCGTACTCACCTTGAACCCTGTTGCCGTATTATGATAGGTTTCGCGATCAACACAAATCAAAAGCCTGAAGCAGACGGGAAGGGATGGTTGTGCGCGCTGAGATTCTAAAAATTAGCAGTGACTTCCCAGAGAGTTCGCTGGTGAAGTACGCCGCCGATCAGATTCGTGCGGGCGAAGTGCTGGGCATGCCGACCGATACCTTTTACGGGCTCGCCGCCGATCCCTTTAACCTGCGCGCGGTCGACCGCGTGTATGACATTAAGACCCGCTCGCGTCACAAGCCGCTGTCTCTGCTGATCGAAAGCGTCGATCAGGCGGAGGAACTCGCCAAGTCTTTATCCGAAGAGTTCTATGCATTGGCGCGAAAGTACTGGCCGGGACCGCTGACCATTATTGTGAAGGCGGGATCGCGTTTGCCGCTGAAGGTGACCGCGAATACGGGCAACGTGGCGTTGCGCGTGCCAAACGCAAAGATTCCGCTGGCCGTGGTGACGGCCGCTGCGATTCCGATTACGGCGACGTCAGCCAACCTGAGCGGAGCATCGGAGTGCACCAACGCCGAGCAGGTGCGCGACCAGCTTCAGGGGCGTATCAGCATTATCGTGGATGGTGGGACTTCGCCGCGCGACATCGCTTCGACGATCGTCGACCTCAGCGATGAAGAAGCGCGCTGGCGCATCATCCGCGAAGGCGCGATCTCTTCCGAAGATATTTCTACTTTCTTTGCCAAAGGATGAGCTTTGCCAAAGTGAGCTTTGCCTAAGAATGACTGACGAGTCCGTTCCCGGGCATCCGCGAGGCCGCTGGCTGCTTTGGCTGGCAGTGGCAGGCGCGGGATGTGTCGGCCTTTTCCTGATTGTAGAGAGCATTCGAATTATCCACACGGCAACGCTAGAAGAGGCGCGGCCCGCGGATGCCATCGTCGTTTTCGGCGCGGCGGAATATTCTGGACATCCATCTCCCGTGCTAAGGGCCCGCCTGGACCACGGCTTCGAACTCTTCCGGCAGGGGGTCGCGCCAGTTGTGATTGTTACCGGCGGCGCCGCCGCGGACCCCAACTTCAGCGAAGGCGGCGTGGGGCACGACTACCTCGAGCGTCGCGGAATTCCAGAGCGCAATTTGATTGCTGAGACGCAGGGCCGCGACACCGCCGAGTCTGCCGTGCGCGTCGCCGTGATTATGCGCACCAACGGCCTGCATAGCTGTGTGGCTGTGAGCGACGCTTACCATGTATTTCGCATTCGGAAGCTGCTGGAGCATGAAGGGATTCATCCGGTCTACGTTTCGCCGCGGCCAGATTCCAAACCTCGGGGGGCCGCGCAACGCACCTTAGCGGTTCTGCGGGAGGCGACCAGCTATTTGTTGTGGAGAATGGGAGCCAGCTAACAGAGGATAGACTGCCAGCTTTACCAGCCATTGCGGTCGCGCAGCGAGGTGATGTGGGCGACATGATGGCGGCCGTGCCAGGCGTAAAGTGCCAGTGTTTTGTCTAGGTTCATCACTCCTAACTCGAGATGGTGAAAGGTGCGCTTCCAGTCTTCTGGCTTGAGCGAATGCAGAAGGCGCGTCCACCGATCATGCAAAGAATCCAGCAATGCCAGCGAAACTTCTACAGGAGTGACCTGCGTGTCCGCCAGTTGTGCCCAGCGGTCTTCGGCGTAAGGCTTGATTGTCGGTTCGTCTTCGGTAAGCGCCAGCTTAAAGCGCACGTAGGCGTTGAGATGGCTGTCGGGAACATGGTGCGCGACCTGGCGGACGGTCCAGCCCTCGGGACGGTAGGGCGTGTCGAGTTGTTTGTCCGACAGTCCTTTCACGGCTGCGCGAAGGTTAGTCGGTGTGCGTTCGATATCGTCGAGGAATTTCTGTTTCCGCTCCTCAGTCATTGGTCCTTCGTAGGTGAACTTGCCAACGGGATAGCGTAGGTCGGTCATTGGTGTCCTCCAGATTGAAAGCGTTGCCTCACAGATGATGGACGAAGCGGTCAGGGTGCAGGAAAAGTGCGATGCGGGGTTGACCTTCTTTTTTCCTAGGTGTACTATTTGAATACGTACATCAGGGGAATCGAAGCAATGCCGAGAATGGCAGTGGAAGACAACAGCCGGATGTCGCTGCGGATTCGGGCCGAGGAAAAGGCGCTGCTCATGCGCGCGGTGGCGCTGAAGCACACCGACCTGACAGATTTTGTCCTCCATCATGCGCTGCGCGCAGCCAAGGCTGTCATCGAGCAAGCGGATCATGTGCAACTCTCCGAGAGGGATAGTTTGCGGGTTCTCGATTTGCTGGAGAATCCGCCTGCTCCGAACGCGAGACTGCTAGCCGCCGCCCGAGCACTCCCGAAACGGCGATAATCGTGATCGCGTGGCATGAAGAGCCGATCAATAAGAAGCATGATCGGGAAGCCTTCGACTGCGGCGATGAAGCACTGAATGAGTTCCTGCGCCGTTACGCCCGCAAGAGCCACGAGCGGGGCGGCGCGAAAACTTTCCTTGCCATTGACGACGCCGACAAGACCATTCTCGGCTTCTACAGTCTGAGCCCCGCATCGGTTGACTATGCCCGAACGCCGGAGATTGCACGCCGGGGGCTGGCTCGCCACGACGTGCCG
>Ga0210405_10001489_pt1 | contig 26589 bp, 23 predicted proteins | sample IncBWH11MmetaG_FD_155492 | JGI IMG/M metagenome (GOLD analysis project Ga0210405, IMG submission 155492) | Forest soil microbial communities from Barre Woods Harvard Forest LTER site, Petersham, Massachusetts, United States - Inc-BW-H-11-M | ecosystem: Environmental > Terrestrial > Soil >...
AACGTCGAAGTCGGAGGTGAGGTTCGTCAACTGCCGCTCGGCGCCCGTCTCCAGGTCAACGAGCCACAGATTCTTATGTTGAATCTCTCCTCGCAAGAGAACGAGTGCCCGTCTTCCAGGCAGGAACACCAAGTGTCGAGCGCCCCGAGTTAGAGTCAGCGCCGGCAGGGGGCGCGCTGCGGCTTCAGCGGTGACGGCTTTCACTGAAAACGTCGTCCCGATGTCGGGCCCTGAGTAAACAACGAAACTGCCGTCGGGCGCCCACGTGGGATCGACCGAGTATTCCTGGACAAAAAGAGCGGAGGAGCGACCATCGATCGGCACGCGGAAGAGGTGTGGGACGCCGTGATCGTCCGCAGCAGAGGTGATCGACTGGCCGTCTGGCGCCCATGCTGGAGCGCCCTGCAGGTCGAGCGAATCGGCCACAACCCGCGCGTTCGTCCCGTCGGCCTGCATCACGTACAAGAGCGTCTGCCCGTTTTGCTGGACTGAGAATGCGATATGGCCTCCGTCGGGAGAAATTGCCGGGCCTCCAAAGACTCGCGCTCCCCGGCCACTCCACAACTCCGTTGCAGTTCCGTTGGCGAGTTTCCAGATACTCTCGCTCGTACCGCTCGCTGAAACATACAAAAGATAATTTGGACCCAATCGTGGCGAGAACCCCGCGCTAGTCGTCAGCGGGATTCGAGCGGCCGCCGATACGTCGCTGGGTGAATCCGTGATCCGCAAGCTCCACAGTGTTCTCTTCGAACTCGCCCGCGTGACAACCAGACGGCGGCCGTCAGCGCTCGCCGCCAGTGACGTGTACCGGTCAAGGCCGGAGGTCAGGCGATGGGGAATGCGGCGCTCCACGTCCACGCTATAAAGCCACGGCCCTGAACCATCGGGATCGCTGGCGAGGTACATCAGCGTTCGCCCATCCAATAGGACCGGATGAGTCACATGCCCAGTGTGCGACGTGATTCGTTCAGGGGTTCCGCCAGCCGGAATGATGCGCCAGATGTCCAATTTGTCTGGGAGAGAGCCCTGCACGAAGTAGATAAATGCCGTGTCGGGTGCCCACAACGGAAAGTGACTGTGGAGCCCGGCAGGCGCGGTGAAGATGGGCCGATCCTCCGATCGCCGGCTGCCGTCTGAAACGAAGAGCGGGTCTCCCGGTCCGGGCGTGTGGTACGTGAGTCGCGAGCCGTCGTGCGACCAGTCGAACTCGGCCACTCCTTCCAGGTATGGCTTCGGCTGTCCGCCCAACGTTGGCACCGCCCAGACGCTGATATTGTCGCCGCTTGAGCTGTCTCGTTTGCGAATCCAAAACGTGACCAAAGAGCCGTCGGGAGAGAACCCCAGGGTACGGACCGATGGATTGGGGAGTTCCGCCATGCTCCCGCGAGTCAAGTTGTGGAACTGTCCCGAACCGACTTGTGTGACCCAGACATCCATCTGTCCATCTCGGTCCGACAGAAACGCCACGAAATGGCCGTCGCGCGACACTGCGGCGGCCTGCTCCACTCCATCGAAGTCCGTAATTTTCTGAAATCGCGCGTCAGTGATGGGATTTCGCCAGAAGTATTCCGTCTTTTGAAGCCAAAGAATTGCGCCAATCGCCAGGACGACTCCTGCTACTGCCAGCGGCAAAATGGACTTCCATCTGCCAACAGAAGTCCGTATCGCCCGGCCCGGCGGCGCTACAGGGAAATTCGACAAGCTGGCATTGTTCCCGTCCTCTTGCGCTGTTGGAGGATTCCGGCCGTGCGCCCACGCGTCCAACTCAGCCCGAGAGGCGTACACCGAGCCCATCTTGTCATGCAGGTGCCGGTGAACGGGCATGCCCTCCCGCTTCTCCCAGCGCTGTACCGTCGTTACGTCGCGGCTGAGGTAAGCCGCGATTTCCTTCCACGAATCCAGCCGGTCTTCCGGCGGTCCCACGGATGGCGGTGTGCCAGGGACTGGTTCACCCATTGCGCTCTCCTGATCGATCCGCGGTTGGTCGCGAGCCCGGGGAAGCGGGATTGTACCTCGGCGACAGAGTCACGGCAAAGCACGGCATTCGACGGCAACTGGGACGAATGCCGGGAATTCCGCGCCTTACCGTTTGACGATGCCCACCAAGCTGCCCCATCGTGTCCGCGCGTCCCCATCCGGCGACGCCAACGAGAAAACGGAGGCCGACATGCGAAGAAAGCTGACGTGCGTGGTGTCGCTCAGTGCCGCGATCATTCTGGCGGGAATGGCGAGCAGTTCCCCCCGCGTAAGAGCACAGGATGACGACGACAGCGAATCGAGGGTTCAACAGGGTCTCGCGATAGCGCCAGTCCACCTGAATCTGGACGGGAAAAACCGCGCGCTGGTCGGGCTGGGCAGCTATATCGTCAACGCCCACGTCCCCTGCAATGAGTGCCACGGCGCCGGCCCGGCGATCACTCAATTCCTGCCAGGCAGCAATCCATACTTTGGCCAGCCGGCGGTAATCAATCCGGCGACGTACTTCGGCGGCGGTAGAGATTTTGGCGCAATAGCACCGGGCGCCGCGCACATCATCTCCCGCAACCTGACACCCGATAAAACCGGACTGCCCGTGGGAGGCCACACCTTTTCGGAATTTGTTCAGATTATGAGGACGGGCGTGGACCTGGATCACCTCCATCCGACCTGTCCACCAGGAGGGGTTAATACAGGTTGCATTCCAGCTCCCTTCCGTGGAGACCTTCTCCAGACAATGCCTTGGCCCGGTCTCAGCAACCTAACGGACCATGATCTACGGGCCATCTACGAATATCTCAGCGCGATCCCATGTGTGGCGGGCCCGCCAGCGCCAAGTCCCTTGCACAATGATTGTTTTTGAGACTTTTGAGGCTGACGCGGCAATCGCCGCCGCTGTGAGTTGATCCTTGGACGCGTATTGGGCCCGCGCGTCCAGGGATCGCTGACACCGTTCCCGACCGTGAGGACACCAAGCAGGTATCAAATCCGGCATGGCAATGAGTCTGTCCGATGCCAGTATCCCTGTCGCATCCGTGCCCGGAAATGTTTCAAGGTGACACATACTGTCTCAGACTGACTATGCCTGCCTGTTCGTTCCACCCCTCTTTCCGGTACTGCCCGCAAGCCCCGCCCTAACCCCATGATACGTCAAGGCTTACCATCCCCTTGAAAGGCGCGTTCTCCTTCCATGCTCCCGCGCGGTTGGCCGCTCAATTGCACTCTGCTCTCATGGCATTGCGTTTATCGTTCGCACACAAGTGTGTGCGCGGCCTCGAAAGCACCGGGAATATCAGCATCAGCGGCGCAATCGGCCCGGCCATCTAGAAAAAGGGAGTCGTAGAGCCTGGAGCATTTTGGCAAGTCTGTCCGCCACTTTTTGTTCCGGTTCACTTGCTCGGTATGCTGAACATGCTCCACATGATTCGACTGGATTATCTCTCTTGCGTTTTGACCGTGCTCGCTACCGTCCTGATCGGCAAGAAGCTCTGGCAAGGCTGGGTTGTCGCCGGCATCAACAGCGCCGTCGTCTGCGTCATCGGCATTCGCACCGCCCAGTTCGGCTTCGTCCCCGCCAACCTCCTCTGCATCGCCCTCTACACCAGCAACCTCGTCCACTGGCGCCCCAAAAAGCAATCAGAATAGCCGCAACTCACGGACGGACCGGTTCCTAAGCCATTCCTTACACCGCGTCCACCTGGATTCCAACACCACCACGCCTCGGCAAGCCCGCTTCCCAACAAAACTACGTCTCCTCCTTGTAGGGGCGGGCTCTAGCCCGTCCCTCTTTTTTTTCTTCCGGTCCTTGCCCTCGTAGGGGCGTGGCCTTGGCCCGCCCGTCCTTCTGTTGCTCCCCACTTCCCGTTGTCGGGCTCGGGTTCTGAAACGATTGCCCCCTCTCAATCACTACTTCCCGAAAGACAAGCCGCAAACTCCAGCCGGAACAACTCCGCAAGACATTTTTCTCCTTCGTCAGAAGTGAGGAGCCTGCCGCCCCGGGGATTCCGGCGGTAAGCGTCTTGTATGAGGTGAAAATCAATGGAAAAGCATGAACTTAGCCAAGTCGAAGCCCACATCCAGGCGCTCAAGACCAGCCATGCCGCACTGGCTAGCTCCGACGAATTGGATCAATTGTGGAGAATCATTCATCAGCCAGGTTGGACTACCCTGGCCGAGCTCGCTTTCCTCATGAATGGGCTCGAGTCCATCAGGGCACAGACCGTGCAACTCACCGCCTTGAAACAAGGCCTGGTCAAGAGCGCCTCGCTAGTAAGCGCCACGCGCGGCGCCGGCGCGTAGCACCCGCTCCGTGTAGGGCGGGCCTTGGCCCGCCCTCCCTTCCGGCTAGATAGGATGCTTCAACCCGTCTCGTCCGAAAGTCTTAAGAGGATTCGATGAGCGCTCTCGATTGAAATCTTAGACTTTTCAGACAGGAAGTACTTCATCGGATAGCGACGGAGATAGTCAATTGTCTCTCGCGCTGCGTCCCGAATCCCTGGTGGATTTTTGGGGCCTGCGAGCGCGGCGAGGGAGCGCTCTTTTAGGTCAGTTAGCTGCTCCTCTCCGCGGCCGCTCAAATACAGGTTAAGCCCGTCATAAACGAGTAGCAGGAACCACATTCGGAGACGGTAGTCCAACGCGGAGTGAGAAGCACCCGTCGCTGCTGCAAATTCCTCTATGGCCTCTCTGTACGATAAATGTTTTACTTCTATAGGGCTTCCAATTAAGGACGCAATCGCACCAACACTTGTGGCGAGATCCGGCTGACAAGTCGGGGCCCCTTCTGGAACCTGACTCGCTCCGCCGCTAAAGAAATTTGAATTTAATGGCCTAAGCATCGAGAGACCCTGGATTTTGTCCACCAAAGATGGGTAGCTCACGATCAATTGCTTCGCCATTCTGTCTTTCGAGAATTCGTATATTCCTCCCTCTGCAAGCAAGTACACTCCGAAGACTCTGAAAAGTGAATAAATGTATGACAGCCTGTGTAGCTGATTCGGCACACCGAAAACTTGGCTTCTAAGAGGATCAACAAGAGTGATGCTTTTGACGAAATCCTCCTTATAGCTGTGCTTTGGCGTAAATGTTGTAAGTAAATTTCCAAAGTATCCGTCTTTGTCGAACAAGATACTTGCTTCTCTACTGAGGTGGAGCAAGAATAGAGACTTCGACCTGCTCAAGAATTGCATTTCCTTCTCGGAGTAAATGACTAGCGAGACCCGATTGCCTAAGTAGCGTAATTGGGTCGCCAGATAATCGTGTATCGGCAGTTTCCGAGAGCGGCGACAGAAAACGAGAATGTCGATGTCGCTGTGGGCCTCGACGTCCCCCCGAGCGACGGAGCCATAGAGCGCGGCCGCCTCCACGTCCGGATGTTCGGCAAGCGTCTCGGAAAGAGTTCGCGTCAAGTCTTGCGCTTGGGCTATCATGGCGACAGTTTCCTCACGGTCGAACCTATCAACAATGATACTAGAATCAGGCCAGCTAAGAATTCTCCGGTTTGGATCAACATTAAAGGCACACTTTGAAAGCCAGCTGACAGACCCTGGGCAAAGAATACTTTGAAACTATAAAACCAGTAGTCGACTAATCGAGGATTCGGAACATTCAGCGCATAGGGCAGCCACTCCTTATAGATAACTGAAGCAGCGGAGATTACGGCAAATGCCCACAACGCAAGATACTGCGGCCTTTCCCCGTATCCGTTCAATGCTCCTATACAGAGACTCCAGAACCAGGGCCCAAAACCTGCGATCCTCTTGAATTTCCAGCGGTGGAAGAGCCGCCGACGTTGCCACACACGGAAGAAGTAGTCGGCCTTCCTCGAAAGCCGACTTTCACCGATCTCCCTCAGAGAGCGCCTTAGTTCTGCGAAGAGAATCAGGGCCTTGTTCCACTCCTCGTGCGAGCTGAAGCAATTCTTAAACGAAGCTGGGTCGACCTCTGTCCCGGAAAATGAAGGGTAATAGATGTCACAGTCTGAAAATGTGCAATCAGAAAAAAAGCAACCCTTGAAACTTGTTCTCGTAAAGTCGACCTTTGAGAATTTGCATCTGCTAAACGTAACCTTTTCTAGCGTTGCCTTTGCAAAGTTACATTCTGTGAAAGCTAAACCTTGAAATATCACCCCTCTTAGAGTCCCTTGGTAGAAAGATGTCTTGCAGAGCTGCACTTGGGAGGTCGATCGAGACAGTAGTGTGAGATCCCCTTCTGTGGCTTCCGTAAGCTCTAGGCCAGCTAGTTTTCCTTTTGAGATTCGGATCATCTAGATTGTGGGATGCATTCGGTTTGACAGCTGCCGGACCCTCGCACTCTAGCCCTGCGATTTACAATTTGTCAATTAGCTAGGCAAATGGCGTCGGGTGCCCATCCTTGCGGGGTGGGTTATGCAAGGGCGGGGTAGTTGACGTTGCTTTTTTCATTTCTCTTGCTCTCACTCGACCCTCCTGGACGATCCCTTTCCGCGGAATTGTCTTTGGAAATCGCTTTGACAGTTCTCCAGCCCCTCTCTACACTGGCTACTATGGTTGTGCGCCTCAAGCCCGAAACCGAATCCCGCCTGCAAGAGCTTGCTGCGACGACAGGCCGCGCTCCGGATGAACTCGTCGAGGACGCCATGACGGCATACCTTGCTGAGTTGACCCAAGTCCGCGATACGCTCGACAGCCGTTACGATGACATCAAGAGCGGCCGCGTCCAGCCCATCGACGGCGAAACCGCATTTGCCCAGTTGCGCCAAAAGAGCCAAGACCGCCGCCGTTCATGAGCGGATATGTTTTCCATCCGAATGCGCTCACAGACCTAACCGAGATTTGGGAATATATCGCTGCCGATAGTCCAAGTGCTGCCGACCGCGCCCTTGGCGAGATCGAGGAAGCGATTCGCGCCCTCGTCCCATTCCCCCAAATGGGCCACATCCGCTCTGATCTGACTTCCCGGCCGCTTCGTTTTCAACTCGTGCGGGATTTTCTGATTGCGTACGCCCCCGACGAAAAACCACTCCTGGTCGTGGCCGTGCTCCACGGTCGCCGCAATCCCCGGGTCATCGCAGCGCTCTTGCGGACAAGGGAGTAAGGGCCGGGTGGGACCGCCCTTCGGATTTTGCCTCAGTTTCTTTCTGTTGGTGCCCCGCTCTTGCGGGATGTGAATCTCAGCCCATCCCCATGCCTCCTCGGGATAAACGGTGAGGTAGTTCACGTTCCTTTTGCTTCTCTTGCTCTCACTACCCCTCCCGCAAACAGTTCCCATGATGCACAGTGAGCTCTACCCCTTTGTTTTCTTCACATTGCAAAATCTTTCGAACAAAAGATGTCAACTCGCTAAATACTAGTACTATAATAGTATTTGACAACTGAGGTAATCAATGATACCATGGGTCGTGATTGATCGACGATATCTCCGCCAATCCCGTCACACCGGCGCCCTCCCGCGCCTCTTTCTCTTCAACATTCCAACCTGCAAACCTTCAAACATTCCAACATTTGGTTTTCCGTACCTTCTTCCAAGTTCCGTATCCCGTAAGTCCTTTCCTTGCCACTCTTACGAAAACTGCCGGGGTGTGTACCAACAATTCCCATTCTGGCTCGCCCTGAGCCGTGCCGAAGGGTTCACCCAGAGCGATCTGCGCGAAGGGAACACTCACCGCTCGCCACTCGCCGCTCGTTTACTCCGGTCCTGTCGGGGTCACTGGCCACTTTCCTTCAACTCCTGTCTTTTCACACTCTTGCGCACTCTTTTGCGCTTACAAAAAACTCAACCTCTTTCTTTTCAATCGCTTCCGAACTCTTTTCAAAAAACCACCCGGGGTGGGGGGGAGGGTCCACTCGTCACAATCCCGTGCAGGTAGTATCCTATGCGTAGCCTTATGAACCGCGTTTACCTCGATTTCAACGCCACCACGCCCGTCGAGCCGGAAGTGCTCGATGCCATGCTGCCCTATTTCTCCGCCGAATTCGCCAACGCCGCTTCCATCCACACGCCCGGCCAGCGCGCCCGCGCCGCAGTGGAAACCGCCCGCGAACAAGTTGCCGCCCTCATCGGCGCCCGCCCCCAGGAAATCGTCTTCACCAGCGGCGGCACCGAATCCGACAATCACGCCATCTTCGGGGTTGTGGCACAGCCAATCCTGCCTGCCCTGAGCTTGCCGAATGGGGCTGTGCGCTCCGGCCAAACTGCCAGGCACATCATCACCACCACCATCGAACACGAAGCCGTTCTCAACGCTTGCCAGGCCCTGGAAAAAGAGGGCGTCCGCGTAACTTATCTTCCCACCGATCCCCAAGGATTGATCGACCTCGAAGATCTGCGCCGCGCCATTCGCCCGGAAACGGTTCTCATCACCATCATGCACGCCAACAATGAGCTCGGCACCGTCCAGCCGCTCGAAGAAATCGGCCGCATCGCCAAGACAGCCGACGTCTACTTCCACACCGACGCCGTGCAATCCGCCGGAAAAATCCCCATCGACGTCAACGCGCTCCAGGTGGATCTGCTTTCCCTTTCCGGTCACAAGTTGTACGCGCCCAAGGGAATCGGCGCCCTATACGTCCGCGGCGGAACGCGCCTCCGGCAGCTTCTCTACGGCGGACATCATCAGCGCGGCTTCCGCCCCGGCACGGAAAACGTTGCCGGCATCGTAGGTCTCGGCAAAGCCGCAGAAATCGCCCGCCGCTCGTTAGCCGAAGACGCCCGTCGCATCTCGGCCCTGCGCGACAAATTGCAACAAGGCCTCCTGCAACGCGTTCCGCAATCCCGTGTGAACGCCGGCGCTGCACCCCGCACTCCCAACACCACGAATCTCGTTTTCCCCGGCATCGAAGGCGAAGCCCTCCTCATCGCACTCGACTTGAAAGGTCTAGCCTGTTCCACCGGAGCCGCCTGCTCCTCCGGGGCCGTCGAACCATCGCACGTGCTCACCGCCATCGGCTTGCCCCCGGAAGAAGCCCGCGCCAGCCTCCGCTTCAGCCTCGGCCGCCACACCGCTCCCGCAGACATCGATTTCGCCCTGCACGTAGTCCCCGCCGCCGTAGCCCAGCTCCGCGAACTCTCCCCCACCTACCGAAAGGAAGCTACAGCCCACCCATGATTCTCGCCCTTCATTTTGGCGCACGGTTTGTAGGGGCGCAGCATGCTGTGCCCTTAACACCGCGGCGCAAGCAAATGGAGAACTTGCCGGATATAATGAAAGTCGCATGAACGCAGCCATCCAATTCGACACCCTGCCCGAGCGCCCCGAAACCCAGCGCGGCCTCATCGCCGTAGCCATGTCCGGAGGTGTTGACTCTTCCACCGTCGCCGCCCTTCTCCAGCAGCAGGGCCGCCCCGTCGTCGGCCTCACCATGCAGCTCTGGAACCAGCGCCGCCTCCCCGAACTCCAGGGCGATGGCCCCGCGCAGCACCGCTGCTGCTCCCTAGACGACGTCTACGACGCCAAGGCCGTAGCGCAGCACCTGAATTTTCCGCATTACGTGGTGAACTTCGAGGAGCAGTTCGAGGCTCGCGTCGTCCGCCCCTTCGTCGACCAATACCTCGCTGGCCGCACGCCCATCGCCTGCACCAATTGCAACACAGACGTGAAGTTTGAGCCGCTTTTGCGCATGGCGCGCCAGATTGGCGCCGAGCGCCTGGCCACCGGCCACTACGCGCGCATTCGCAGGAACGAGCAAACGGGCCGCTGGGAATTGCTCCGCGCCCGCGACGATTCCAAGGATCAATCCTATTTTCTTTGGGGACTTTCGCAGGAGCAGCTTTCGCGCAGCGACTTTCCTCTCGGTGAACTCACCAAGGAAGAAGTCCGCTCTGTGGCCCGCCGCGTAAATTTGCCCGTTGCCGAAAAGCCCGAAAGCATGGAGCTGTGCTTCGTGCCCACCGGCAACTATGTGCAATTTATCCAGGCGTATTCACGAGAGCGCGGCATATCTTTGCAAAACGGAGAGGGAGAAATCGTCAACGAAAGCGGCGACCTGATCGGCCGCCACGATGGCGTTCACAATTTTACAATCGGCCAGCGCAAGGGCCTCGGGTTCGCCGCCGGCAAGCCCCTCTACGTTCTCTCGATCGATCCGGAAAAGAATCGCGTTGTCGTCGGCGAGGACGATGTGCTCCGCAAGACGGTCTGCGAAGTCGAAGGCATAAATTGGATTTCGTGCGAAAAGCCCAGCGCCCCGCTACGCGCTTTCGCAAAAATCCGCCACAAGCACGAACCCGCGCCTGCCACCATCGAGCCGCTCGACGACGCCACTGCGCGCGTCACCTTCGACGCTCCGCAGCGCGCCATCACTCCCGGCCAAGCCGTCGTCTTCTACAACGGCGACGTCGTCCTGGGCGGAGCCTGGATCCGCTGACGCTGCGATTCAACGTTTCTGTTTTAGGTTTTGCGTCTTGAGTTTTGGGTTGTGGCCAAAAGAAAATGAAAGAAGGAAAAGTAGGGAGGAAAAAGAAACCGGAAAACAAGCAGGGAGAACTCACGGAAGCATCAGCATGCGACGCTCAAACAAGTAACGAATTATTTCAACTTTGAACTTTCAACTGTCGACCGTCGACTTCCTCAAATAAAAAGTTCTTCTTCCTGCTGCTCGCGCGGTTCGTCACCGCTTCGACGGCTGCGGCTGCGGCGCGAACGCAAAAGGTCGAGCCCCACCTTGATTCCCTGCACCAGCGCCGACGCTTTTTGCATCGGCTTCCAGAAACTGTGGCTGAACTTCGAACCCGCATCCTCAACGGCCTCGAGCGTCCCTGTCAGGATGCGATCCGCGTGCACTAACTGACCGCGCAGGCGGTCCGCGGCATCCGTAAACACGCGGTCGATTTTCTGCGCCTGCCCGCGCGCCAAGTACACGATGTGCGAAGCGTCATTCACCATGCTGGAGATTTTCGGCTGCGTGTCATCCAGAAGAATCTGCGCACGCGTCAAAATTGGTCCGACTCGCGTATGCAAATCACCTACCAGACGGTTTACATTCTCCGTCGTCCTGCGAAGCTGAAAGAACAGCATCGTCAGGATCACCACCTGCACAACCAGGGCGACCGCCGCGACGATGCAGAAAAATTCGAGCCAGAATTGCATAGCTGCCCCACGCGCCCCACTGAGGGACGGAACCCGTGCTACCGCCTTACCGAACTCTTACGACTTCGATTGGCGCAGGTACGCTTCGCGTCCGGCTTCCACTGCCGCCGAGATCGAATCTTTTTTGCTTACCGCGATTTCCTTGCTGCGCTCGATCAATTCATCCGCGCGTTCCCGTAGCTCGCGGGCTTTCTTCTGGGCGTAGTCCTTGCCCTCATCTGCTTTCTTCGCCAAGTAATCGCGCGTGTCTTCCCCGGACTTCGGCGCAAACAAAATTCCGACCAGCGCCCCGACTCCCAGCCCAACCAGGAAATACGTCACCTTCGAACCCACATTGTCCGCCATAGCAACCTCCACAGAAACCGTAGCATAGCACCAAGAAGGGTGCAACGCGGGCTAACCGGCAAGGAGCGCACAAACTGGTTACGGGGCTTTCGAAAGCCCTAGTTGGCTCAAAATCTTCTCCGCGCTTTTCCGCGAAACTACGCTGCTCAACTTTTCGAGGCCGGCTCGCTGGATATTCGCGACGCTCCCGAATTCTTGCAAAAGTTTTTGCGCCGTCTTCGCGCCCACGCCGGGAATTTCGCTGAGCGCCGTCTCCGTCTGCCGCTTCCCGCGGCGCTGGCGGTGAAACGTGACCGCAAAGCGGTGGGTCTCATCACGAATTTGCTGAATCAAGTGCAGCACCGGCGAGTGTCGCTCCAGAACGATCGGCTCATCTTCCTGGCCAAGAACGTAAAGAATTTCTTCTTTTTTCGCGATGCTCGCGACGGGTTGATTGATAACCTGAAGGGATTCGAGCGCCTGGGCCGCGGCGTGCAACTGCCCGATGCCGCCATCAATGAGGATGAGTCCGGGAAACTCCTTTTTTTCTTCCTGCAACCGGCGATAGCGCCTGGTCACTGCTTCGCGCATGCTCGCAAAGTCGTCATTCTGTCGTAGCTGTCGCAGCGGATTTCCGTTGCTCCCCTGCTCGCCGCGTCCTTCCACTGGGTGCTCTTGGTCTCCGCGAATGATGAATTTGCGGTAGTCCGATTTTTTCATCCGGCCTTTTTCCCAGACCACCATGGACGCGACAGTGTCGGTTCCCTGAATGTGCGAAATGTCGAAGCTCTCGATGCGCGTCGGTTCTTCCGCGAGGTTCAGCGCATTCTGCAGCGCTTCGCCAATCGCTTTCGACGTGGGCTTCAGCACTCGGAAGCGCTGTTCGAACGAATGCTTGGCGTTGCTCTCGACGAGGTCGAGGAAAGCGCGCTTGGTCCCGCGCTGCGGCGTGAAGATTTCCACTTTGTGTCCGGCGCGCTCCGTCAGCGCCGCTTCCAGCAAATCGCGATCCTCAAAATCCGCCGAGACGTGAATCGCTTTCGGCAAATACTCCGCTTCCAGGTAGAGCTGTTTCAGAAGCGAAGTTACGAACTCCTGAGGATCAAATTCTTCCAGTTCTTCCCAATAAAATTCGCGGCGATCCACCACGCGCCCACCGCGCAGATGGAAAAGGTCCGCGGCAACCAGGGGCGGCTCGGCGTAATAAGCAAGAACGTCGGTGTCGTCGCCCTGCGCGGCGGCGATGCGCTGGCGTTCTTCGATATCTTCCAGGGTGCGCAACAAATCGCGGTAGGCAGCGGCTTGTTCGAACAACTCCTTCTCCGCCGCTGCCGCCATTCGTTCTTCGAGACTCTTGATCAAATCGTGCCGGCGCCCTTCGAGGAACAGACGCACATCGCGCGCCGCTTCGGCATAGCGTTCGTCCGTCGTCAAACCGGTCACGCAAGGCCCCAGACAGCGCTTGATGTAATACTGCAAGCAAGGCCGCGGATGGCTGCGCGTCAAATCCACGGTGCAGGAAGGAACGAGAAAGCGCTTGTGGACGAAATGCAGAATGCGCCGCGCCAGGCTGGCGGGAAAATAGGGCCCGAAATAAAGCGACCCGTCTTTCTTGATGCGCCGCGTGAAGTACACGCGCGGATATTTTTCCGCGGCAGTGAACTTGATGTAGGGATAAGTCTTGTCGTCGCGAAGGACGACATTGAATTTCGGGCGGTACTGCTTGATAAGATTGTGCTCAAGTGCCAGGGCTTCGCGCTCGTTGCCCACAACGATCGTTTCGAGGTCAGCAATCTCGCGCGCCAGCGATCCGGTCTTGGCGTCAATCCAGCGCGATTCGAGGAAGTAGGAACGCACGCGGCTGCGCAGGTTGCGCGCTTTGCCAACGTAAAGGACCGTCCCGCCAGCATCTTTGAAAAGATAGACACCCGGACTCTCGGGAAGCTGCGCGGCTTTTTCGCGGGGTTCCATCGTGGTTCACGACACAAAGCAACAATCGCCAGACAACTTCCATCATACTACCGGAGTACAGGGAGACCACCGTGACCGGCATGCGCTTCCACGGCGCCATTCGAACGCTCGCTTCCGTTTTGCTGCTAATTGCGGCTCCGCCTTTGCGCGCGCAGGACCCCCCGCAGGAGCCCTCCTCGAAACCTGCCAGTCCTCCCAACAACGACATGAAGCCGAAGTCCCCCGGCAAGCAAAAGAAAGACAGCGCCACGCAAAACGCTTCCGACCAGCCCGCGTGGGATCCGCTGCGCGCGGAGAAAGATCTGCAGGTTGGGCAGTACTATATGAAGAAGGGCGACGTGGATGCGGCCATCGATCGATTTCAAGACGCCACCACCGCTAAACCGGGCTACGCCATCCCGTTTCGATTTTTGGCCGAAGCCCAAGAGAAAAAAGGTTTGAAGAAACAAGCCATCAAATCGTACCAGCGCTATCTAGATCTGTACCCTCACGCCGAGGACGGCGACAAAATCAAAAAGAAACTCGAAAGGTTGTACAAGGAAGTGGAGAAAGAGAAAAAGGATTAGCGAGCTTTCCGTCGTCGCTGGCGCAGGTTTGGAGCCATCCGGCTTCAGCTTTACGGAAGCCACTTGTCCGGTAAGACTTATCGGGACTTAGTCCGCCGCAGACAAAGGCTGGCCGGTATCTGAAGCTCGCGAGTCGGGTCAGGGGTGATGTCTGGAACCTCGCAAGACTTGGGTCAGTTACGCACTTGTCTGGGGCATCTCGAAGTTCTTTGCGGAGATAAGACCAGAGGCATGACAGTGTTTAGGTCCTTACGGCCATTGAGCCAGGATTCCATCTGCGAATCAACTCCTGATAAACGCGGTATCTCTAACGAAGCCGGCCGTTGTCAAAGAGTTTTTTTATCTTTTTTACTTGTAAGGGCCAATCCGCTAGAATCAGTCAGTAGGTTTCCTGCCTAGCCCCGATTCTGCCCCAGGGGATTCCTGCACATTCGGTTTTGCTGCTCAGCCCTGATTCCGGCACAGGGGTTTCCGCACATATTGGTGATCTTGTTTGGTTTGGCGGAGGTAGAAATGTTGGCTTTCTTTTTGTCCTTGTTCGTCTGGCATTCTGCTCTGCTGAAAGAGGGCGCAGAAGCTGTCATCTCTTCTTCCTCTCTTACCGTCATCCAAGCGCAGAACACCTTCCAGGGCAGCGCCGCGACCTCCATCACCGTCAATATGTCGACGACCGTGGGCGACGCGGTGGTGTGCACGGTGCGCGAAGGCACGAACAACACGATCACTTGGACAATGTCGGACAGCGCCGGTCAGACGGGCTGGAAGCAGACCGCGAGCGGCTACGCGAGCGCGAACTACAGCAATCGAGGCGACGTGCGTTATATCACGAACTCTGCCGCGCTCACGAGCATCACCGCCAGGTACTCAAGCAGCGTTGCGCCCACCTCGATGGTGTGCCTTGAGCTCAACGGGGCGGCCACGTCGAGCGTTGAGGACGCGAGCGTGAACGCCGCCAATTCGAAGACCTCCGGCCCGCTCACGACGACGGACGGCAACGATATCTTGATCTACGGATTGTACCTTGGGAGTAACGCCAGCACGTGGGCCGCTGCCCCGGGCTATGCGATTCCGCCCAACGGTACGAACGCCCGCATGGGGGTGGAGTATAAGGTGGTCTCGGCCGTCCAAAATGCCACCATCGCCACGATGACGACCAACAGCACTGGTTCCTATTTCAATGTCTTCGTTGCCTTCAAGGCCTCGGGAGGTGTGGTGCCTCCTCCCGACACCACGCCGCCAACTGTCCCCACCGGCCTCGCTGCCTCGAAGGTCACGACTTCTACCCTCACCCTCTCATGGACCGCTTCGGCCGATCCTGACAGCACCGTGGCCGGTTACAAGGTCTACCGCAACGGCACGCAGGCCGGCACCGTGACGGGCACCTCCTTCAACGACACGGGGCTTGCAGCGAATACAACCTACAGCTACACCGTGGCGGCCTACGATCCTTCGAACAACGTGTCTGCGCAATCGACCCCACTTTCCGTAACGACAGCTTCTCCAGACACCATCCCACCTTCCGTCTCCATCACAAGCCCTGCCCCCAGCTCAACGATCTCGAGAGTGATCACGGTTTCGGTCTCCGCCATGGATGACACGAGCGTCTCGAAAGTGGAGCTCTTTGTGGACGGGTCGCTCAAGGCTATCCAGACCACAAGCCCTTACACCTTTTCGCTGGATACGACCACACTCGCGAATGGCGCTCATACTCTCTCTGCCAAGGCTTATGACCCCGCCGGAAATGTGGGAGCGGCCGTGCCGGTCACGGTAACCGTGAACAATCCCACAGGCACCGTGAGCCACCATGAATACGTGTTCGTTCCCGGGGCCGTCGATGTGTACGATATGGATAATAATTTTGCTTTAGTGAAGAGCGTTTCCATGCCGCAAACCAAAATAGTCGCCGCCTTGGGGATTCGAGGCGCGGTCGCGAGCGCTGCAACCAACATGCTCTACGTAAGCTACGGGAGCGGCTCTGGCGGCAACATGCTGAAGTACAATCTGCTGACCGACCAAGTGGTTTGGAGCCGGACCTATCCCTTCGGCATTGACAGTATGTCGATCAGTCCGGATGGCACGAAGATCTATATGCCGACCGGCGAAGGGGCGTACACTCAGGGAGTCTGGGAAGTGCTCGACGCCAACACCGGGAATGTCATCGGCTCTATTAATAGTGGCGGAAGAGGTCCCCACAATACGACGACGAATTTGAGCGGCACTCACATCTACATGGGCCCCCGCTACAGCGGTTATCTCGTCCTCGGTGATACCAATTCGTTGTCGGTGATCCGCAACATCGGGCCCGTGACCCCTGCAACCGTCAGACCGTTTGCCATTGATACGCAGGAAAACTACGCCTACATCACGGTTTCGGACAATGTCGGCTTCTACGTCGCCAATATCAACACCGGTCAAATCCTGTACTGGGTGTGCCCGCCGGGATATTGCTGGACGAGCGGTCCGTTCAACAATATCAGCGGGGTCTCGCATGGCATCTCGCTGTCGCCTGACGGCAAGGAACTTTATGTCCTCGACCTCCCGTACAACCGCGTCCACGTGTTCAACGTCACCGGCCTGCCCAATAGCGCCCCCGTTGACGCGGCCGACATCGCTCTCTCCTGCACGCTCTCCGGCGAGGGCTGGCTCCAGCACAGTCGGGATGGACGGTTCGTCTTTGTCGGCGACTGCGGAGACGTCATCAATACCGCCACGCGACAGGTGGTCGCCAACATCCCCGCCATGGACAACACCAGGATGTTCAACGAGGTGGACTTCCAGAACGGGGCAGTGTACTTCACCCCGCTATCGAGAAACTAGCGGGCACTAGAATAGTTTAGCCATGGGTTACTGGGGCTGCCGCGCGCCGATTCGGTCAGCGGCAATGTCCTTTCGATTTCTGCTCTGAATTAAAGCTGGGCGAAAGGCAGATGTTTTTTCCCCGCGTAACATCAAACAGTTTATCGCCTAAGTCCTAATTAACGCGGTAACCGAACAAGTGGAATCGTTACAAAACCAGACATGTCAGGTAAGCGACTCTTCAGATTCAAAGAACGCGGGAAGGACTCAGCGCGCCAGGCGGTCGAGGATGCGGCGGGCTTGTTGGAATTCGGTGAAGCGCTTTTCTTCTTCGCGAAATTCGCGGGAATGGGAAACCAGGGTGCAACCGGAGCGGCGGGTGGGATGCTTGACGTGCAGCATTTCGTGAAACAAGACGTATTCCACAGCGCACGCCGGGACCTCGGGACGATCCATGCGGCGATTCAGCAGAATCTGATTGGGACCGGGATCGTAACAGCCAAATTGGCGTCGCCAGCTTCGCTTGCTCCAGGAAATATGCGGGCGCAGCAACTGCCCAGCGAAATATTTTCCGTTTAGCTCATCGAAAAGCCGCTCCAGATCAAAATGAACTCCGCGCGGGTTGGCTGCCGCCAGGCGCACACGTCCGCGGCGCATGCGGTTCATGCGGCTGCGGGTGCGATCGGAGCGCGCGTACTCCAGATAAGGCTCAGTGAGCTCGCGGGACGCTTTGCGGCGATAGACGCGGGCAAGCAGCAGCGCGGCCGCTCCTTCCAAAACCGCCAGAGGGGCTCGCTGCAGCAGGTCGGAGAATCGCACGTTGACCACTTCTTCGCGGCGCCGAATGGTCAGCACCAGGCTGGAATAGGGATAAAACTCGACGCGGAATCGCGGCGGCCGCCCATCACAACCCAGGCGCGTGAACATGCGCTGAAAAAGCGCGCCGCCTCCCGGGACCAGTGAAGTTTTTCGGCGATGCAGTTTCATGAGATTGTTTGGATTCCTCACCAATCAGTTCTTCCGCCGCACCGGCGGCGGCGCCACTTTCTTTTTTGCTTTTTCGGCGTCATTCATGGCGTCGCGAGTGCCCTCGATGGCATCATCGAGATTCTCCTTATAAAGCTCGCGCTCGGGACCATCGGCGGACAACTTCTCGAGTACGTCCAGAAATTCCTTAGTGCGCGAAGCCATCAGGTCGATGCCCTTACGGATGTTGTCCTGTTTTTCGAGGCCCAACTGGATGAGGTCCGCGGCATCATCCACGCAGCCGGCGTAGGCATTCAATAAAGAATTCAGCATGTCGCCGTGGCGGTTCGTGGAAGGATGCTCCAATTCGTATTGGAATTTCTTCAAGCGATCGTCGGCAAACGTCAGAAACAGCCTGATTCGCTCGTTCACCGTTTCGGCATCGCGAATTTTGTCCGCTTCGACGGCGGAAAGATAGTCCTTCTGCTGTTGCGGCGCGGCCGCGCGCGCGAGGGGGGCGGCGACCAGAAGGCACGAAACCAGAAGAAGAAAATGGCTCTTGAATTTCATGGTTGTTTCTCCGTGGAAGGACTGGGGGCGCGCTGATTCAAAGGCCGGCGGGGAAAAAGCATTTTCAGCAGCTCGTCATCGAGGGCAATCAGATCCCGGCGGACGAGCTGGAGCGGGGGCTTAAAATCTTCCGGCGAAGCCAGCAGCGCATCGTCCACCTCGCGAATGCCTTTCGGCAAGTGCATCTCTAGTTGGCGGTAGCCGTTGGATTGCTTTTCCGCGTCCGGATGTTGCTTCTTTAAGGTTTCGATGGCGGCGCGAACATTGTCGCGGTATTTTTCAAGGGTCAGGCCCAGCGAAGTGTAATCGCCGGCTTTTCCGGCGCGGCGCGCTTCTTCGATCTGCGCGTCCCCCAGTTTTTGAAGGAGTTTGGCTTTGTGAACTCCATTGGTTTCGTTGTCGAAGCGCGCCTGAAGACTGGCCAGGCCTTGCGCGGCGCCCGGCGGCAACACCGCGAGCAAAAACAGCACGCCGCACAGCGCAACGAAAGACGTCCCGCGGGCCCTCATGCGTTTACCTTTTACGCTCCAACATGCGTTGCAGCACCTTGCTGCGCTCCTTGGCCTGCCACACTTGATCGGGATTTTTGTCCTGATCGAGCTGGAGAAATTTCTGGTAGCCCTCTAAAGCGAGCTTGGGCTGGTTCAGCTTATCGTAGCAAATCGCGCGGATAAACCAGACGCCCGCGCCGGGTTGTTCCATTTTGGCTATCTCGTCCTGCGCGGCTAGCGTGGCGGGGTAATTTCCTGCCAGAAAAAATGTCGAGGTTAAGTCTTTGAAATAGGTCAGATTTTTTCCATCCAGACGCAGAGCGATGCGTAGCTCTTTCTCGGCGGAAGCGAAGTCACGCTTCTGGAGATAAATGCGTCCCAGACCGCCGTGCAGTTGCGCGTCCTTAGGCGCCAGCGCGAGAGCTTGCTGAAGCGTGGTGATCGAATCATCCCATTTCTTGGCGGCAATCTGAACGTCGGCGCGAAGCTTGAGGGATTCGAGCGTGGGCGGCTTGCCGGCGTCGAGGCGATTGAGTTCGGCGAGGGCTTCGTCGTTTTCTTTTTGTTCCACGAGGAGATGAATGAGCCTAGCGCGGGCTTCCGAATCATTGGGCATGAGTTCGAGATAGCTGCGGTAAGCGCCAGCGGCTTCGGGCTTTTTCTGTGCGTCAAGGCTTTGGGCCAGTCCGCGGCGCGCTTCTGGCGCGTTTGGCTGAACTTCCAGAGCGCGGCGGAATCTTTTTTCTGCTTCATCTAGCTTCCCCTGGCGAATCGCCGCCCAGCCCAAGTAAGCAATGGCCGTGATGTCGTTGGGATCGAGATGAAGCAGCGCTTCGAAGGACTCGGCGGCTCCGGTTGCGTCACCGGAGCGGTCTAGCGCGACGGCCAGCAAATAGCGGGGCCGGCTTTGAGCGGGGAGCAGTTCCACGGCTTTGCGCAGCGGCGGGACAGCGGCGGCATTTTCCTGGGCGTCCAGAAGAAGCATGCCGAGATTGAGATAGGCTTCGGACATTTTGGGATCGAGGGCGATGGTGCGGGAATATTCGGCGCGGGCTTCGGTGTTTTTTTTCAGCGCGGTGAAGACGTAGGCGAGCTGAAAGTGGGCGTAGGCAAATTCGGGCTGGTCGGCGATTACTCTTTGCAGGGGGGCGATCGCGGCTTCAAAATTGTTCTTGTCGATATCGTGCTGGGCTTCATCCAGCAAGTCGTTGAGAGGGTTCGGGACTTTTTGCGTCTTGGATTGTAAGGTGGGTTTAGGTTTGGAGGATTGGGTGCTCCGGACAGATGGGTTGCCTAGTAGGGGCGCAGCATCCCGACAGGGTCGAGGCAGGTGCTGTGCCCCTACCAAGATGACGGAAGCACCTAGAAAAACTCGCATTGCACTCGGGCGGAAATGAGCTGGCTTCATGGCTCAGCCGAAGGAATCTTGGCTCCGTTGGAGATAATAGCCGAAGGGCCTGCTGGTTTGGATGCGCCGTTTGCGGGACGCTTTGCCTGGCCGTTTCCGTTGAGGACTCGGGCGAGAAAGTGGCCTGTGTGGGATTGCGTGTTGCGCGCTACCTGTTCGGGCGTTCCCGTAGCGATAATCTTGCCGCCCTGGTCGCCGCCCTCGGGACCGAGATCAATCAGCCAGTCCGCGGATTTGATGACGTCAAGATTATGCTCGATGACGAGGAGCGAAGCTCCGCCCTCGAGCAATTTGCGGAAGGCGCTGAGGAGCTTGGCGATATCGTCGAAATGCAAGCCCGTGGTCGGCTCGTCGAGAATGTAGAGAATGCCCTCGTTGTCCGTTTGGCTGAGGTGCGCGGCCAGTTTGAGGCGCTGCGCTTCTCCGCCCGAGAGCGTGGTGGCGGATTGGCCGAGGCGCAAGTAGCCAAGGCCAATTTCATTTAAAACTCGGAGCTTGGAAACAATTTTGGGAACGTTGACGAAAAAGGCCAGCGCTTCGCGAACCGTCAACTGCAGTACGTCGTGAATGTTCTTGCCATTGAGCCGCACTTCCAGAACGCCGCTCTTGAAGCGCGTACCGCGGCACTCTTCGCAGATGAGTTCCACATCCGCCAGAAACTGCATTTCCACGGTGACGGTGCCGTCGCCCTGGCAGGTTTCGCAGCGGCCTCCCGGTACATTGAAGGAAAAATGGCCGGGGCCGTAGCCGCGACGCTTGGCGTCGGGCGTGGCGGCAAAGGCTTCGCGAACGGCGTCGAAGGCCTTGAGGTAGGTGGCGGGATTCGAACGCGGGGTGCGGCCGATCGGAGATTGATCGACAATCACGACTTCGCGGACGTTGGCGTCGCCCTCAAGGCGCTCGCAGAATTCCTTGATGTTGCCGCCCACATGCTTGGCTGCCAGTGCCTTGTAGAGGACGTCGTGAACCAGCGTGGACTTTCCAGAACCACTTACTCCGGTGACTACTGTGAGCGTTCCTAGGGGGATCATCACATCCAGATTCTGAAGGTTGTGCAGACTGGCGCCGTACAGGCGAAGAAATTTCCCCGCGGGTTTGTGGCGCACGTTGGGCACGGGAATGCGCAGCTCGCCGCTGAGGTAACGGCCTGTCAGCGATTTATGCTCTTCGAGCATGGCGGCGTAAGGGCCAGCGAAGAGCAGCTTGCCGCCGAGTTCTCCAGCTCCGGGACCGAGATCGATGATGCAATCGGCGGCCTGGATGGTGTCGGGATCGTGCTCGACGACCAGCACGGTGTTCCCCAGATCGCGGAGGGACTTGAGAATATCGATGAGCCGCTGGGTGTCACGCGGATGAAGGCCGATGGAAGGCTCGTCAAGAACGTAGAGAGCGCCGACGAGATGGGAACCAAGAGAGGTGGCAAGCTGGATGCGCTGGGATTCCCCGCCGGAGAGCGTGGAGGTTAGGCGGTCGAGCGTGAGGTAATCGAGGCCGACTTCATCGAGGAACTGCAGGCGCGTGCGAATCTCCTCGAGGATACGGTCGGCAACTTTCAAGTGCCCTTCGGAGAGTTGCAGGCTGGAAAAGAGGGCGCGCGCTTCCTTGACGGTGAGCTTGCAAACTTCGGTGATGGCTTTTCCGGCCACGCGCACGGCGCGGGCTTCGGCGCGCAAACGAGTCCCGCCGCAATCCGGACAAGTCGCGTAACCGCGGAAGCGGCTGAGGAAAACGCGCACGTGCAACTTGTACTTCTTGCGCTCCAGCCAGGTGAAAAAACCTTTGACGCCTTGGTAGTCGTTCTCGGGATCGCCTTCGAGGATCAAGCGGCGTTGTTCGGCGGTGAGTTGACGCCAGGGCACATTTGTGGGGATGCCCCGTTCACGCGCCCACTTTTTTGCTTCCTGGAAAAGCACGCGGTAACGCGGCTTGGTCCACGGCTCGATGGCGCCGTCATCGAGCGACTTGCCGGCATCGGGCACGACGAGATTCAAATCGAAATCAATGGTATTTCCAAAACCCTGGCAGCGGGGGCAAGCGCCGTATGGATTGTTGAAGGAGAAAAGGCGAGGCTCGGGTTCCTGGTAGAGAGTTCCATCGTTCTTGCATTCGAATCGTTCGTTGAAGGTGAGGCGCTCGGGAGCGTTGCTTGCGCTGTCGGCGGCGAATTCGAGAATGGCTTCGCCCTGGCCTTCGCGGTAACAAATTTCGATGGAGTCGACGAGGCGGGCGCGCGATTCCGGATTTACCGCAAGGCGGTCGACGAGAACGTAGACGGGCTTGGAAAAATCGACGTCCAGAAGTGTTTCGGGAGAAGAAAATTCGTGGATTCGTCCGGCCTGGTAGAGCCGGTTGAAACCGCGCTTCTGCAAGTCAAGCAACGCCTGGCGGAGAAGCTCGGGTGACGGAGCGGCGGCGGCTTTCTTGGCGCCGCGTTTCGAAACCGCGGAGGGCGCTGGGGTGGCGATGCGAAACTGGTGCAACACGTAAAAGCGGCGGCCCGGCGCGAGCGACAAAATGCGCGTGGCAATTTCATCCGGATTGTCGCGGCGCACTTCCGCGCCGCATTTGATGCAAAACGTTTGCCCGCAGCGGGCAAAAAGCAGGCGCAAATAGTCGTAAATTTCGGTGGCCGTGGCTACGGTCGAGCGAGGATTGCGGGTGGCATTTTTCTGGCGGATGGCTACCGCAGGGGCGATACCGGAAATCTCGTCGACGTCGGGTTTTTCCATGCGCTCGAGAAATTGCCGGGCATAGGCAGAAAGCGACTCCACGTAGCGGCGCTGGCCTTCCGCGTAAATGGTATCGAAGGCGAGGGAGGATTTTCCGGAGCCGCTGACACCGGTGACCACGGTTATCGCGTTATGCGGAATCTCGACGCTGATGTTCTTGAGATTGTGGACGCGGGCGCCCCGGACGCGGATGGACTCCTGCTCCGGCTGGGCGACAATGGGTACGTGGGTGAGTTCTTTGGTAGCCAAAGGGAAGCCTAGACAGCGCGTTTCGAGGGCGCTGCCTAAACTTCAAATTATACGTCGGGTGTCAAAACGGGGCAAACGGCGAATCGGCGCCTGCGCGGACGCAAGCGCGGAAGAATTTGCGCGGGAAATTTCATGGCTCCTGGGTGAGCGTGATCTGGCCGATTCCGCCTTCGACCTTCAGGTGAATCGTAGCTTGAGATTTCCCATACGCGTCGTTGGTGTAAGTGTCACCGTCGTGCTTGAGGCCGTGAACGTCGATCGAGCCGATGCCGCCGGAGGCATGAGCAATGACGCCGACGTTTTTCGGGAGGCGGATGTCGGCCTGTCCCACACCGCCTTCAATGTTGGCGGTCAAGTCGGTCTTGCGGTCGCCGGTGAGGTCAACGTCCATCTGGCCGGCGCCGAGATTGAGATCCAAGCGAGTGAGCGGAACGTCGCGAAAATGCAGATCCCCATGCCCAGCCCCCATGTCCACTTTCAACTCCAGCGGAACGTCCTTGCTGAAATGAAGATTCCAGTCATTTTGGGAAGGTCCGAAGTGAACGGAGCCGGAATTCTGAGAAATGTGGAGTTGGCCGACGCCGCTATCGACGTGGTAATCGATGTGCGGAGCGTCGAAGGAATTGTTGAAGGTGAAGTCAGCATCGAGCATGTGAATTGCGCCGCCATTGATGATGAGCTGCCCCGCGGGCAGGTCCAGCGCGGCATGGGCAGATTTGGCGCCCTGCGGATCCACAGTTTGTGTGGTGTGCTGAGATCCCGAGGAGAAGCCATGGCGGCGGGAGAAACCACGTCCGTGCCAGAGCAGGAAGACCAGAACAATGACAAAGGCAAGGGCGCCAAAGGTGGCGCCGACGGAGATTCCGGGAGGGGCATTGGGATTGCGGCTTCGATAGGTGGAATCCCAAATCTTGCCGACTCCGATGAAGATGAGGATAAGGGGCCAGTAGGTCGCGAGAATCGGCCAGGGATCGAAGGCGGGCCGCCAGTTGTGGAAGAGAAAGAGAGCCCCGAGGGTAATGAGAATGATCGGGAAGACTAGGGAAAGTCTCCTGGGATGACCGTCCTGGGGCATGGCAAACCTCCGCTGTCTTGTACTACGCACGCGGAAGGAAAATAGTTCAGCGAGCGGGTGGGTACACTCTACAACAATGGGGGCGCTGGCAAAAACTGCTAGAGCTGCGGTAAAGGTAGGGCTGCTCAGAGCCGGGCTGAAGCCCGCTTCTACGCCGGCGAGATATGGCAGCATGGCAAATGAGGAAGAGCGGGGTGTGGTAGAGTGCGATTGATAACGGCGCGAGGGACTCGATCATGAAGGAATTCGAGAGAATTTTCTGGATTGTGCTGGACAGCGTGGGCATCGGAGAGCTTCCGGATGCGGCGGAATATGGCGACGTGGGCCGAAACACACTAGGGCACATTGCGGAATCGCGCGCGCTGGAAATTCCGAATCTGGTGCGGCTGGGACTGGCTAACATTGCACCGTTGAAAGATCAGACGCCGGCCAATGCTCCGATTGGGGCCTATGGAAAGGGCGCGACGCGCTCTCCGGGGAAAGACACCACGACCGGACATTGGGAAATGGCGGGCGTTTGGCTGGACCAGGCGTTCCCTGTTTACAAGCATGGATTCCCAAAGGAATTGATCGAAGAGTTCGAGAAACAGATTGGCCGCAAGACCATCGGGAACAAGCCGGCGTCGGGTACCGAAATCATTAAGGAGCTTGGCGAAGAACACGTGCGAACCGCCAAGCCGATCGTGTATACGTCGGGCGACAGCGTGTTTCAGATCGCCGCGCATGAAGAGGTGATACCGATCCCGGAACTCTACCACATGTGCGAAATCGCGCGGAAATTACTGGATGGGCCGCATCGCGTGGGGCGCGTGATTGCGCGGCCGTTCGCGGGAACTCCTGGAAACTTCGTGCGGACCACGCGGCGGCATGATTATGCGGTGGATCCGCCAAAGCCCATGCTGATGGACGTTCTCGCGGAGCATAAAGTTCGGGTATTTGGAATCGGCAAGATTCATGACATTTACAATGGCCGCGGAGTGGAAGAATACGTAACGACGAAAGGCAATGCCGACGGCATGGAGAAAATGACGGTGGCTGCAAGCGAGCGCGAAAGCGGGCTTATCTTTTGCAACCTGGTGGACTTCGACATGCTGTACGGCCACCGGAAAGACGTTGAGGGATTCGCGAAATCGCTGGAAGAATTCGACCGCATGCTTGCGGATTTCTTGCGGCTGCTGAGCCTTTCCGACATGTTGCTGATCACCGCGGACCACGGCTGCGATCCCGATGCGCGTTGGTCCACGACGGACCATTCGAGGGAATACGTGCCGATACTGGCGTATTCGCCGGGAGGCGGAGCGGGCGTAAACCTGGGAGTGCGGAACACGCTCGCCGATATGGGACAAACGATTGCGGAGAATTTTGGCGGAGCGATCCCGCATGGGAAGAGCTTTCTGAGTGAGATGAGGAAGCAACGAAGCACTGAGGCAGTGAGGTAGCGTAAACCAAAAGGCGTGAATTGTGTTCGGAATTGCCGCGTCAGAACCAGTCGCTGCGGTAGGCCACCCACCAACTGAACATGCCGATGGGAATGGTGGCCAGCAGCGACCACATGATGGGTAAGCTTAAGTCTGCAATCAGACCTAGCACGATGAAGACGCCCCAGAAGACTTTGCGTTCCATCCCTTCATTTTAACGCGCGAATCCTGAAGTGGCAGCCAGAGATAGCGGCGGTTTCGAGGAGGAACACATCTCGGACAGGTGTGCCTAATTTCTCGATCATCATCAAGAAAAGATGTCATGCGAAGGAATGAGCCGCACGCGGCTGATTTGGTCTTGTGGATTCCGAAGCGTTGCGGATACAGTAGGAGCGCCACAACAACCTTACTCTATGACGGACACACGCCAAGCACTCGGGCGAATACTGGTCGCTCTTTCACTCGTCGTTTTCGGGGTGCAACATTTTATTTACGGCGGGTTCGTGGCAACGCTGGTGCCTGCTTTTATGCCGGGGCGGCTGTTTTGGGCGTACTTCGTGGGAGTGGCGTTCTTTGCGGCAGCCGCAGGTATTCTCTACCCTCTCCTGGCGCGAGCCGCGGCAACTATGCTGGGAGTGATGTTTTTTCTTTTCGTCGTGCTGCTCCACATTCCGCGGATCATCGGCAATTCCAGCAACGGGAATGAATGGACGAGCGGGTTTGTGGCGCTGGCGATGTGCGGAGGCTCCTGGATTCTTGCCAGCGCCGCTCCTCTCGACGAGCGCGAAAAAGCGGACCCATTCCTCAAACTTGGGAAATACTTCTTTGCACTGGCGTTTGTGGCCTTCGGGATTCAACATTATGTCTACGCCCGTTTCGGTGCGGGATTGGGCCCACCCTGGTTTTCGGGAAGTCCACTCCTAGCGTGTTTTGACGGCACTGTCCTCGTTGGCGGAGGAGCTGCGATAGTGTTCGGAAAGCGGGC
>Ga0210405_10001490_pt1 | contig 26585 bp, 19 predicted proteins | sample IncBWH11MmetaG_FD_155492 | JGI IMG/M metagenome (GOLD analysis project Ga0210405, IMG submission 155492) | Forest soil microbial communities from Barre Woods Harvard Forest LTER site, Petersham, Massachusetts, United States - Inc-BW-H-11-M | ecosystem: Environmental > Terrestrial > Soil >...
CACAAGATACACCGCCGCGAATTTCGCGGTGAACCAGAGCGCAGCCGCCAGTACGGCGCCGCAAACGACAAACTTCGCCAGCGATTTCGTCAGCGCGGAATCGAGCTCGAGATAGCCGGCGCGCGCCGCAAAGCCGACCACCAGCAAAAGATTAATCCAGGCGCCGACCGCAGTTGCAAGGGCGAGACCTACCTGCGCAAGCGAGCCCACCAGCGCAATCTTCAATCCGACATTGACCGCAACGCCGGTCAAGGCCGCCTTCACCGGTGTCGCGGTATCCTTGCGGGCGTAGAAAGTCGCAACCGCGCTGCGGATCAGGACAAACGGAATCAGTCCGATCGCATAGGCCGCAAGCGTAGCACCGGCGGCCGCGGCGTCGCCCCTTGAGAACGCTCCGCGGGCAAACAACGCCCGCATGATGACATCGGGAACGGTCAGGAACGCGATGACGAACGGCACCGAAAACAACAGCGTAAAGTCGAAAGCCCGCCGCTGTGCGGCAAGCGCGCCAGCGTGATCGTCCGACGTCAGGCGTCGCGACATTTCCGGCAGCAATACCGTGCCGATCGCGATGCCGATCACGCCGATCGGGAGCTGATTGAGCCGGTCGGCATAGTACAGCGCCGAGAGCGCGCCTGCCGGCAGGAAGGTCGCGATGATGGTGTCGGCAAACAGCGCGACCTGCGTGCCCATCGAGCCGACGGTCGCCGGTCCGAGCGCCCGGAAGAAGGCGCGGACATCCTTGTCAAGCCTCGGGGTCGCGAACCGGGGCACGCGGCCGTGCGTGGCCAGATCGCCGGCAACCAGCAAATATTGCAGGAAGCCGGAGATCAATACGCCCCAGGCTGCGGCATGACCGGGTGTCGGGAAGAACACCGCGAGCGCCAGCGTCGCCATCATCGAGATGTTGAGGAGGATCGACGCCGCCGCGGCGCTGGCGAAGCGTTGCATCACGTTGAGCATGCCGCCATAGAGCGTCACCAGCGTAATCAGCAGCAGATAGGGAAAGGTGATCCGCGTCAGTTCGATGGCAAGCCGCCGCTGCTCGGCGTCGTCGGTGAAGCCCGGCGCAAGAATGCTCATGGCCTGCGGCATGAACAGCCAGGCGACCGCGAGCAGCACGAGCTGGGAGAAAAACAACAGCGTGAAGATGCGATCGGCGAACAACGCCGCCGAGGTCTTGCCGCCCTCGCCATCAACGTGGGCATAGGCGGGCACGAACGCCGCGTTGAAGGCCCCTTCGGCGAAGATCGCCCGGAAGTGATTAGGCAGGCGCAGCGCGACGAAGAACGCATCGGCAAGCGGTCCGGCACCGAGGATCGCCGCGAGCATGATGTCGCGCGCAAACCCGGTCAGCCGCGAAAGGAGCGTATAGCCGCCGACGGTGAAAATACGACCAAGCATGCGCCGCTTCTAGCGCATATTCGGTCCTGATTGAATCAGAACCGAATACGCTGATCTTTTATTTTGACGCATTTTTTTCACGCGAACCGCCAGCCACCTCGGATCAAGTCCGAGGGCATGCCTCGCTCGAAAACGCCATGTCAGGCGGCGGTGCTGCAAAACGGCGAAATCAGGTTGAAACAGCGTCACGCACAGCCTTGATGATCCGCTCCTGCGTCGGCTCGTCGAGATAGGCATGCATCGGCAGGCTGATGACGTCGGAAGAAAGCCGTTCGCACACCGGCAAGCCACCATCGGCGACCGGGAAATCCCGGTAAGCGGCCTGCTGATGCATCGACTTCGGATAGTAGACCGTGGTCGGAATGCCCTGCGCTTTCAGGGAAGCTGCGAATTCATTGCGGTCGATCCGCTGCGGCACCCGGATGGTGTATTGCGCCCAGACCGAGGTGCTCCAGCTGGCGAGACGCGGAATGGTCACGACATTGCCGAGGCCCTGCGCGTAGCGCTCCGCAGCCTTGTTGCGCGCCGCTATCTCATCTTCGAAGATTTTCAGTTTTTCGATCAGCACCGCCGCCTGGATGGTATCGAGCCGTGCAGTCATCCCGAGACGGACATTGTCGTATTTGTCGGAGCCCTGACCGTGAACGCGGACGCTGCGCAGCGTTTCGGCAAATTCGGCGTCATCGGTGAAAATCGCCCCGCCGTCGCCATAGCAGCCGAGCGGCTTTGCCGGAAAGAAACTGGTCGCGGTGATGACGCCGAAGCCGCCGAGACGGCGGCCCTTGTAGCTTGCGCCAAACGACTGCGCCGCGTCATCCAGCACGAACAGGCCCTCGGCCTTCGCGACCGCGCCGATCGCGTCATAGTCGGCGCTTTGGCCGAACAGATCGACCGGAATAACGCCGCGTGGCTTGAGGCCAAGCCGCCTGGCGGTCGCGATGCCGCGCTTGAGCGAAGCCACGTCGATGTTGAAGGTCGCTTCATCGACATCGACGAACACCGGCGTCGCACCGGTGAGCGCCACGGCTTCGCCGGTCGCACAAAATGTAAACGAGGGACACAGCACCGCATCGCCACGGCCGACGCCTTTGGCCATCAGCACCATGATCAGCGCGTCCGTGCCGCTGGCGCAGGTCACGACATGCTTTGCCCCGCTGAATGCGGCGAGCGCTGCCTCGAGCTCCCTCACTTCCGGACCGTTGATGAACTGGCAGTGGGTGAGCACGCGGGCGACCGCTTCATCGACGCAATGGCCGAGCCGGCGGCGCTGCGCGGTGATGTCGATGAAGGGAACGGGATCAGGACGAAGATGCTGGTTCATGGAGCCTTGCATGGATTGAGAGAGGATATAAGCCGCGGAAGCGGCCTAGCCGACGACGCGCCGCGGTCCCTTGCGGGCGGGAGCTGTTGCGGCGGGCTTGGCGGGACTTTCAAGGCAACGGATCGCAATTTCGAGACTGGCCACGCCTTCGTCGCCGGTCACCGCGGGCACGCCGCCGCTGCGCACGGCGCGGAGGAACGCGATCAACTCGGCGCGCAACGGTTCATCATGGCCGACCGGAAGATGGCGCATCGAATAGCTGCCGTCCGGCTTGAAGCCGAAACATTCGGTCACCTGACGGGTCAGAAGGTCGCCCATCACATATTTGCCGCGGGTCGCAACCGTGACGTTGCGCGCCTTGAACGGCGTCAGCCAGTTGGTGTTGATGTGGGCGAGCACGCCGGAGGCCGTTCTGAACTGCAGCAGCGCGATATCCTCGCGCTCGGCTACCGCGCTGGAGAGCTGCGGCTGCACTTCCACAATGTCCGATTCCGTGAACCAGCGGATCAGATCGATGTCGTGCACGGCAAGATCGATCACCACGCCGACGTTCGACATGCGCGGCGGAAACGGTCCGACGCGCGTGATCGCGATCGAAAGAATGTCTTCGCTCGAGATCGCCTGCTTGATGGCGGCGACCGCCGGATTGAAGCGCTCAACATGACCGACCATCAACGTCACACCGGCGCGGCGGGCAGCGGCGACGATGTCCCGCCCCTCCTCCACCGAGGACGCGATCGGCTTTTCAACGAGGATGTGGACGTTACGCGCGATGCAGGCGAGCGCGATCTCGTGATGAAGATGCGTCGGTGCTGCGACGGTCACGGCATCGACGCCTTCGGCGAGCAGCTCTTCGAGGCTCGCAAAGGCACGGCAGCCCGCAAACTCGGTGGCACGCGAGCGATGTTCCGGCAACGGATCGACGATCCCGACCAGCGTGGTATCGGGCAGGCCGGCCAGCACGCGGGCGTGATTGCTGCCCATGATGCCTGCTCCGATCACGCCGATGCGAAGCGCGCGTTTTGCCTCCGTCAGACCGGACGCCGACTCTTTGAAAACCATATTTTTCAACCCCAATATCCCCCGGCGCGGGAATTTCGACGCCTGCGCCGTGGGTTCTCTAGCACGTCGCCTCAGGTGTGGCGAATGGCTGGCTAACCTATCCAAACACGTTTTGATTCAAAGAATTACACCTTCGGCGGGCAACAGGGAATAGCACAGCCTGGCCAAATCGGGCGGGAAGCCCTGCGCGAAGGCGAGCCGCCATCCCGGCGCTCGTGGAGGATTCACGAGCGCTGGTAGTCATCCTCGATGCGGATGATATCGTCCTCGCCGAAATAGCTCCCGGTCTGGACCTCGATCAGTTCCAGCGAGATCTTGCCGGGATTCTCCAGCCGGTGGACGGCGCCGATCGGAATGTAGATCGATTCGTTCTCGTGCACGATCTTGACGGCTTCGTTGACCGTCACGCGCGCCGTGCCGCGCACCACGATCCAGTGCTCGGAACGATGGTGATGTTTTTGCAGCGAGAGCCGGCCGCCGGGTTTTACGACGATACGCTTGACCTGGTGACGGTCTCCCATGTCCACCGATTGATACGAACCCCAGGGACGATGCACCTTGAGGTGATCCTCGGTCACCTGCGGCGCGACCGTCTTCAGCCTCGCCACCAGCCGCTTCAGTCCGTTGGCATCCTTTTGACGCGACACCAGCACCGCGTCCTGCGTTGCCACCACGACCAGGTCGTCGACGCCTTCCAGCGCCACCAGCGCCTTGTCGGTCGAAACGTTGCAGTTGCGGGAATCCTCGAACACGGCTGTGCCCTGCGCGGCGTTGCCCTGGCTGTCCTTGCCCGACAGCTCCCAGACCGCGTGCCATGACCCGACATCGGACCATCCGCAGGCAACCGGCACGACCGCGGCGTGCGACGTCTTTTCCATCACCGCGTAGTCGATCGAGATCGCCTTTGCCGATCCGAATGCGCCCGCATCGAGCGTCACGAATCCGAGATCGCGCCCGGCCTTGGTGACGGCGTCGCAGACGGCCTGCACGCTCCCGGCGTCGACGTTGCGGTATTCATCCAGCAGAACCGCGGCGCGAAACATGAAGTTGCCGCTGTTCCAGAGATATCCAGCCTTGATGTAGCCGGCGGCTGTTGCCGGATCCGGCTTCTCGACGAATTTCTTGACCGCATTGACCTTGCCGGACACCGCTTCGCCCGGGCTGATGTAGCCGTATTCGGTGGCGGCGCGCTCCGGCTGAACGCCGAATGTCACGATGCGGCCCAAATCCGCCGCGACAAGGCCCTCGCGACAGGCCGCGACGAAAGCCTTGGTGTCGCTGACGACGTGATCGGCGGCGAGCGCCAGAACCACCGCATCCTTGGCCCGCATCTGTGCAAATGCCGCGCCCGCCGCAATCGCAGGCCCCGAATCTCGCCGCATCGGCTCCAGCAGGATATCGGCGTCAAACCCGATCTCGACCAGTTGCTCCAGCACCATGAAGCGATACGCGGTGTTGGTGATGACGATGGGCCGTTCGAACAGCGCAGCGTCCGACACCCGCAGGACCGTGTCCTGAAACGTCGAACGCGTGCCGAACAAGGGCAGGAACTGCTTTGGACGAACCTCGCGCGAGGCCGGCCATAACCGCGTCCCGGCGCCGCCGCACATGATCAGTGGAATGATTCTTCTGTCCATCAGCGCCTCACACGCCTCCGTAGCCACGATACCGCGCGAAAATCGGGCATAGCATCCTCAATGCGTCAACTCTTTCGGTTGGCGATTACCGACCCCTTAAGACCGCGCCTGCGCGGCCTGTCCATCATCTGCCATGGGTAATAAATCTGACTAGCGGCGCCCGAACCGCCTCTTTAGCCGCCCGGTTGCGGGGGCCGCAATACCCTGTTAGGCGGCTATTGCCAGATTGGCTTTAAAACCATACCAAGGCGCCGAAGTTCGCCGCGCGGCGCCGGGTTGCGCTGTCTTTGGCTTTCTCCACATTTGGCAAGCGCGGGCGAGATGCGCCGGATCCTGCTTTCAACGATCAAGATATTCGTTTCAGCGGCGCTGCTTTATCTCGCGCTCCGCAAGGCGAATTTTGCCGACCTCGCCTCGCGCATCGATGTTGCAAGCCTGGGCTGGATCGGCCTGGCGATCGCCGTGACATTCTTTCAGGTCTTCGTCGGCGTTTTGCGGTGGCGCGTGGTCAGCGCGGCGTGCGGGGCGCCGCTTCCAACCCGACAAGCGATGCGCTTCAATCTGATCGGGACGTTCTTCAACCAGACGCTGCCATCCTCGATCGGCGGCGACGCGGTGCGGCTCTGGCTGGTCGCGCGCGGCGGCGCCGGATGGCGCGCGGCGACGTATTCCATCTTTGTCGACCGCGCCATCGGCCTGATCGCGCTTGCGGTCATCATCGTGGCGAGCCTGCCCTGGAGCTACAAGCTGATCAGCGATCCCTACGGCCGCTCGGCGCTGCTGCTGGTCGACCTCGCCGCACTCGCCGGCGGCGCCGGATTTCTCCTGCTTGGCGTGCTGCCCTGGCCCTGGCTGAAGCGCTGGTGGGGAACGCATCATCTTCACGCCTGCGCGGTGATTGCGAACCGGGTGATTTTCAGTAGCCGAAGCGGGCCCATGATCGCGGTGCTGTCGTTGCTGGTTCACGTCCTTGCCGTGGTCATCGCCTGGTGCGTGGTTCAATCGATCGCGGCACCGGTAGCCTTCGGTCAGATTTTCCAGCTGGTTCCCCCGGTGATGCTGATCACCATGCTGCCGATCTCGATTGCAGGCTGGGGCGTCCGCGAGGCGACGATGGGACTTGCGTTCGGCTATGCCGGGCTGATGACGAACGAAGGCATCAATATTTCCCTGCTGTATGGCGCGGTGTCGTTCATCGTCGGCGCGTTCGGCGGACTGGTGTGGATTTTCTCCGCCGAAAAGGCCGCCCAAGGCGCGGCGCCGATCCAGGTGCCGGAGTAACGGCGACGTTGGATAGCATGACCATTTCCGAATTGTGGCTTACGCTTTTGGCGGCCGCTGCCGCGGCGATGCTGTCGGCGGGCCTGACCTGGGCCCTCCGGCCGTTGCTCTTGAAACACGCGCTTGCAAAGCCGAATGCGCGGTCTTCCCATCATGTCCCAACGCCGCAAGGAGCAGGCATCGCGGTGGTTGCGGCGACGCTGGTGATAGCCGGCGCCATCCTGGCCGGTCCCGATGGGTTGAGTTCGAGTTTCCCCATCGTGGTTTTCGGAGCGACCCTGTTCATTGCGGTGGTCGGCTTTGCCGATGATCTCAAATCGATCCCGGTAGCGACACGATTGGTGCTGCAGGCCATCGCCGTCGGCGCGATCCTGCTCGCTGCCCCCGCCGAGCTTCGGATCGTGCCTGCGGTTCCGCTCTGGATCGAACGCGGCCTGCTTCTGCTCGCAGGGCTCTGGTTCGTCAATCTCGTCAATTTCATGGACGGGCTGGATTGGATGACGGTAGCCGAAGTCGTGCCGATCACCGCGGCGATGATCGTGCTGGGTTCGCTCGGCGAATTCCCGGTGTCGGCGGCCATCCTCGCCGCAGCGCTCTGCGGCGCGATGATCGGCTTCGCACCGTTCAATCGCCCGGTGGCGACGATCTTCCTCGGCGACGTCGGCAGCCTGCCGATCGGCCTGTTGCTGGGCTGGTGCTTGTTGCAGCTGGCATGGCACCAGCACATCGCCGCCGCGTTGCTGTTGCCGCTGTATTACCTGTGCGATGCCACCGTGACGCTGTTGCGCCGGATGGTGCGGGGCGAGCCGTTCTGGTCCGCGCACCGTTCGCATTTTTATCAGCGCGCGACCGATAACGGCTTTACGGTATCGCGCATTGTGAGCGAAGTACTCGCTCTCAACCTCGGTCTCGCGGCGCTGGCGATCGCGTCGACCAAAATTCAGTCGGTTGCGATCGAAGCCCTGCTTATCGCCGCCGGTGGCGCCGCGGTGGCATTTTCGATGGTCCGGTTTTCGCGGCGGCGTTCCGGCAAGCCTGCAGGGTCAGCGCCGCTCTAGCAGCTCTTTCGCCAGCGCGGAGTAACCCGCCATGGCGTCCGCGAAATTGAAGCGCCGGGCGATGGCGGCGGCGCGTTCGGCCCGCGCCGGATCATTGGACAAGGCGGCCCTGCGAATGGTGCTTGCAAGTTCGCTCGTCTCGCCGGGAGCGACGACCCAGCCGATATCATGTTCGGTGACGGTCAAGGCCGCCTCGGCATCACGCTCGGAAACGATGAGCACGGGCCGCCCCATGGCGAGCAGATTGTAGAACCGGCTGGGCACCGATATCCCTGCGACGTTCTTGCGATAGGGAATGAGCCAGAGGTCCGCGGCCGAAAGGAACGCCTCAAGTTTTTCGTCCGGCACGCGATCGACCAGAGTGACATTCGCAAGACCCGCTTCGGATTGCATTTCTTTCAAGCGCTGGAAGCCGATGCCCCAACCCGACAGCAGGAAATGGATATCTCGATCGTCCCGCAGCAATCGAGCCGCCTCGAACACGATGACGGGATCGTGGGTAAAGCCGAGATTGCCGGAAAGGCCGACCATGAAGCGGGCGGCATGCGGGCGGCGGTAGGGATTATCAGGCTCAATCGGCCTGACGCGAGGCGCGAGCGTCGCCCAGTTCGGGATAAACCGGATCTTGTCGCGCGTCACACCCCGGTAGCGCAGCAGAAGTTGCTCGGTGTCGCGGCCGATGGTGATGACGGCGTCCAGCCCGCGGAACATCAGCGCGTTCAGGCTGCGTATCGCCTTGGTCAGAATGGAAGCCGGCTTCAGCAGACCAGCCATCACGAGCACGTCCGGAAAGAGGTCGTGCATGATCAGCGCCGATCGGGCGCGTTTCAATCTGGCGGCGGCGACCACCGCATGAGGCAACAGGAACGGAGCGGTTACGGTGAGCGCCACGTCTCCGCGCTGCAATCTCTTCAGCAGCGCCATAAATACGCGGAGCACAAAGAGGAGCTCGGCCGTCGCGCGCCGCATCAGCGCCGCCTTTGCCGGCACCCAGTTCCTGACTTCGATGACGGCCGGCCCGCCTGCATGATCAGACCTGTCCGACGCCGAGCCCGCGGTACCCGAAAGCACCAATACCGACGCGTCCAGTGCCAGATGGTTCGCGATCGCCGACATGATGGCCGCGGTCGTGTTTTGATCGGGAGGATAATGCTGGCTGACGACGACGATTTTTCCGGGCTTCTGCATCAATAGCTTCCGAAAGTGCCGCATGGCCAGCGTCGAGGGCGACAGGAAATTCTAGGCGGCGTTCGACCCGAATTCCGGGACGGCATCCTTCAGCACGGCCTTGATGGTGGCGCGGTCATCCCTGGCAATCGCCTGCTCAAGCGCTGCGATCCACTTGCGCAGCGACAGCATCGGCGGTTGGTTTGGCTTGGCCGCCATGATGCCGGCGACGCCGATCTCGACGGCCGGCTCCTCGTTCGCGAACAGGATTTCGTTCAACCGCTCTCCCGGCCGCATTCCCGTGAAAACGACGTCGATATCGTGGCCGGGCTCAAGGCCGGAAAGCCGGATCATGCGCTCGGCAAGATCGACAATCTTGACCGCCTGACCCATGTTGAGCACGTAGACCGAAACGTCCGGCCGCTGCGGCGCCAGCGCGTGCGCGGCGGCGGTTATAACCAGGTCGCAGGCTTCGCGGATTGTCATGAAATACCTGACCATGTCGGGATGGGTGACCGTCACCGGACCGCCCGCCTCGATCTGGGCCTTGAACTTCGGCACCACCGACCCGTTGGAAGCCAGCACGTTGCCGAACCTTACCGAGATAAGCCGCATCCGCGGCTTGCCATCCGGCTGGGCCGCCGGGTCATGATCGAGCGCCTGGCAATACATCTCGGCGAACCGCTTGGTCAGACCCAGCATCGATACTGGCTCGATCGCCTTGTCGGTCGAGATCATCACCATCGCCTCGGCGCCCGCCGCCAGGGCCGCGTCGGCAACGTTCACCGATCCGAAAATATTGGTTTTGACGCCCTCGCTCCAGTCACGCTCGAGTATCGGCACGTGCTTCAGCGCTGCGGCGTGAAAGACGATATCCGGCTTGAACTCGCTCATCAGCCGCAGGATGCGCTCGCGATCGCGGATATCGGCGACCCGTCCCTCGATCACGGCGCTGGTGTCGTGGGCTGCGAGCGCTTCGGTGACGGCATAGAGCGCCGGTTCCGAATTCTCGATCACCAGCAGCCGTCCGGCACCGAACGTCACGACGCGGTCGCAAATCTCCGAGCCGATCGAGCCGCCGCCGCCGGTGACAATGACCGCCTTGTCCTTCACCAGGGCTTCGAGACGCGCATAGTCGATCTTTTCGCTGGGACGCAGCAGCAGGTCCTCGACGGCGACCGTCGTCAGGCGCGGCGCATCCCCGCTCTCCAGCGACGGCAGGCGGCTGACAATCAGCCCCAGCCGCCGCGCCCGCATCAGAACGGATTCCGGCCGCGCTTCGGGATCGAATGCCGATGGGGTCATCACGACCCGCGCGATCGGCTTGTTGCGCCGTGCGAAGTCGGCGATCACATCCTCGATATCGTCGATGCCGCCGAGCACCGGCAGGTTCCGGATCAACTGGCCGCGGTCGGCCGGAGACGGCGACAACAGGCCGACCGGCCAGATCCGCTTGACGGCGCCGCTTTCAATTCCGCGCAACAGGATTTCTGCGTCCGCAGCACGGCCGACCAGCAGCGTCGCAGCCGCATCCTCCGACTTCGCATGACGCCGCACGCGCGTATAGCGGAAATACCGGTAGGCGAAGCGCGAGGCGCTGAGAAAGGAAACCTCGAGGAACCAGAAGAGGATGATCGTCACTTTGCCGAAAAAGAACGCGCCCTGAACATTCGGCGCGACTGGCGTGCCGTGAACGTTGGGCGCGACGAAAATATAATCCAGCACCAGCAGCGCGACGGCGAGGACGGTCGCCGCGCGCAAAATGTTCAGCGCGTCGGGGAGCGAAATGAATCGCCATTTCGTGGTGGTCAGATGGAACGCGTAGCAAACGAGCACGCTGAATGCGACGAAAAACGGCAGGATACGAAACAGCAGCGGCAGGCGATCGGTGAGAAGTTCGCCTTCGAAATGCAGATAAAAACTCGCCAGCACGGCAAGCGCCGTCGCCAGCGCATCGTGCGCCGCAATCAACCCGTTGCGTGGGGTCAGGCTTGGGAGGCGCATCATGTTGCCGACCGGTCACCAAAGACGTCGGGGCTTGCCCGCTGCGAGGTTGCTGATAGCTGATCTGTCGGAACCATGCCAGCCGCCACGGTTCGACGCGTTCCTGCCGACGCTTCTTGCGGGCCTGCCTTCAGCAGGACCCCGCCCGCGATGCCGACCCCGAGAACGTATATCCAACCCTCGTTGAAATCGAACAGGTGAGAGTTGAACAGCGAGGTGAAAAAATTCTGCACCACCACCATCAACCCGATCCAGGCCATCAGGCCATCCCCGCGAAACAGCAGGAGGTGCGAGAGCCACATCGCATACAGCACGATCACGCCGAGCGCCCCCCACTGAATCGCCACGTTCAAGGTCTGGTTATGCGGATTTCTGATAACCTGGCCATGGGCCAGAACCCTCGGACCGACGGAGGCCTGCTCGAACAGGCCCTCGGTCGAACCGCTGCCGTGACCGATCACCGGCGCCTCGGCAATGAACCGCAGCGACTTCTTCCAGAATTCCAGCCGCAAGCCGAGTGCCGTGGGTTCGTCCCGCTCCATATAGAGCTGGTAATCCCGCAGGAACCTGCCGGAAGTCGCGCGCAACTGGGGCGAGGTGGCCCACGCCATCCCGCCCAGCACAGCCGCCACGCTCGCAATGATGACGATGCTTCGCCACTTCAGGTGTAGCAGCGCGAAAATACCCAGCATGACCGGCATCGTCACAAGCGCCGTCCGCGATACGCTGACGAACAGCATATTGACGACGAAGCTCAGGGCAATCGCAATGAGCAAGATAGCCAGCCAGGTTCTCTTCGCGCGCAACAGGGTGATCACGGGATAGGCGAGCACCACGGCGCACAAGGCGAATTCCTGGCTCTGGTCGATGTAGCTTTTGACCGGCACGCCGTATTCGGCGCCGGATTTCAACGCCAGCCGCGGGTCGAACGCCACGATCCACGACATCACCATCAACAGGATGCACGACACCAAGAAGGCCGTGAATACCTTGAGGCCACGGCTGGAGCTTTCGAAATGATAGAACAGCACCGGCAACATCAGGAGCTTTGCGGCGGGACCGACCGCATAGAGCCGTGCGCCCCAGGGCGCGTCCGACCAGAGCGTTCCGATCACCGCCAGAAAAAACAGCGAGACCGGGAAAATGGAAATCGGGCGCTTCAGCGATTGCAGGAAAGCGTTCGCATCAAAGAAGGGCGCCATCGCAACCAGCGCCGCGACCGCGAAGATCGCCACCAGCGATGTCGACCAGGGCAACGCCAGCGCGACCAGGATCATGAAAATATCAGACGTCGTGATCCAGGCGGCCGGATCCCGCCACAGCCGCCACAACAACGCGCCCACCGACTCTCCCGCCACGACGCTCACGCTTTGCTTCCCCGCGCGCGATCGACCAGCGAGGTCGTGCTGAAACCTGGCAGAACGTCGACCAGCAGCACCTCGCCGCCATGGGTTTCGACGATTTCGTGGCCGACGACCTGCTCGCGGGTGTAGTCGCCGCCCTTCACCAGCACGCTCGGCTTGATCGCGGTGATCAGCCGGAGCGGCGTGTCTTCCTCGAAGATCGCCACGAGATCGACCGCTTCGAGCGCCGCCAGCACCTCGGCCCGCGCGCGCTCGTCCTGGACCGGGCGCCCTTTGCCCTTCAGCCGCTTCACCGAGGCGTCGCTGTTCAAGCCGACGATCAGGCGGTCGCAGGCAGCCCGCGCCGCCGTCAGCACCTTGACGTGACCGGGATGCAGGATGTCGAAGCAGCCATTGGTGAAGCCGATCCTCAAACCCTGCTTGCGCCAATCCCGAAGCTGCGCGTCGAGATCGCCGCCGGCAGCGACAATCTTTTCTTCCGCCGCGAGAAAGGCATGGGGGAGGATTCTTCGGCGCAATTCGGCCGCCGTCACCCTGGCCGTGCCCTTCTTGCTGACCGCGACCCCCGCCGCCGCGTTCGCCATCCGCAAGGCGGTCTCCCAATCACCTCCCGCCGCAAGCACGACCGCAAGCACCGCGGCAACGGTGTCGCCGGCGCCCGAGACGTCGCGCACCTTGACCGGATGGGCCGGTACATGGATGGCCTCGCCCCCGCGCGGCACCAGCGTCATGCCGTGCTCGCTTTGCGTCACCAATATGGCCTCGCAATCGGCAAGCTGCATCGCGTCCTGCGCGGCTTCGGCGATGTTCCTTTCAGAATCCGCACGGCTTCGGGTTGCTTCCGCGAATTCCTTGCGGTTGGGCGTGAGCAGCGTCGCACCGCGATAGATCGCGAAATTGGCGCTCTTGGGATCGACGATGACGGCTTTGCCGAGTTTGCGCGCGGCATCGATGACGTTTCGGATCAGGCGCGCCGTCAGCACGCCCTTGGCATAGTCGGACAACAGCACGATGCCGGCGCGGGCGAGCTGCGGCAAAATCGCGTCGATCAGTTTCTGTTCGATATCGGCCGCGGCCGGCTGCGCCAGCTCCCAGTCCGCGCGCAGCATGTGGGTGGAGAAATGCTCGGAGACGAAGCGTATCTTGCGGGTCGTCGGCCGCGTCGAATCGCAAACCAGGACGCTTTCGATCAGGTCTTCCTTCGCCAGCGCGGCCCTGAGTTGCGTTCCCGCGTCGTCCTCGCCGACCAGGCCAATAAAGATGCAGCGCGCGCCGAGCGAAGCGATATTGCGCGCGACGTTGCCGGCGCCGCCGATATTGGTCTCGCTTCGTTGCACGGCAATCACCGGCGCCGGCGCTTCAGGGGAAATCCGCGACACCTCGCCATAGACGAATTCGTCGAGCATGAGATCGCCGACGCAGAGCACGGTCTGGCGGGTTATCGCATGGCTCAGGGCTTCAAAATCGAACATCTGTTCCCGTTATCCCTGGATCATGATCCGATTAAATTGAATCGGATCATGATCTCATCTCCTTGTTTGAGAATGATCTTTTCGAAAAACCGGTTCCCACTTTTCCGGATCATGCTCCGAGCGCCGTCAGCGGAAGCGGTCGGCGCGATCGAGGTAGCCCTTGACGTAGAGGCCGACCGCCTCCTCCAGCGCCGTGAAGCCGCCGTTATAACCGGCTCGCGTGAGCCGATCGACATCGCTTTGGGTGAAGTACTGGTAGCTGTCGCGGATCGATTGGGGCATATCGATATAGCGGATATTCGGCACCGTGCCGAGCGCGGCATAGGCCGAAAGCATCAGATCCTTGAAGCTGCGGGCCTTGCCGGTGCCGACGTTGAAGAGCCCTGAGACCGACGGCGTCGAGAGCAGCCACATCGTCACCCGCACGGCATCGTCGACATAGATGAAATCGCGCCGCTGATCGCCATCGGCGATGCCGTCGCGATGCGACTTGAACAGTTCCACGACGCGGCCGGCCCTGATGTCGTCGAAGCGCCGTGCCAGCACGCTCATCATCGTGCCCTTGTGATATTCGTTGGGGCCGAACACGTTGAAGAATTTCAGGCCGGCCCATTGCGGCGGCAACTTTTCACCGCGATTTGCGCGCTCGGCCACCGTCATGTCGAACAGGTGCTTGCTCCAGCCATACAGGTTCATCGGCTGCAACGCCTTCAGCGCGGAGATCGACTGATCGTCGCGAAACCCCTGCGACCCGTCGCCATAGGTCGCTGCCGAAGAGGCATAGATGAACGGCGTCACATGCGCGGTGCACCAGTCGAGCAGCCGCGTCGAGAGGCGAAAATTGGTCTCGATCACGAGATCGCCGTCGGTTGCCGTGGTCTCGGAAATGGCGCCGAGATGGATGACGGCGTCCAGCCGGCGGCCGTCGAGCCAGGTGGAAAGTTCCGCGGGCGGCACGATATCGGCGAGCTGGCGCTTGGCAAGATTGCGCCATTTGCCGTCATTGCCGAGCACATCGCACACGACGATATCGGCGCGACCCGCATCGTTGAGGGCGGCCACGACATTCGATCCGATAAAACCGGCGCCCCCGGTCACCAGTAACATGACGTACCCTGCCCTTGATATGGGATGCCAGCTTTGCCTAGCGCATGATCCGCCAAAGTGTAAGCGGTTTGGCGAAGAGATCATGCGCGGATTCAATATTTAGGCGCGCGATCGGACGCAAAACCGGTGCCCACTTTTGCCGCGCCGCCCTGCCCGGCAGGCAATCTGGCTTAGCCGGCCCTGTGAAGACGCCGGCGGCCTGGTCCTGTGCCTTTACCTGCTGGAGCGGAGCCGTTACCGACAGGATGAAATCCCAGGGACCGCGACGCCTCTTAAAAAATGAATATTAATTCAGAACATGTGACAATCGAGGACGCGGCCGACACCCGGCCGATCCTGATCGTTCCCTATATGTGGATCGGCGACTTCGTGCGCGGCCATAGCGTGGTGCGGGTGTTGAACCAGCGCTGGCCCAACCGGCCGATCGATCTGCTCACCACCACCCTGTGCGCGCCCCTGGTCGATTACATGCCCGGTGTGCGCTCTGGCATCGTCTGGGACCTGCCGCGCGGCCGCCTGGCGGTGGCCAAGCAATGGAGGCTGGCGGCCGAGCTCCGCGCGAGGGATTACAGGACCGCGATCGTCCTGCCCCGCACCTGGAAGTCGGCAATTGCGCCTGCGCTGGCTGGCATCCCGGAACGGATCGGCTTCGTCGGCGAAGCCCGATTCGGCCTGATCAACCAATGGCGCTGGGGCGAGAAGGCCCTGCCCCGCTTCATCGACAAGAATGCCGCGCTGGCGTTGCCCGACGGCGCCCCCTTGCCGCCGGAATGGCCGGTGCCGCAGCTCCACGTGCCGGCCGAAGAAGTGAGCCGCTGGCGTCAAACCCATGGGCTAGGTGGCGCGGCCGCCGTGGTGCTGGCGCCCGGCTCGGTCGGGGCCTCCAAGCGCTGGACCTATTACCCGGAGGCCGCGCGTCTTTTGGCCCAACAAGGTTTCGATGTCTGGGTGGTCGGCGGTCCCGGCGAAAAGGCGCTGGCCGCGGAAATCGCGGCCGCCGGCGGCCCCCACGTGCGCGACCTTACCGGGAGCGATCTGCGCAACGGGATCCTGGCGGTCGCGGCGGCCAAAGCCGCGATCTCAAACGATTCCGGCCTGATGCATATCGCAGCCGCCGTGGGGACCCCGACCATGGGCATTTTCGGTCCCACCAGCCCCTATCACTGGGCGCCGCTGAACGGTTTGGCGGCGACGGTTCAGACCAAAACCGTCGTCCCGTGTCAACCCTGCCACCGCCCGATATGCACCATGAACGAGCATCGCTGCATGCGGGATATTCCCGCATCCGATGTGGTCGCACTCGCCCGACGCGTGCTGGCCGAGGCCGAATCTCGCGATCCGGAATGACGGTGAGCTTGCGCAGCCCCAACGCGATCATTACCAAAGGTCGAGACGCAAACTTTCACGGTGTCGCTTGAGCCAAAATTCCAAAGACCCGATCGGCGCCCATCTGGCGCTTTCGCTCAAAGCCCTTGAGCACGCGACGCAGGATAAAGCCCTGCTCGCCGCCGCGCGAAAGACCGCAGAAGTCATCATCGAAGCGCTCCGCGCCGGCAACAAGCTCCTGATCATCGGCAATGGCGGCAGCGCCGCCGACGCCCAGCATATCGCCGCCGAAATCGTCGGCCGCTACAAAGCCGACCGGCCGGCCTGCGCCGCAGTCGCACTGACCACCGATACCTCGGCGTTGACGGCGATCGCCAATGACTACGGCTTCGAACAGGTGTTCGCGCGACAGGTCGCAGGTCTCGGCCGGCGCGGCGACATCCTGCTGGCGCTTTCCACCTCGGGTCGTTCGCCGAACATTCTGGCTGCACTCACCACCGCGCACGAGCATGGACTCGTCACCGTCGGCTTCACCGGCAGCAAGGGCGAAGCGCTCGGCGCGCTGTGCGATCATCTGCTGGTGGCGCCGAGCGATGACACGCCGGTCATCCAGCAGATTCACCTCGCGCTGGCGCACGGAATCTGCGACGCGGTCGAACAGGCGCTGATGCGCGAGGCCGCGCGAAAATGAGTGGAGTTGATTCTGCCGGCTCCGCATTGAGGCCCGCCGCCTTCCTCGACCGCGACGGCGTCGTCAATCATGACGACGGCTACATGGGGACGCACGATCGCATCCGCTGGATGCCGAACGCGGCGAAAGCGATCCGCAGGCTCAACGAGGCCGGTTATCTTGTATTCTTCTTCACCAATCAATCCGGCGTGGCACGCGGCTTCTTCACCGAGGACGAGCTCAACACGCTGCACGACTGGATGTGCGCCGAACTCGCGGCCCAAGGCGCTGTGATCGACGACATCCGGTATTGCCCACATCATCCGGACGGGTCGGTTGAGGGTTATCTCGAGGATCACCACTGGCGAAAGCCGAGCCCCGGAATGATCCATGACCTGATGGAGCATTGGCCGGTCAGACGCGAAGGCAGTTTTGTCATCGGCGACCGTCCGAGCGATATCGAGGCGGCGGTGGCCGCGGGCCTGCCCGGCTTCCTGTTTGCGGGCGGCGACCTCGATGCGTTTGTCGCCGGGATCATGGCTCAGGTCAGCGAGCGATAAACCTCGGCGATCTTGTTGGCTTCCGCGTCCAGACTGAATTTCTCAAGCACCTGCGCCCGCGCTCGCCGCCCCATTGCAATCGCGGCAGCGGGATCGCGCATCAGCGGCTCCAGCGCCGCCACCAGCGCATCGACGTCACCGGGCGGCGTCAGCACCCCCGTCGCGCCGTCTTCGACCACCACCTCTGCGGCGCCCGCGCGCGAGGCTACCAGTGCGCTTCCTGCCGACATCGCCTCGATCAGCGTCAATCCAAATCCCTCATTGCGCGAGGTGAAGGCGTAGATCGTCAGCCGCTGGTACCAGCGCGGCACCTGTTCGATCGGCAATTCTCCCGTCATCACGATGCGCGACGCAAGCCCGGCGGCATCGATCCGCCCTTTCAGGTCGTTGGCAAAGCCCGCTTGATCCGGCGTGATCGCTCCGACCACGACGGCGGTGAAATCGGGATAACGCGGCAGCAGGGCGCACATCGCTTCGACGAACACGTCAGTGCCCTTTTGCGCCCGCACCCGGCCGAAGCAGCCAATGGCGTAACGGCCCGGCAAGCCGGCTTCCGCGAAAGCCGGTTGGCGATCGACCGGCGGGGAGTAGCGATCGGTATCGACGCCATGCAAGATCACCGTTGCCTTGCGCTTGAGAAACGATGCCGAGATGTCGCTGGTGGCGATGATCGCGTCCATCCTTCGGATCAGCCACCGCGTGATCCAGCTGTGATGCCGCTGCGCCGCCGAGGTGAACACCAGTTTCAGCGGCCAGCCGAGCGACTTTAGCAGCACGCCGGCGATCATCTCGTTGTTGCGCCGCGCATGCCAGATCAACGCCGTGCGCCGGCGCCAGAGTTTCAGGAGATCGGCAAATCCGATCCGCGCGATGCCGTCGGGCGCGTTGGGACCCAGCCACGCCGCACGGAACATTGCGGCGAGCTTCGGCGCCACCATGCGGTTGGTCGCGGTAACGCCGGTATAGCGCCTGTGCAGATTCGGCACGATCAGCTGCAGATTGTCGGCGGAAATGTTCTCAGGCAGCAACGTCTTGCTCCGTTTCACGCAAATCCTATACGCAACATTAAGCATAGTGGCCAGTTCAGCCGCGGCGAAACCCACTCTTCACCGCGGCCCCGATAGCATCGCCCCATATTTCAAAGACGGGTGAGCTCATGACCGTGCTTGTAACCGGCGGCGCCGGCTATATCGGAAGTCACATGGTACGCGCGCTGGTGGACGCCGGCGAAAGCGTCGTCGTGATCGATGACCTCTCCACCGGCTTTTCCGCGTTCCTGCCCGAAGGCGCGCCGCTGTTCATTGGAGATGCCGCCGACGAGAACCTTGTCGAGGGCGTGATCGCCGCGCAAAAGGTGGAAAGCATCATTCATTTCGCGGGCTCCGTGGTGGTGCCGGATTCGATGCGCGATCCGCTCGGCTATTACCGCAACAACACCATGACCACGCGCAGCCTGTTGAACGCGGCGGTCAAGTGCGGCATCAACCGCTTCATCTTTTCTTCGACGGCTGCGGTCTACGGCAATCCGGATCAGATGCCCGTTTCCGAACACGCGCCGACCCGGCCATTGTCGCCCTACGGCTCCTCGAAGCTGATGGCCGAAATCATGTTGCATGATGTGGCCTCCGCCCACGGCATGAACTACGTCGTGCTGCGCTACTTCAACGTCGCGGGCGCCGACCCACAGGCACGGATCGGGCTTGCGACCGTGGGCGCGACGCATCTGTTGAAGATCGCGGTCGAGGCAGCCACGGGCCAGCGCGCCAAGATCGACGTTTTCGGAACCGACTATCCGACGCCGGACGGAAGTTGCATCCGCGATTTCGTTCACGTCAGCGATCTTGCGCAGGCCCATCGTGCGGCGCTGGCGTACTTGCGGGGTGGCGGGACCTCCACGACGCTGAACTGTGGCTACGGCCGCGGTTATTCGGTGCTGGAGACCATCGAGGCGGTACGTCGCGTCTCCGAGCGCAATTTCGCGGTTCAATATGCCCCGCGCAGACCGGGCGACATCATGACCATGGTTGCCGACACCAGCCGCATCCGCAAGCTGCTGGACTGGAAGCCGCAATATGATGATCTCGAGATCATTGCCGCGCATGCGCTGGCCTGGGAAGAGAAATTGCTCCGCGAGCGCGAGGGCGAGCCCGAGCACGCGGTTTCGGCCTAGAAATCGAGGCCGCCGCAAGCCCTGATTTGGCTTGAAAAACCCCGCTATAGCGGGCAAGGAGACGGACGTTTCGGAGCAACCCTGACACGCCGGGCAGAGCGCCGCCCGACACTGTCAATGGAACGCGGATGACCGAACTTCCGAACAAGATCACAGACGACCCCTATGGCGCGGCGATCCTGATTCGCCGCCTGGTCATGGAACAGGGCGCGGCCTACTGGCGGCGCTATCTGCTGGCGTTCGCGCTGATGGGCATTGCGGCCGCCACGACCGCCGGCTCAGCCTACCTGCTCGGTCAGGTCATCAACCAGGCCTACGTCGACAAGAACATCCGCGGCATCGCCATCCTGTCCGGCATCACCGTGGTCATCTTCATCATCAAGGGCGCGGCGACCTACGGCCATCAGGTGATTTTATCGAAGATCTCCAACGCCATCCTCGCCAACAACCAGCGCCGGTTGTTCGCGAAACTGATGAGCGAAAGCGTCGGTTTTTTCTCCGAACGGCACTCCTCCGAATTTCTGGCGCGTCTCACCGCGGGTGCGAATTCCGTCACGCAGGTTCTCAACCTCTTGATCAACGCCGTGGGCCGCGATGTTTTGTCCCTGATCGGGCTTGTCACCGTGATGCTGATGCAGGACCCCTATATGGCGCTGCTCGGGTTCGCGGTGGCGCCGCCGGCCATGCTGGTGCTGCGCAAGCTGGTGAAACGGATCAAGGGCCTCGCCCATACCCAATTCACCGGCACCGCCGACATCATGGAGACGATGCAGGAATCGCTGCAGGGCATCCGCACCGTCAAAGCTTTCACGCTGGAACAGACGATGCGCGAGCGTATCGACGCCAGCATCACCGCGGTCGAACTCAACGCCAACAAGATGGCGCGGGTTTCCAACCGGTCCAGTCCGCTGATGGAGACGCTCGGCGGGTTGGCGGTCGCGGGCGGGCTGATGTATGGCGGCTACGGCGTCGTCGCATTGGGGGCTACGCCCGGCCAGTTTTTCTCGTTCCTGACCGCGTTCCTGTTGGCCTACGAGCCGGCCAAGCGCCTGGCGCGTCTCAATATCGAATTGAACTCCAGCCTGATCGGCGCCCGAAAATTGCTGGAGATCGTCGACAGTCCGGCCAGCGAGCCCAACGACGATAACAAGCCGGCCCTGAGGCTGACCGACGCGCGGGTCGAATTGCGCGACGTGAGTTTTGCTTACCGGCCGAACGAGCCGGTGCTCAACCGCATGAGTTTTGTCGCCGAGCCCGGAAAGGTCACCGCATTGGTCGGCCCTTCCGGCGGCGGCAAATCGACGGTGCTGGCGCTCTTGCTGCGGTTCTATGAGGCTGACGGCGGCGACATCACGATCGACGGGCAATCAATCTCAACCGTGTCGCGGCAGTCACTTCGGCAGCAGACGGCCTATGTCGGACAGGACGTGTATCTGTTCCGCGACACCATCGGAGCCAACATCGCGTTCGGCAAGCATGGCGCCACCGAGGCCGAGATCGTCAGTGCTGCGAAGGCGGCCTGCGCGCACGAATTCATCATGGGCTTTCCGCTCGGCTACGACACGCCGGTCGGCGAGCACGGCACGCAATTGTCCGGCGGCCAGCGTCAGCGCGTCGCGGTGGCGCGCGCGCTCTTGCGGAATGCGCCGATCATCCTGCTCGACGAGGCGACCGCGGCGCTCGATTCGGAATCCGAACAGCAGGTGCAGGAAGCGATCGAACATCTCTGCCAGAACCGCACCACCATCGTCATCGCCCATCGCCTTCACACCATCATGCACGCCGACGCGATCCTGGTGGTCGAGGGCGGCGAGATCGTCGAGCGCGGACGGCACGACGATCTCCTGCGCCGCAGCGGGCGTTATGCGACGTTCTTCCGCCTGCAGCACCGCGAGGCCGGGCCTCTGACGCTGGCGCCGATCAGCGCAACAGCGTAAAGCTGGCTTCCGATTTCCAACCCCAACCCCACCGAGACCGATTCATGAGCGCGACATCCTTCGTCATCCCACCTCCTCCGCAGGCCGCGATCGCTGTCGCCGGCGAATCCAAGGCCTTTCCGGTGCGCCGCATCTGGTGTGTCGGGCGGAATTATCTGGAGCACATCCGCGAGATGGGAAATGACGAGCGGGCGCCGCCGTTCTTCTTCGCCAAGCATCCCGACATGATCGAGCCGGACGGCGCCACCATCCCCTACCCGCCACTGACCAAGGATTTGCATCATGAAGTCGAATTGATCGTGGCCATGAAGAGCGGCGGCCTCAACATTCCCGCCGACAAGGCGCTCGATCATGTCTGGGGTTATGCCGTCGGCATCGACCTCACCCGCCGCGATCTGCAGTTGGCCGCGCGCAAGAAGGAGCGGCCGTGGGAAGTCGGCAAGTCGTTCGATCATTCCGCCCCTTGCGGCGCGATGCAGCCGGCCGCGAAGATCGGCCACCCCTCGAAGGGCAAGATCTGGCTTTCGGTCAACGGCACCGAACGGCAGAAGGGCGACCTCACCGAGTTGATCTGGAGCGTGCCGGAAATGATCTGGCAGTTGTCGCAGCAGGTCGCCCTCGGCGCCGGCGATATCATCATGACGGGAACGCCGGCCGGCGTCGCCGCGCTTTCGCCCGGTGACAAAATCGAATGCGGGGTCGACGGCGTCGGCACGCTGAAGGTGGCGATCGGCAAGCCGGAGTAACCACGGTTCGCGCTGCCGTCAGGCCCGTAGCGCCTGCAAGCCCTTGAACGTCAAACTCCTCATGAATACTTCATCACGCCATCGTCGACCTTGCCGAAGCGGAGCGTGACGATGTCCAGCGCGTAGTTCTGGTAGAGCCGCCACGGCCGCTTCGAGCCTTGTTTGGGCATCTTGGCAATCGCGCGCTGCACGTAGCCGGAGGAGAAATCGATCCACGGCACTTCCTGGATCGAGGGATCTACATTGTGCGGCATGCACTCCTTGTAGCCATGCCGGTCCATGTAATTGATAAGGCGGCAGACATATCCGCAGGTCAGGTCGCACTTCAGCGTCCAGGATGCGTTGGTGTAGCCAAACGAGGACGCAAGGTTGGGCACGTCGGAATACATCATGCCCTTGTAGCTCAGCGTCCTGGAAAAATCGACCGGGCGGCCGTCAACGGCAACCTCCATGCCGCCGAGCACCTGCAACACAAGTCCGGTTGCCGTGACGATGATGTCGGCCTCTAACTCGCCGCCATCCTTCAGCCGGATGCCGTTTGGAGTGAAGGTGTCGATCTCCTTGGTGACGACGGAGGCGTGATTCTGCTTGATCACCCTGAACAGGTCGCCGTCGGGCACCAGGCACATCCGCTGATCCCAGGGATTGTAGCGCGGGTTGAAATGGGTCGCGACGTCGTAGTCGGGCCCGAGCGCCATCTTCACGCCGTCGAGGATCAGTTGCTTGACCCGCGCCGGCTTGCGCCTGGAGAGCTGGAAGAAATACATGCCCCACAGCACGTTGCGCCAGCGGATCAAATGATAGGCGAGCTTTTCCGGCAGATTGCGGCGCAATTTGTTGGCGAGGGGATCCTGCGCCGGGCGCGCGACCACATAGGTCGGCGAACGCTGCAGCATGGTGACATGCGCGGCGGTCTTGGCCATTTCTGGCACCAGCGTCACCGCGGTCGCGCCCGATCCGATCACAACGACGCGCTTGCCGGCGTAATCGAGATCTTCCGGCCATTTCTGCGGATGCACAATGGGCCCCTTGAAATTTTCGCGGCCCTTGAATTCCGGCGTGTAGCCTTCCTCATACCTGTAATAGCCGGAGCACGTGAACAGGAAATTGCAGGTGAAGGCTACGGCCTCGATAGCGCCTTCGCCTGAGGTGCGTTCGGCTTCCACGGTCCAGCGCGCCTCTCGCGTCGACCATGACGCGCGTTTGACGCGGTGGCGAAAACGAATCTTCCTGTCGATGCCGTTCTCGGCCGCAGTCTCGCGGACGTAATTCAGAATTTGCGGCCCGTCGGCAATCGCCTTCGGCTCGGTCCACGGCTTGAACGAATAGCCCATCGTGAACATGTCGCTGTCGGAGCGGATGCCGGGATAACGGAACAGGTCCCAGGTGCCGCCGATGCAGTCACGGCCCTCGAGGATGACGTAGCTCTTGCCCGGACACTTCTGCTGCAGGTGGAAACCCGCGCCGATGCCTGACAGCCCCGCGCCGACGATCAGGACGTCGAAATGTTCTGGTGGCACTTCTGCTGGCATGTAAGTCTCCAGAAGATCGCCAACACCCCGTGGCGAGGAGCGGCCGGATCGCCCGCCTGGTCATACGCGGGCTTGACCCGCGTATCCATCATCTTCGTAAGATGGATTGCCGGGTCAAGCCCGGCAATGACGAGAGAGGACCCTCAATACCTATAATGATCCGGCTTGAACGGGCCTTCCGGCTTGACGCCGATATATTCGGCCTGGTCGGGCCGCAGTTTTGTGAGCTTCACGCCGATCTTGTTAAGATGCAGCCGCGCCACCTTCTCGTCGAGCGACTTCGGCAGCACGTAGACCTTCTTTTCGTATTTGCCGTCCTTGTTGTTGGCGAACAGTTCGATCTGCGCCAGCGTCTGGTTGGTGAACGATGCGGACATGACAAAACTCGGATGCCCCATGGCGTTGCCGAGGTTCACGAGGCGGCCTTCGGACAACAGGATCATCCGCTTGCCGTCCGGGAAGGTGATCTCGTCGACCTGCGGCTTGATGTTGTTCCATTTCAGGTTCTTCAGATGCGCGATCTGGATCTCGTTGTCGAAGTGACCGATGTTGCAGACGATGGCGCGGTCCTTCATCGCGCGCATGTGCTCGATGGTGATGATGTCCTTGTTGCCGGTGGCGGTGACGAAGATGTCGGCCTGCGGGGCGGCGTCTTCCATGGTCGTGACTTGATAGCCTTCCATCGCCGCCTGCAGCGCGCCGATCGGGCCGACCTCCGACACCATGGCGCGGCAGCCGGCCTGGCGCAGCGAGGCGGCCGAGCCCTTGCCGACGTCGCCAAAACCCGCGACCATCGCCACCTTGCCCGACATCATCACGTCGGTGCCGCGGCGGATGCCGTCGACCAGCGATTCGCGGCAGCCGTAGAGATTGTCGAATTTCGATTTTGTGACGCTGTCGTTGACATTGATCGCCGGGAATAACAGCGTGCCCTTCTTCTCCATCTCGTAGAGCCGGTGCACGCCCGTGGTGGTCTCTTCCGAGACGCCATTGATGTTTTTCGCGATCTCCGCGAAGTAGCCCTTGGGCTTTTCCTTCAGAAGCCGCTTGATCAGCGCGAAGAACACCTCCTCTTCTTCCGATCCCGGCTTGTCCAGAAACTTCACGTCCCCCTGCTCGGCGCGCAAGCCGTGATGCACCAGCATGGTGGCGTCGCCGCCGTCATCCAGGATCATGTTGGGCGTGCCGCCGCCATGCCAGTCGAACAGCTTTGCGGTGTAATCCCAATACTCAGTGAGGCTTTCGCCCTTGACCGCGAACACCGGGATGCCGGCGGCCGCGATCGCGGCTGCGGCGTGATCCTGGGTCGAATAGATGTTGCAGGAGACCCAGCGGATATCGGCCCCCAACGCCGCCAGCGTTTCGATCAGCACCGCGGTCTGGATCGTCATGTGCAGGGAGCCGGCGATGCGCGCACCCTTCAAAGGCTGCTTGGGCCCGTATTCCTCGCGCGTCGCCATCAGCCCGGGCATCTCGGTCTCGGCCAGCGAGATTTCCTTGCGGCCGAATTCGGCGAGCGAAATGTCCTTGACGATGTAATCGGTGAAGGCGGGCTTCTTGGCGGTTACGGTCATGTGATTTCCCTGAACGGATGAATTCGGACGTATCGATACGGAACTAAACTGGACGCATTATGACGGCCCGCTCCCTCGCCCCGCCCTTCGCGGGGAGAGGGTTGGGGTGAGGGGTCGCCGCCGCGAAAAATGTGCACCGGAAAATGCGGAGGCTCCCCCTCACCCGCCGCCAAGAGGCGTCGGCCTCTCCCCGCAGGCGGGGCGAGGCAAGAAAATCACACCGCGCGCTTGAGCGCGTCGGCAAGGTCGGTTCTCTCCCATGAGAAGCCTCCGTCCTTTTCCGGCGCGCGGCCGAAGTGACCGTAGGCCGCGGTGCGGCGATAGATCGGGCGGTTCAGCTGCAGCGAGCGGCGGATATTGGTCGGCGTCAGGCGGAATATTTCCGGCAGCACCTTCTCGAGTTTTTTCTCCTCGACCTTGCCGGTGCCGTGGGTGTCGACCAGGATCGACATCGGATCGGCGACGCCGATCGCGTACGCCACCTGGATGGTGCAGCGTTCGGCGAGGCCGGCCGCAACCACGTTCTTGGCGAGATAGCGCGCCGCATAGGCGGCCGAGCGATCGACCTTGGTCGGGTCCTTGCCCGAGAACGCGCCGCCGCCATGCGGCGCATAGCCGCCATAGGTGTCGACGATGATCTTGCGGCCGGTGAGACCGCAATCGCCATCGGGTCCGCCGACCACGAAGTTGCCGGTGGGGTTGACCAGGAAGTCGGAAGGCTTCTGCGGCATCCAGCCCTTCGGCAGCGCCGATTCGACCGCGCTCGAGATCATCTCCTTGATCAGGCCGGGCGAATATTTGTTGTTGTTGCGGCTCTTCTCGTTGTGCTGGGTCGAGACCACGACCTTGGTGCAGCCGACGGCCTGGCCGTCGAGATATTTCACGGTGACCTGGCTCTTGGCGTCGGGCTGCAGGTCGAACAGCTGGCCGTTGCGGCGCTTCTCGGAGAGCACTTTCAAAATCTTGTGCGCGAAGAAAATCGGCGCGGGCATGTAGGAGCCCTTCTCGTAGACTTCGCTCTCGGTGCAGGCGTAACCGAACATCATGCCCTGGTCGCCGGCACCCTCCTCTTCGCCGCTCTTCTTTTTCTTGGCGTCGACGCCCATCGCGATGTCGGGCGACTGGCCGTGCAGCAGCACCTCGATGTCGGCGCCGTGATAGGAGAAGCCGTTCTGGTCGTAGCCGATATCCTT